>Ga0307408_100002869_pt1 | contig 11940 bp, 3 predicted proteins | sample 322Cmetagenome_FD_202116 | JGI IMG/M metagenome (GOLD analysis project Ga0307408, IMG submission 202116) | Maize rhizosphere microbial communities from greenhouse at UC Davis, California, United States - 322HYB-C-3 | ecosystem: Host-associated > Plants > Roots > Rhizosphere > Soil | place: USA... | reverse complement strand
CGGCGATATCGGCGACTACTTGAATGGCCGAAACTTTCTCGTCTCGGATCTGAACACCGGCGCAAACACTTTCAAAATCAAGTACCTCAATGGCACGTACGTCAACACCACTGCGATGGGATCTTACACGTCGGGCGGAACGGTTGCGGAAGTCTACACACTTGCGACGCCGTACCTCGAGGCCGATCTTTCGCGCCTTCAAATGTCGATGACTGAAGGCGTGATGACGATCGCCAGCAACGGTTACATCACGAAGGAACTCACCCGGTCGGGCCACACGAGCTGGACACTTGGAGACTTCGAGACTGCGGCGTTCTCGAACCTCGACAATCCCGCCGGCGTCAGCATCTCCGGCGGTGCGGCCGGCACTGAACGAATCGCCTACAAAGTGTCTAGCGTGAACAGTCTCACCGGTGAAGAGAGCGGCGGTAAGCTAGGTTTCATCACCAACAAAACGCAGCCCACGGTCGCGAATCCGATTTCGGGCAGCTGGACAACCATCCCCGGAGCCGACGAGTACAACGTTTATAGAGAGACATACGACGGATCAGGCCTGTTCGGATTTATCATGACGGTCGCCGACGGCGCTTTCGTTGATACCGGATACACTCCCGACCCACTTCAAAACCCGCCAGGCACCGACGTCGGGCCGCTTTTGAATTTCGCCGCCGACTACTATCCGGGCGTCGTCGCTTACTGCCAGCGTCGTCGTTTCTTCGGACGCACAAATAACGAAGTCGAAAGTATCTGGGGCAGCCGAATCGAGAACTACGCATACTTTCGAACTCAGTATCCAACGCCGGCCGATGGCGCTTTTCACTTCAAGATCGCCCAAAAAAGGCAGAACGAAGTTCGCCACATCATCGACCTTGGAAGCCCGATCGTTTTGACGAACGAATCGGAAACGGCCTGTCAGGGCGGAACCAACGGCGTTCTCACGCCTGCTGATATCAATCCGAAGACTGACGGGTACAACGGCTCTTCGTACCTCCCGCCGCTCGTGATCGACAAGACGGCGATCTTTCTCCAAAGCGACGAGCGCACCGTTCGCGATTTGACATTCGATCTAATCAACGGATTTAAAGGCAAGGAGCTCACGAACTGGGCCGACCACCTCGTCAAAGGAAAGTCGATCGTCAGCTGGGCATACCAAAAGCATCCGAACTCCATTGTGTGGGCCGTCCGTGACGACGGTGTTCTTCTCGGACTCACGTACATCAAGGATCAGGAGATCTGGGGATGGCACCGCCACGACACCGAAGGATTCTTTGAAAACGTGGCGGTCGTAAAGGAAGGTACCGAGGACGTCGTCTACGTTGTCGTTCGACGCACAATCAACGGCGCGACCAAGCGGTACATTGAGCGAATGCACGATCGCGTTTTCGACGACGTCAAAGACGCGAAGTTTGTTGACTGCGGTCTCTCGTACGACGGCCGAAACACCGGCGGCACTACCATGACTCTTTCGAAGCTGGCGCTCACTATCACGGGCGTCACGAAAGCAAATCCCGCGGTCGCAACCTACGTCGGCACCGATCCGACAAACGGCGATCGTTTCGCGATCGCAAGCGTCGCCGGCATGACTCAGCTCAACGGCAACACCTACATGGTCGCGAACGTCAACACGGCCGCGAATACGTGTGAGCTATGGGCGCAGGACGGAAGCGCTCCGATCGACTCGAGCGCCTACGGGACCTACACCTCCGGCGGCACCATGACCCAAGACTGGACACAGCCGAACGTTTTCACGCTCACGGCAAGCGCCTCATACTTCGCAGCGGCCGACGTTGGAAACGAGATCCAGCTTTTCGTTCTGGATGACGACGACGAGATCACCGACACGATCCGATGCGAGGTCCTTTCGTATACGAGCGCGACGGTCGTCAAAGTAAGGGCTGACAAGAATATCCACGCGGATTGGCAAGGCGTCGCCGGCACTGACTGGGCGAAAGCTGTCGATGAAATCGGCGGCCTTTGGCATCTCGAGGGCAAGAGCCTTGCGGGACTCGGCGACGGAAACGTCATCGCCAGTCCCTATAATAGTAACGTAAACGAATTGACCGTCGAGAACGGGGCCGTCGAGCTCGATGGTTGTTACGCCGTTATCCGTTTGGGTCTTCCGTATCTGTCGGATCTCGAAACGCTGAACGTCGATACACCACAAGGTCCTTCGATCCATAGCGATCTCAAGAAGATTCACAAACTCAAAATGCAGGTTGAAGACACGCGCGGCCTGTTCGCGGGACCGTGCCCGCCGGCCGACGATGAAGATAACGCCGTTGAGAACCTCGACGAACTTAAGATCCGAAACCAGGAAGCGGTCGGCGAAAACACGCGGCTCTTCACGGGCGACGAACACATCACGATCGCGAGCGAGTGGAACTCCAACGGACGCGTATTTTTGCGTCAAGTGGATCCGCTCCCGGCGACGATCATGGCTTTGATTCCGGACGGGATGTTCCCGTTCAGAGGGTAAACGAATGGCAGCGACTACGAGTCTCTTAGCAGCCGGCATGCTCACTCAGGGCTTGGGCGCCTACTCGGCCGCGAACACTCAGGCGACCGCGGCTCAACTCCAGGGCGACTTTCAGCGATCGCAGTTCGAGACGAACGCGCGTTTCGCCGAACTACAAGCGCAAGATGTCCGCGAGATCGGCGATAAACAGGCGGCCGCCCACAAGCGCGCGGTCAAAGATCTTCGCGGTAAGCAGCGCGCAGCCGGCGCAGGCCAAGGTCTCGACCTCGACGAATCGGGCGGATTCATCAACGTGCATAATGATGCAGGCGCCGCCGGCGCCGTAGATGAGGTCACGATTCGGGCGAACGCCTGGCGCGACTCGTGGGGACTTAGAACTCAGGCGCAGGACTATCGAAGTCGCGGCGCCTTCGCGCACCTTTCGGGAAACGCGGTCGCTCGCAACACGCTCTTGACCGGATCTCTGCAAGGCGTCGGTTATGGCCTGCAAAGCGGATACTACGCCTACGGAGGTAAGTGATGTCCGGGATCCGAGTGCCGACATACGATCAACCGCAGGTTCAGGAGCGAGCTCTCCCGACCGTTCGCGTTTCGACCGACGCTCCGATCGAAGCGTTCGGCGGCGGTGAATCCGCGGCCGGACTTCAGCGCGCAGCCGGCCAGGTGTTGGACGGTGCCTCGAAGATCCTTCTCGAAGAGAAACAGAAGGCCGACGATACCGCCACACAAAAGGCCTACTCCGAACTCGTCAACCGCAAGAACGATCTTCTGTACAACAAAGACAAAGGCGTCATGACCCGGAAGGGCGAAGCCGCGTTCAGCGCGCCCGACGAGTATCTCCCGCAGTTCGACAAGCACGCCGAGGATATTTCGAAAAACATTCTCAAGAACGAAACCCAACGGGCGATGTTCGAAATGATGAAGCTTCGCGAGCGAACCGAATTCGACGGTCAAATCACGAAGCACGTGTTCACCGAGAGCGAACGGTTCTCTGAAGAAACAAAAAAGGCGACCGTCGCTGCGACGATGAACGATGCGATCCTGAACTATCAGGTCCCAGGCAAAGTCGAACAGGCGATCGCCGATCAGCGGGCAGTGATCCTCTCGAAGTCCCAGGGCAAGCCCAAGGAGCTCGTCGACCTCGAGATCGCCGAAGCTGCCGGCCAAACTCACGCCGGAGTCGTCGCGCGCATGCTCGCCAACGGTCAGGACATGGCGGCCCACGCCTATTACTACGGCGACGAGAAAAAGGGAATCAAAGGCAAAAAGGACGAGGTCCCCGGAACGATCGCGGTCCAGCTCGAGAAACAACTCGAGGATGGTACTCTTCGAGGTGAATCGCAACGCGTGACCGATTCGCTGATCGCGAAATACGGCAACCCCGCGGCCGCCATCAAGCATGTCCCGAAAGATGATCCGAAGCTTCGCGACGCCATCACCGCGCGCCTCCGTGACGAGATCAGCCTCCGAGAGATCGCCGAGCGCGAACGCGACGAGAACATCATGGTCAAATTCGGAAACGAGATCGACAAAACGGGAAGCGTTGACAGTCTCATGGGGACGCGAGAGTGGGCTGTCCTCGAGCCCAGCCGAAAGGCTTCACTCATGGCCTACGCAAAGAACAAACGGGAAGGCATCGAGCCCGCCCCGAATGGCGAGCGTTACTACTTCCTGAGGACTCTCGCGGCGTCTCCCGGTACGGATCAGCAGAAGTTCAGGGATATGAACTTGCGCGACTACATAACCGAAATGCCGAAGGATGAGATGGCGAAGCTGATCGACATTCAGACCTCGATACGAAAAGGCGACGGCAAGGCGGAACAGGATCTAGACGACTTCCGAACGAAGCAGGCCATCGTCTTCAACCGCATGCGCTCGGTCGGCATCGATCCCGATCCTAAAGAAGGCGACGAAGAGTCGCAGCAAACAGCCCGCGAATTCTATTCGGCTCTCGCGCGCGAGGCCAAGTCATTCCGCGAACGAACCGGGAAGCCGGCGACGAAAGATGAACTCGGCCAGCTCGCCGACGACCTACTCGTCGAAGGGATCACGGAGCGAGGCAGCCTACTTAAGTTCTTCACTGGCCAGTCTGGTAGCCCGTTTTCGACGAAAAAGCGTCGATTTCAGGTCGAAGAGACCGAAAACTTCGAGGTCGACTCGGTGGACCAGATTCCTAAATCACAAGTATCCGCGATCAAAGATTCGCTCCGCCGGCAAAAGGTGGAGATCACTGACGATCGCATTTTGCAAATGTTCCGTGAACGGCAAGCCAGAAGGATGACGAGTGCCAATTAACGAGTACGACGCGATCGCATCAGACCTCGTAAAGAAGGGCGACCTGCCGGGCTCCCCGCTGGTCGCCAACGAGTATGACTCGATCGTAAAGGACCAACAGGACGCGACCAAGAATTCGCTACAGCAGGCGATGGTTGTCGCGGCTCAACGCGAGCCCGATCGGCACGCGTCTGTTTTGGATCTCGCTCGTAAGTCTCTCATCCCGGCCGACGTCGTCGATCGCCAATTCGAAAAGGTCCAGCGCCAGCAAAAGTCGGTCATCGACTACGACTCAGTCGTGAAAGATTCGCCGGCCGTGGCCCAATGGCTTTCGAATCCCGACAATGCGTCGGTCGCCTCCGACGACGTCGACAACTTGAAGAATGTCGAGAAGACGGTCCGCGACCATTCGTTTTTGTCGGATGCCTATGACGCCGTTAACGTCGGGATCTCTAGGATTGGCTCCAACGTCTCCCGCGTTCCCGGACTTATCAACGATCTCGCCCAGTCAAGCGCCTTCCGTCCGCGCCCGCCCGTGCTCGAGCAAAAGACTCCTGAACTTTCGGCCGCGACCGAGTCCATCAAAAAAGGGGTTTCGCAGGAGCTCATGTACAACCCGGTCGCCGTCGCGTTCGACGATCGCGCGAAAGAGTTCCACGTTCCAGATCTCGACACGAGCATCACCAACGAGATCGGCAAGGGAAATTATTCCGGCGCCGGCCGAGCACTGGCACTTCAATTTATGGCGAACGCTCCCAACCAAGCGGCGATCATCGCGGGCTCGTTGGTCAACCCGGCTCTCGGCATCGGCTTCGCTGGCGTGACCACCGCCGCCGGCCAGAACAAAGTCGCAACCGAAAGCGGTGTTTCGAAGGATACGGCTCTCCTGAACGCAGTCACTCACGGAACCGTCGAAGCCACATTCGAGCGGCTCGGTACTTTCGGAATCCTGAAGACCTGGGAGAAGGCGATCGCGAAACAATACGGGAAAGAGGTATCGCGCCAAGTTTATAAAGACTTCGCCAAAACGCTCACTTATTCCGTGATAGCCGAAGGCAACGAAGAGGCGATGACGAGCATCGCCCAAGACCTTTCCGACTACATCACGGACGTCAATCCGCAAGCACTCGAGGGAATAGGAAACCGCGCGCTCGACGCCGGCATCATCGGCGGCTTTTCCGGCGGCGGGATGACTGCACCTGCCGGAATCAGTTCAGCCCTCCAGCACCAGGCGAAGATCCGTCAGACGAACATGGCCAAAGACTTCTATCTCTCGATGGGCAAAACTCTCGAGGCCACAAAGATTAGAAAGCGTTTGCCGGAAGCCGCGAAAACGCTCGTCGAAGAAATCACGAAAGGCGGGCCGGTCGAAAACGTCTACATTCCGGTCGAGTCCGTCGACGCCTACTTTCAAGGCGAACGCGGTAACGCCGCTCAAGCGATGACCGAGCTCGGCGTTCTCAAATCATACGAAGAGGCGAAGGCTACCGGCGGAAACGTTCAGGTCCCACTCTCGACGTGGGCGGAGAAGGTCGTCGGAACTCCCCATCACGAAGCGCTAGCCGATCACATCAAGTTCAATGAGAGCGCTCAGACTGTCACCGAACTGAACCAAGAGCGCGAGACTGTGCGTGCGAAAGCCGAAGCCGAAGTTAAGGCGGCTGAAGATGTCAAGCAGGCCGAGAAGAACGAACAGATCGATCTCGCGGCGGCCGAAGTAGGTGGAAATATTCAAGAGCAGTTGAAGCGCGCCGGCTTCGATGAAAAGACTGCTGGAACCTACGGCCAAGTGTACGAGTCCGCCTTTCGTTCCTTCGCCGAGCGAACCGGTGTGGATCCGCAAGAGTTATTTAAAAAGTACGGTCTCACTATCGAGCGGAAACAAAAGCCCGAGGGTGGCGCCCGGGCTCTCCTACAAAAAGCGAAAGACACGATATTCGGTGCGCCTGAAACGGCACTCGACCAAATCAAATTCGCCAAGGAAGACGAGGTCGATCTTAATCATCCGCTCCCGGAATCGGTCCGCATCTCCAGGGCGGACGACCATCTTCCTGTTTCGATCGCGAGCAATAACGAGGCCCTGAATTCGACTCGCGCGATCGCACAAACTGGTGACTTCACCAACAAGCAAACGGGGATCACGGTCAAAGTCGACAACGACTCGATCAAAAAGATAGTAAGCCAAGGCATAAAGTTCGTGAAAAAGCGTGCGAGCGGCGCTTTTCGTGAGCGCCTCGAAGCAACACAGTATTTGGGCCAGCTCATCGAGAACGGTGTTTTTCTCACGAAGAGTGGCGACGCCAAGGGCCGCGGTGGCGAATGGTTCAACGTGTTCGCACCGCTTCAAATCGGCGATCAGATCCATCAAGTTAAATTACAAATTAAGAAAGAAGGCGACACCTACAGGCTTCATAACATCGCCACTTTGAAGGCCGGTGAGGTGGGTACTCAAGACCCGACTGGCACGCCAGTAACTCCCACCGACGCGCAAAACATAGCGGACTTCACCGCTCAGATCAAGTCGCTGAGGGATCAAAAGGCATTCTTTCAGGGCGAAAACGACGGTGTCCGCGGCCGTATTACGTTCGGCAAAAACCGGAAGTTCAAGATCGATCTATTCGAAGCCGCTGACCTTTCGACGTTTCTCCACGAGACCGGTCACTTCTACATGGAAGTGCTCGCCGACTTGGCCACCTCTGAGAACGCAAACGATCAGCTGAAAGCCGACTATAAGGCGGTCCTTGAGTGGTTAGGGGTGGAATCCCGCGATCAGATCAACGTCGAACATCACGAACAGTGGGCACGCGCCTTTGAAGCGTACTTGATGAAAGGTGAGGCACCGAGCAACGCCCTTCGTGAGGCGTTCTCACGTTTCAAGGCGTGGCTGATTTCCGTATACAAACGTATACAAAATCTGGACGTTACGATCACACCAGAAATCCACGAAGTCATGAACCGTTTGCTTGCAACCGACGAGGAGATCGCGGCCGCCTTCAACGGACAACTTCCGCCGATGGATCTAGAGGCATTCGGGCTCACGGGCAAAAAGGCCGAACGATATGTGAAAGCGACGTCCGAGGCGCGTAGAGGCGCCGAAGATATCTTGACCGCCAAACTCATGGGCGACGTCGCCCGAAAGCAGCGTCAAGAATACAAGGTCGCTCGAGAGAAGATCCGCGAAGAGGTCGAACTCGACGTCAACGATCAGAAGATCTACAAGGTTATGGCGTTCTTGGCGAAAGGCAAAAATCCGGACGGTACCGAGCTCCCCTCCGGAACGAAGACCTTTAAGCTTAATCGCGGCGATCTCGTCGAAGTCTTCACAAAAGAAATCTTAAGTAAACTTCCGCGCGGAAGTTTTCATAACGATGGAATCCACCACACGGTAGTCGCCGACTATTTTGGTTTCAACTCCGGCGAAGAGATGGTTCGCGCGATCGCAGAGGCTCCCGATCGCAACGCTGAGATCGATCGCATAACCGACGAGCGAATGGCCGAAGAGTATCCCGATCTGGTCGGGCCCGCGGAAGTTCCGGAAGAGGCGATCAAAGCGCTCCATAACGATAAGGCGACCGAACTAAAAAGGCTCGAGCTCGAAATCCTCGCGGTCGAGGACCTGCCCGTTTTGAAGGACATGATCCGTCAGGTCGCGCGAAAGCCGCCTCGCCAGGAAATCATTCGCGAACAGGCGAATCGCATCCTCGCGAAGAAAGCCGTTCGCGATCTGCGGCCCGATCGATTCATGCTGGCCGAAGCGAAAGCGCGAAAACAGGCCGGCGAAGCCCTCGCCCGCGGCGATCGCCAGGCGGCTTACGAAGCGAAACTGCGCGAGCTACTGAATCACGAACTTTACAAGGCGTCCCTTGAGGCGCGCGAGATCGTCAGCCGGTCCGTCAAGAAATTCAAAACGATGTGGAAGAACGACGGCGACGTCGCCAAAACCCGGGACATGGATCTTGTGAACGCCGCGCGCGCGACGCTCTCGATGATCGGAATCGGTAAGGCGAATAAGGCTCCGGCCGCGTATCTCGAGCAGATGAAGTCCTACGACCCAGACACCTATCAGACGATGGTCTCGCTCATCGAAGCCGCGACGGCGACGGTCGGCCTTTATAAAGATCTGACCGTCAGCGATTTCATGCAGATCAAATCCGCCGTTGACGCCATGTGGGACCTGGCGAAGACCGTCCGACAAATGGAGATCGACGGAAAGGCCATAGATCGCGAGAAGGTCGTCGAAGAGCTGCAGGCGCAGGTTGAGGCGGTCTCCGAGCCGAAGGCCCGCCTCGGGTACGAACGCGCGGTCACCGACGCCGAGAAACGAAACATCGGACTTTTGGGCGTCAAAGCTGCTCTTACGCGGGTCGAGCATTGGGCGACGCGTATGGACCTCGGAGCTCGCGGCGTTTTCACGAAATACTTCATTAACCCGATCATGGAGGCGACGGCCCGCTTCCGCCTGGCGAAGAAAGAGCGTCTCCAAAAATTCAAAGAGATCATCGAACCTTTGAAGTCGGACTTAGTGCTCAAAGATATAGCAGCGCCCGAGATCGGCTACACGTTCAGCGGAAAGGCCGAGCTGCTCGGTGCCCTCTTGCACACGGGCAACGAATCCAACCTTCAAAAGCTTTTGATCGGTCGACAGTGGGGTGAATTCGACGCAGCCGACGAACTCTATACCGGCCGCTGGGATCGCTTCATCGACCGCCTCGTGGCCGAAGGCACGCTCACGAAACGGGATTTCGAAACACTTCAGAAGATCTGGGACCAACTTGAGGAAATCAAACCCGACGCGCAAAAGGCCCATAAAAAAATGTACGGGCACTATTTCTCCGAGATCACCGCTAACGCCTTCACGATCAGCTTCCCCGACGGAACGTCGCAAACCTTTCGCGGCGGATACGTTCCGGCGATGACCGATTCCTACATGGTCGAGGACGCTCAGATCCGCGCGGACCAGGCCGCCCTCGAGCAAGGCGGAAACTCGTTTATGTTCCCGACCACCGGCCGCGGCTTCACTAAGTCTCGCGTCTCGCAATACAACAAGCCGCTGGTGATGGATCTCCACCTAATCCCGATTCATCTCGATAAGATCCTGCGATTCGTTCATCTGGATCCGACCGTTCGCGACGTCGCGCGCGTCGTTAATGACCAGTCGTTTCGTGAAACGCTTGGTCGTTTTGATCCTACGCTCGCGAGCGAAATGCTGACGCCTTGGCTTCAGCGCGTAGCCCAACAGCGCACGAGAGTTCCGTCGCAAGGCAAGGGCGGTGCCCTCGCGGACGGCGTGCTTTCGTTCATGCGCAAAAGCGCTTCGCTCCAGTTGATGGCTCTTAACTTCATCAACGCCCTTCAAAACTTCACGGCGCTCTCGCCGGCGTCGCTTCGGGTTGGATACTCCCGCTTGATGTCTGCCCAGTGGGAGGTCCTGAAATCTCCCAAGCAAACGGCCGCCGATATCGCGGCAAAATCCGAATTCATGAGCACTCAGCTGGGCACTCAAGCCTACGACATTCAGCAAGAGATCGACGACATCATCGTCAATCCCACGAAATATCAACGCGGAAAAGAGTGGGTGAATAAACATGCACGGATATTCCAAGTCGCGACTCAAAACCTGACGGACTTAACGGTCTGGACAGCCGCCTACAACCAGGCGATCGAAAAAGGGGCCGACGAGAAAGAGGCCGTGCGCGCGGCCGATGCGATCGTTCGCCAAACCGGGAACGCACAGTCGCCCGAGAGCGTTTCGGCGTTTGAATCCGGATCCGCTTTGAAGCAAGCGCTCACGATGTTCTACGGATATTTCAATAACCAGGCGAACCTGCTTGGCGCCGAGATCGCGATCGCACGCGACCTTAAGAAGAGCGCGGCCGTCGCGTTCCACGCGTACCTTCTTGTCGTCATGGCCCCAGCAGTTCTGAGCGCTCTTATCGCGCGCGGTATGGGCGGAGGCCTCGACGACGACAAGGACGGCGAGTTCACGGACGACATGCTCGATATCTTTGTGATGAGCCAGCTCCGGTATCTCGCCGCGATGGTACCCGGCGGCTCGATCCTGAACGGATTCATCAACGCCTATAATGACAAGGCATTCGACGATCGAATCACTGTATCGCCCGTTGTCTCGATCATCGAACGATCGGTGAAGGGTGTAACGACGACGATCCCACGCGCGATTTCAGGCAAAGGAAAACCGTCGACGGGAATCAAAGACGCATTGACCGCTATTGGATTTATCACCGGAACACCGGGCGGCGCGGTTGCGCGGCCGCTTGGATATGTCGCCGACGTTGCCGCCGGCGAGACGAAACCGACTGGACCGATTGACTTCGCACGCGGACTCGTAACCGGCAAGCCCGGCGGCCGCAAATAAGAGAGGGAACACATGGGACTATCAACAACTTCTCGAAGAAACGATCACGTAGGAAGCGGATCAACCGCTTCCTATCCGTTTCAATTCAAGATTCAGAACGAGAGCGAGCTCACAGTTGTAGTTCGCGACACCGACAACGAAGAGACTGAGCTGACTTACCTGACCCACTTCACAGTGACAGGCGCGGGTAACGACGGCGGTGGTTCTATCGCGCTCGTCGCCGGCGCCTTCGATTGGCTCGACGGATCCAACTATTTGGAGGCCGACTACGTTCTTTCGATCCTCGGGAACGCGCCTGTCACTCAGCGCGCCGATATCCGAAATCAAGGACCTTACCTGCCGGCGACGATCGAGGACCAATTCGACAAGCAGGTCATGATCGCGCAGCAGCAACAGGACGCGATTGATCGTTCGTTCAAGCTGCCCCGTACGATCACATCCGACGACTTCGATCCGACGTTGCCCGCCGATGTTCTTGAAGAGGGAGCCGGAAAAGTTCCAGCCTTGAACGACGATGGCGACGGCGTACGACCGGCGTCCGAATGGCCATCGATCGGTCAGATCACGAGCGCCGCCGCGAATGCGGCGGCCGCGGCGGCTTCGGCTGCTGAGGCGGCGGCTTCGGCTACAGCGGCCGCGACGGCGGAAACCAATGCCGAGACCGCCGAAACGAACGCTGAGACGGCGCAGACCGCTGCGGAAACGGCAAAGACGGCCGCCGAACTCGCGGAAACCGCAGCTGAAACCGCCGAGACAAATGCCGAGACCGCGCAAGCAGCGGCGGAAGCTGCCAAAACCGCAGCTGAAACCGCCG
>Ga0307408_100002867_pt1 | contig 11948 bp, 11 predicted proteins | sample 322Cmetagenome_FD_202116 | JGI IMG/M metagenome (GOLD analysis project Ga0307408, IMG submission 202116) | Maize rhizosphere microbial communities from greenhouse at UC Davis, California, United States - 322HYB-C-3 | ecosystem: Host-associated > Plants > Roots > Rhizosphere > Soil | place... | reverse complement strand
CCGGCATGATCACCTGGGCCGAATAAGAGAATGACCAACCCGGACACCAGCCAGCGCGCCCTGCACCTGCTCCAGACCGTCTTCGGCTACCCAGCCTTCCGCGGCCAGCAGGCGCAGATTGTCGAGCAAGTCGGCAATGGCGGCGATGCCCTGGTGCTGATGCCGACCGGCGGCGGCAAGTCGCTGTGCTACCAGATCCCGGCCATGCTGCGCGAAGGGGTGGGCGTGGTGGTGTCGCCGCTGATCGCACTGATGCAGGACCAGGTCGACGCGCTGGCCGAAGTGGGCGTGCGCGCGGCCTTCCTCAACTCCACCCAGACGTATGAGGAAGCGGCGCGCATCGAGCGCCTGGTGCGCACCAGCCAGATCGACCTGCTGTACGTGGCGCCGGAGCGGCTGCTGACGCAGCGCTGCTTCGACCTGCTGCAGGATTCGCAGATCGCGCTGTTCGCCATCGACGAGGCGCACTGCGTATCGCAATGGGGCCACGACTTCCGCCCCGAGTACATCAAGCTGTCGGTGCTGCACGAGCAGTTCCCGAACGTGCCGCGCATCGCGCTGACGGCGACCGCCGACCAGCAGACGCGCGCCGAGATCATCCACCGCCTGGCGCTGAACGATGCCGCGCAGTTCGTCTCCTCGTTCGACCGCCCCAACATCCGCTACCAGATCGTCGAGAAGAGCAACGGCCGCAAGCAGCTGCTGGACTTCATCACCGCCGAGCATGCCGGCGACTGCGGCATCGTCTACTGCCTGTCGCGCAAGAAGGTGGAAGAGACGGCGGAATTCCTGAACGAGCACGGCGTGCGCGCCCTGGCCTACCATGCCGGCATGGAGCACGCTGTGCGCGCCGGGAACCAGGCGCGATTCCTGCGCGAGGAAAACATCGTGATGGTGGCCACCATCGCCTTCGGCATGGGCATCGACAAGCCGGACGTGCGCTTCGTCTGCCACCTCGACCTGCCCAAGTCGATCGAAGGCTACTACCAGGAGACCGGCCGCGCCGGCCGCGACGGCATGCCCGCCAGCGCCTGGATGTCCTACGGCCTGCAGGACGTGGTGCTGCAGCGGCGCATGATCGACGAATCGGAAGCCGACGAGAACTTCAAGCGCGTGCTGTCGACCAAGCTCGATTCCATGCTGGGCCTGTGCGAAACCCTGAGCTGCCGCCGCGTGCGCCTGCTGGAATATTTCGGCGAACCGGCCACGCCTTGCGGCAACTGCGATACCTGCCTGATCCCGCCGGTGTCCTTCGACGGTACGGTGCCGGTGCAGAAGCTGCTGTCGGCAATCTACCGCTGCGACCAGCGCTTTGCCGCCGGCCACGTGATCGACGTGCTGCGCGGCGCCGAATCGGAGCGCATCCAGACCTGGCACCACGACAAGCTGTCCGTGTTCGGCATCGGCGCCGACCGCAGCGAACAGGAATGGCGCGCCATCCTGCGCCAGGTGATCGCTTTGGGCCTGGTCACCGTCGACCACGAGCAATTCAGCTCGCTCAAGCTGACCGATGCCGCGCGCCCGGTGCTGAAAGGCGGCCAGAAAGTGCAATTGCGCCAGTACCAGAAGCCGGCCAAGCAGAAACGCAGCTCGGCGCCGAAGGGCTACGAGGAAACCAGCCTGGATGGCGACGAACAGCGCATCTTCGACCGCCTGCGCTCGTGGCGCATGGGCGCGGCACGCGAGCATGGCGTGCCGGCTTATGTGATCTTCAACGACGCCACGCTGCGCGAGATCGCCAAGGTCCGTCCGGCTTCGCTGGACGAGATGCGCGGCATCTCCGGCGTGGGCGAGAAGAAGCTGGTCTCCTACGGCGACGAAATCGTCAGGCTGATCGCCGACCTGGCCTGAGGCGCAGGCTGCCCAGCAGCGCCAGCCCGGCCAGCAGCAGCGCCCCCTGCGCCGGCTCCGGCACGGGCGACAGCAGGAATGTCCCCGGCGCGTCCCATTCGTTGACGCCGCGGGCCAGCACCTGGCCGCTGGCATTGATGTCCCACGCGCTTTGCAGGAACCAGCCGGCGTATTGTTCCTCGTTCCATACGTGATCCAGCACATACGGCCGGTCCTGGTACCACAGCATGGCGCGCCTGTAGTCGGTTTCGCCGACGACGCTGCCCGCATCGTTGATGTCGTAGGCATAGTCGGACCACAGCTCCTGCTGCTGCCACTGGCCATCGCGCAGCAGCAGCGTAAAGGCATTGCCAATGTCCCGGAAGCCGGTCAGCTTGCCCTCACTGTTCAGGGCGCGAATGTAGTAGTCGTACCACAGGTGATGCTCGCCGAAGGCCCCGTCCTGCCAGCTCCTGGCGCCGAATTCGTCGGTACGATGACCGAACACGAGGCCCAGGTCGTTGATCAGCCTTGGCCGGTAATTGTCGAACAGTTGCTGCCCGCTGCCGTCACCCCATTGGATAAAGCCGATCGGGCCGGAGCCCGGTCCTTCGGTGCTGTAACCGACGATGTCGCCGCGGTTGTTGAGGCCCGCCGCATAGGCGCTTGATCCGGCGAAATGCAGCAGCTCCATCGCGCCGCCGTTGCGCCACATGACGGGCTGCGACTGCGCAAAGCCTGGCACGCTGATGTTGCCGACGATCGTGCCCTGGTTATTGAAGCCGGTGAGGGTGAGGTCCCCCGCAACGCCAGCCAGGTGCACGATCGAGCCATCGGGATTCCGGATCAGCGGCTTGCCGTCCTGGCCAATGCCGGCCACCTGCCCCAGGTCATTCAGCAGCTTCGGTGCGAACTGCTGGTCAAGCCTCGTTGCCCGGTACACGGGCGCTTCCTGCGCATGGGCGCTGGCGGCGGACAGCGCCAGCAATGACGCTGGCAACAGCCGGGCGAGCAACCTCCTCTGCGCGATCCAGCGTATCGCCAGCAGCAGCAGGCCGGCCAGCAGGAGCGTGACAAACTGTGGCTCCGGTACCGGCGACAAGAGGAAGGTAGCGCTTCCGCCCACTGGGCCGATCGCGCTGGCCAGTATTGCGCCGTCTTCGTTGATATCCCATGCATTGAGCAGGGCCCAGCCCGTGTACCGCTCATCGTCCCACAAATGATCCAGGTTGTAAGCCCGGCCCTGGTACCACAGCATGGCGTGCAGGCTCATTTCGGTCTCGCCGACAACGCTGCCGGAGTCGTTGAGCGCGTGGGCAAAGCCGGACCACATGTCCTGGATGTCGCGCTGCCCATCCTTTTCGACCAGGGAGAACGCATGGTAACCGTCGTGCATGCCAACCAGGCGTCCTTCGTTGTTGAGGGCGCGGACGAACAGCTCGCTGTATGAGGCTTGACCGAAGACGCCGTCCTGCCAGCTCCTGAGGCCATAGTCGCCGGCAGGCTGGCCGAGCACCAGGCCATGGTCATTGATCATCTCCGGCCGATAGTCGTTGAACAGTTGTGGCGTGCTGCCGTCGCCCCACTGGATAAAGCCGACCTGGCCGGAACCCGTATCCGAGGCGCCGGCCAGGTAGCCGATAATGTCGCCGCGGTTGTTGATGCCTGCCGTGGCGCCGCCGAGTCCCTGCAACGGCAGGCGCTCCACGGCACCGCCATTGCGCCACACTACCGGCTGCATCAGGTTGTAGCCCGGGAGCATGGCGTTACCGACAATCGTGCCCTGGTTGTTGAATCCCGTGATGGTGAGCTGGCTGACCGCGCCCGGCAGCTGCAGCATTGAACCGTCCGGATTCCAGATCACCGGCCTGCCGTCCTGGCCGATGCCGGCGACCTGTCCCAGGTCATTCAGCAATCGCGGCGTGAACTGGCCATCAAACTTCAGCGCCTGATAGGTAGGCGCGCCTTGCGCATAAGCGGCACAGGCCAGCAACGCCAGCATGGACAAGAACAAACGAAGGAAGCTGGGCATGGCAATCTCCCGTTGATTGAACAGGAGCCAATGCTGCGCCAGCGCGGCAGGCCGCGCGCGCGCCAGCTCAAATCGTGCGCGTTGGCGCGATAGCATTGCGCGCTATAGCGCCATGCAAGCCGCCAAGCAGCAATAGGCCCGCCGCCAGCAGCGAAGCGAAGGCCGGCTCGGGCACCGGCGACAGCAACAGGACCGCCGATTCGCCGCTGGCGGTGTGCATGGCCTGCACCGCTATTTCGCCGTTGTCGTTGATCGCCACCGCGCTGACCAGGGACCAGCCGGCCCACTGGGCCTCATGCCACAAATCGCCCAGCCGGTGCGTCTCGCCCTCGTACCACAGTACCGCTTCGGCATCATCGGCCTCGCCCACCACCATGCCGGCGTCGTTCAGGCCCTTTGCATGCCCCTGCCACATCCTGGTGTATTGCCCATCCCTCCACAACCCGGCATAGACGTTGTCCAGATATTCCGATCCGACTATCCAGCCGTGGTTGTTGATGGCGCTCTCATACCCGCAACAAGCTTGCGGCACATCGTGCAACCCGCCGTCACGCCATAGCACGAGGCCATGCTCGCCGCGCCCGACGATCTCGCCGTTGTCGTTGATCGCCTCCGGAAAGAAGCCGTCAAAATAGGCGGCGCCGCTATCGCTCTTCAGGAAACCGCCGAGGACGTTTGTCCCATGCTCCGGCCGCACGAGCAGGCCAACGATGTCGCCGCGCTGGTTGATGCTGCGCGGGACGCCGCCTGGCCCCGGCAAATCGATGCGCTCGACGCTGGCGCCGCTGCGCCAGATGAGCGGCTGGTAATAACCGCCATTGTCCGGGTCGGTGAACACACCCTGGCCAATCACGGTGCCGTCATCGTTGATGTCGGACAGGTAGGGCAGGTCAACCTGTCCCGGCAGGATGGTGGCGACGCCGCTACGGCTCCAGACCGCTGGGCGCTGGTACTGATCGAGGCCGGCTACCTGTCCATTGTTGTTGATGGCCCTGGCATCGCCCTCGCCCAGCCTGGTCGCGTGGTAGGCAGGGGGGACTTGCGCCCAGGCCACGCAAGGCGGCAGCACGATGGCAATCATCAGTTTGGCGAACTTGTGCATGAGGCTCTCCCGGCGTTGGCAGCAGGAGCTCATGCTGCACTTGGCGCGGCATTGAAGCACATCGCATTGCCAATCGTGCGAAGTGGGGCGATAGCTTCAGGCAGTGAACCCTGCCGCAAGCTGGCGATAGCGGCCGGGCGGCGCGCCGACTGCTTCACTGAATCGGTGGCTGAAGTGGCTGAGGTCGGCATAGCCGCAAGCCTGCGCCACCTGCTGCAGCGGCATGCGGCCGGCGCGCAACAGGCTGCGCGCGCGCTCGATGCGGCGGGCGGCTATCCACGCCGACGGCGGCATGCCAAAGCTGATGCGGAACATGCGCGCCAAGTGGAATTCCGACATGCACGCAAGCTGCGCCAGCATGCCGAGCGTGATGTTCTGGCCGAGATGGGCCTCGATGTATTCGTGCAGGCGACGGCGCACCAGCGGCGCCAGCCCGCCGCGCAAGCGCAAGCCAGGCTTGCTCATCGATTGCGCGTGCAGCAGCTCGCTCAAGGCTTCATGCGTGATTTCATTGGCGCGCAGCAGCTGGTCGGCGTCGTCCCACGGCTGCTGCAGCAGTACGCCGCATAACTGGACCAGGCGCTGGTTCTCGAAATACGTCCGGTCCTGCAGCGTCAGTTCGCGTGGCTCGCGGTCCAGTTCCGCTACGGCGCGCTGCGTGAAGTGCTCGGGCATGAAGTACACGTGCAGCATGCGCAACTGGCCGCGCACCACCCACTCCGACTCATGCCAGTCCGGCAGTGAGCACAGTCGCTGCGGCGCGCCATACTGCCCCGGCAAACCTTCGCGCTCGACTTCATAGCCACCGCCCAGGTAGCACGACAAGGTATGGTGGCCCGGCTGGCGATACTCGGTGAACGCCTGTGGCGTGCTGCGATGCCAGACCGCAGCGGCCAGCCCATCGCCCAGCCATGCAAAGCGCTCCAGCGTGGCATCGGTGCCGGACATGGTGCGGAATACGGCATGCGACATCGCATCGCCCGGCTTGCCCGCCAGCGCCGCGCGCGCGGCCGCTCCCGCGCGCTTGCGCGGAGCGGCATGGTCAGGTTGTCCAGTCAGTGGCTTCACGCCGAAAAGTCTAGCACGGCCATTCCCGTCCGGCCGGCCGCCCCTCCGATTTGCGCAAGATCAGACAAGGGGAACCTAAGCTCGTTCCCGCTAATGTCGGGAAAATTTACAGCGTCGACCAGCCGCGAAACCACTTATCGATAAGAATCAGTTACTTGCTGGCGCAGGGTATAAAAATTGCTTATTGCATTTGAAGCAATGCTGTCAACTTTCCTACTGTTTTGAAAGGAATTATCGATGAAGAAGTTCGCTTGCCTGGCAGCCCTGTCACTCGCTATCTCCGCAGCACAAGCAGCGCCGATCCAGCTTGACCTGACCAGCGGCGCCTTCGCCAACAACAATGGCTCGGCTGTTGTCGACACTTATACGGAAGATGGCTTTCGCCTCCGCACGGTGCGTGCCGGCGACCATTTCGATCCCTTGTTTATCGGCGATATCGGCATCCACAACGGCTTCCAGAATGCCGACGACGTGAGTTGGGTCATCGACTTCTTCGGGGCCAGCTTCAACCTGGTCAACATCATTATCGCCGCCTATGCCGATGGCGCGTCGTCGATCACGGTGAGCGGTTCCAACGGCGCGACGCAAACCTTGTCCGGTACCGGCACCCTGGCCATCGCCGGCATGGGCAACGTGACCTCGGTCGTTTTCAATATCGACCAGGACGGCGGGACGCAAGGCTTTGGCTTCTCCGAGATCAACGTCGACACCACGCCTGTGCAACAAGTGCCCGTGCCGGGCACGCTGATGCTGCTTGGCCTCGGCTTGTCCGCACTGGGCGTTTTGCGCCGCCGCACTTCGAAGTAGGCAGGAACAACCAGCCAGCGTGCGGCATTCCGCGCGCTCGCTCATAATACCTGGCACCAGAACTGTTACCGCCTAGTGCCTGCCCATGAATACACCTCCAGACGACCTGCCAATTTACCGAGTCCTGACTGGCCCCGACGATTCGAAGTTTTGCCGGCGAGTCAGCGAAGCGCTCGCACTTGGCTATCAACTTTACGGTTCGCCTTCCTTGACCTTTAACGGCGAGACGGTCATCGTGGCCCTGGCCGTCCTTTGGCCCACGGCCAAGTCTTAGCCGGAATAAGCAGCAAGTTCAGACAACTGCCAGTGCGCGGCAAGCGGCACACTGGCAGGACTATGAATACTGCCCTCTACCTCACCACGGTGCTTATCTGGGGCACCACCTGGATCGCGATCAAATTCCAGCTCGGCGTCGTCGCAGCGCCGGTGTCGATCGCCTATCGTTTCTGGATTGCAGCGCTGGTGCTGATGCTGATCCTGCTGGTGCGCAGGCAGCAGATCCTGCCGCCGCGCTCGGCCTGGCGCTACCTGCTGGCCCAAGGCCTGGCGCTGTTCTGCTGTAACTTCCTGTGCTTCTACTACGCCACCATGTGGGTGCCGAGCGGCCTGGTGGCGGTGGTGTTTTCGACCGCGCCAATCTGGAATGCGATCAATGGACGCCTATTCATGAAGCGGCCGATCCGGCCGCAAGTCATGGGCGGCGCGGTGCTGGGACTGGCAGGCATCGTGCTGCTGTTCCTGCCTTCCATGCAGGGGCACTGGAACGATGCCGGCATGCTGGCCGGCCTGGGACTGGCCCTGCTTGGCACGCTGTGCTTCTCGACCGGCAACCTGCTCTCCAGCCGCATGCAGGCGCTGGGCATGCAACCGTGGCTGACCAACACCTGGGCCATGCTGTGCGGCGCCACCATCCTGACGATTGGCGCGCTGGCCCTCGGCATGCCGTTCACCTTCGACCCGAGCCCACGCTATGTCGGCGCGCTGCTCTACCTGGCCGTGCCGGGATCGGTGGTGGCCTTCACGGCTTACCTGCTGCTGGTGGGGAGGATCGGTCCGGACCGCGCGGCATACTGCACGGTGCTGTTCCCGGTGGTGGCGCTGACGGTGTCCACCATCTTCGAGGGATACCAGTGGAGCAGCATGGCCCTGGCCGGGCTGCTGCTGGTCATCGGGGGGAATTTGCTGGCCTTCATGCCGGCGCGTGCCAAAGCACAGGCGCCGGCGGCAGCCTGACTTACTTCTTGGTGAATACCAGGTCCCAGACGCCGTGGCCCAGTTTCAGGCCACGGTTTTCGAACTTGGTCAGCGGGCGGTATGCCGGCTGCGGCGCGTAGCCTTCGGCGGTGTTCTGCAGCGCCGGCTCGGCGCTCAGCACTTCCAGCATTTGCACCGCGTAGTCTTCCCAGTCGGTTGCCAGGTGGATGTAGCCGCCCGGCGCCAGGTGCTCGCACAGGGTCTTCACGAACGGCGCCTGGATCAGGCGGCGCTTGTTGTGGCGCGCCTTGTGCCATGGGTCAGGGAAGTAGATATGCACGCCCGCCAGCGAACCGGCAGGAATCATGTCGCGCAACACTTCCACCGCATCGTGCTGGATCACGCGCAGGTTGGTCAGGCCTTCCTCGCCGATCAACTTGAGCAGGCTGCCCACGCCCGGGGTGTGCACTTCCACGCCGATGAAGTCCTTCTCCGGCATCAGCTTGGCGATGTGGGCGGTGGTGCCGCCCATGCCGAAACCGATTTCCAGGATCAGCGGCGCCTTGCGGCCGAAAGTCTTCTCGAAATCCAGCGCTTCCTTCCTGTGCTCGACCATGAATTGCGGGCCGAGATCGCTCAGCGCACGCTCCTGCGCCGTGGACAGGCGTCCCGCGCGCGTGACGAAGCTGCGGATGCGGTGTTCGGTCGGGTCGTAGAGCATTTTGCCCTTTGGCGTGGATTCGGAAGACATGGCTAAACGTGCAAGGAAAAGGGGCGATTATACCATTCCGGTTTTGCCGCCCGGCCTGCGATAATAGCGGGTCTTGTCCCTTAGGAAGTCCCCTGAAATGGCCCTTGCACTGAATATCCTGATCATCGTCCTGGCACTGGTAACGCTGTACTTCCTGCTGAAAGGCGGCCCGAAAGCTGCGCCTGCGCCAGCGGGCAAGCCGGCGGGCGGCTCCTACACCCCGCTGCCGCAGGGCGAGCCGGTGCACCACTGGAGCGACGAAGGCCGCTACCAGCTTGAAGTGCTGGGCGAATCGCGCTATTCCGACGCCATCCGCGCCCTGGCCGGCGAGCACGGCGAAGCGGCGGCCGACGCCCGCCACAAAGCGCTGCTGCTGGCGGACGACAACAATCCCTATGAAGACAAGGCAGTCGCCGTCTTCCTCAACAACGAAATGGTCGGCTACCTGGCGCCGAAGGATGCCGCGGCTTTCCGCACCATGCTGGCGCGCCAGGAAATCACCGGCCAGCTCACATCGACCGACGCCGTGATCCGCGGCGGCCAGGTGTACGAGGGCAAACGCCTGGCGTACGCAGTGTGGCTGGACGTCAACTTGTCGTAACTGCCCCACGCACAATTGAATTTCTGGCATCCCTATGCCATATTGCGGCTTTGCATTTTTATAATTCCGCAAAGGATGCCCCCATGAAGACCAAAGTCGCCCTGCTGCTGCCAGTCCTGTTGCTGGCCGCATGCGCCAAGAAGCAACCGGAACCCGAGGCAGCACCGGCTGCTGCCCCTGCCGCCGCTACCGTTCCCGCACCAGCCCCCGCACCGGCTCCTGCAGCGGCTGCCCCAGCCGGCAACAATCCGCTGCCAACGCCGGTGATCTCGACCGAAAACATGAGCGACGAGCAAAGGGAAACCGCCCAGCGCCAAGCCAAGCTCGATTACTCGAATATGGAAGAGGGCTTCATGGCCGACCCGGGAGCGCAGTGGGCCAGCAGCGCCAGCGCCAGCTCGAACTACAACGAGAGCTACAACGCCTCAAAAGCGACCGGCAAGGTCGATGGCAACTATTGGTCGACCAAGGATAGCGATGTCGGCTTCGATTCGCTGGAAGTGGCGTTCGACAAGCCGGTCAACGCGACCCAGCTGCGCGTGGCGGTGGCCGAATCCTATGGCCTGGAAGGCATCACCAAGGTGGAGTTGCAGGATACCGATGGCAAATGGAATACCGTATGGTCCGGCGTGCACAGCGTGAAACCCGACCATCGCGGTCCGCGCACCTGGTTCGTGCAGCCGATCGAGAAGACGGCATACAAGGCCAAAGCCGCGCGCATCACCAAGTCCAACAACGTCACTGCCAACCGGCTGCAGGTCGACGCCGTCCAGCTGGTCGGCAGCTGATCCTGCTTTGCGCCCTGCCTTTCCCGACAGGCGTATCATGGCTGCAGCAGCTTGCAGGAGGCAGCCATGGAACGCGAACGGGCAAAGGCAGGAGATGCGGTGCGGCCGATCGGCTGGCACCATAAGATGCTGGTGATCCGCACCACGCCAGGCCGCACGGGCCGAAACGATGACGAGGATGTGCTGTGCCGCTGGCATGATGCCGACGGCGAGCACCAGGAGACCTTCAAGTCAGGACAGCTTGAAGTCCTGAACTCAGCCGCGCAAGCGCGCAACCCGCGCGGCCGGACGCTTATTTGAGCAGGCCGAAGACTTTGGAAATCGCCTTGCTGCCGTAGGAAATCGGATTCTCGCGGATCTTCTTCTCTTCTTCCCCGATCATCAGGAACAGGCCATCGAGCGCGCGCTGGGTGACGTAGCTTTCCACGCTCGCCTGCTCTTCGCTGGCCAGGCCGAATTTGGTCGCTTGCGCCATCGCGCTGTTGAACTGGCCGGACAGCTTGGACCGATCCGTCACCCCTTTCACGATCGGCTTGAATTTGACCGCCAGCGGCGCCGCCGTTTTCTCCTTGAAGAAGTCGGTGACCGAAGTTTCGCCGCCGGTCAGGATCGCCTTCGCATCGCTCAGCGTCATCGACTTGACCGCGTTCACCAACAGCGGCTTTGCCAGCGGCACTGCTTGCTCGGCAGCGCGGTTCATCGCGGTTTCCAGTTCTTCGAGCTGTTCGCCATGGCCGGTCATTTCCAGGATCGGGCGGGCTTTTTCCAGCACGCGCGGCAGCTTGATGCGCACCGCATCGTTGTTCATGAAGCCGCCCTCGACGCCCAGCTTGCCGACGGCGGCGACCGAACCGGCTTCCAGCGCGGCTTTCAGGCCGCCGCTGGCTTCCTTCTCGGTCAACGCGTCCAATGGATTTGCGAAAGCGCTGGCGGCGAGCGCCAGGCCGGCCAGCAGGGTGGATAGTTGTTTTGTGATGCTCATGGCGCACCTCCTTGGTTACAAAGTCTCAACCCTACCATACGGAGTACGCTTCCAGGCAACACTCGCCACTGCTGCCAGCACACAGGCCATGCCGGCCAGTTGCGGCGGCGTGATGGCTTCATGCAGGATGGTATTGGCAAGCAAGGTGGCTGAGATTGGCGACACGGCCGTGAACAAAGCCGCCTCCGTTCCGCTCACGCGCGCCGCGCCGGCATACCACAGCACGAAGCCAAGCACCGTCGGCACCAGCGCGTAGTACAGCACCGCCTGCAGCGCACTGGCGTCAACGGCGATCTGCCACGGCCGCTCCATGGCCAGCGATGCACCGCCTGCCAGCAGCAGGCCGAGGGCGCACATCAGCGTCGACAGCGGCAGCGCTTCAATCGGCGCGCGCAGCCGCTTGTTCAGCAGGATGAAGAAAGCCTCGCAAGCCACTGCCGCCAGGACCAGTGCCATGCCAAACAACCGCCCGGTTCCCATAGCGCCATCCGCCCCGGCGACCGGCCAATTCACTCCGCTCGCGATCAAGACACCGAGTGCCGCCAAGGCGACCGCCCCCAAGAGCCTCAGCGTCGGCCGCTCGCCAAGCCCCACCACCGCGAACGCCGCACACACGATCGGCAGCGTGCCGACCAATACGCCAGCGGTAGCCGCGCTGGTGAACGACATTCCCGAGATCAGCAGCACCGTATAGCCAACGCTTCCCGCGCCTGCCTGCAGCACCAGCAGCGCTGCATCGTGGCGGCCGATTCGCGGCCAGCGCGCCCGCAACAGCCAGCACATAACGAGGAAC
>Ga0307408_100002865_pt1 | contig 11952 bp, 9 predicted proteins | sample 322Cmetagenome_FD_202116 | JGI IMG/M metagenome (GOLD analysis project Ga0307408, IMG submission 202116) | Maize rhizosphere microbial communities from greenhouse at UC Davis, California, United States - 322HYB-C-3 | ecosystem: Host-associated > Plants > Roots > Rhizosphere > Soil | place: USA... | reverse complement strand
ACACCGTATAGCCATGCGCCACCGTGTTGGTGCGGATCACGCGCACGCCGGCATTGCCTTCCACCGGATACTTCCAGTCGTCGAAGCCGAAGCGCAGGCTGCCATACAGCGCTTGCGTTCCTTCGCTGTGCTCACTGACGTACTTCGGCTCGTCGCTGAAGCTATCGCGTACCCAGTCGCTGCCCATCTGGGAGCAATCGGTGCTGGCGCCTTTGATCGCATTGGCGTCCTCGCAGTTATAGCGCAGGGCAGTCAACAATTTCTGGTAGGCGGCCGGCTTGTCCTGGATCAGGGCCCGGGTCGGCACCACGATCATCGGCGGTGAGCTCATGCGGCCATTGAAGAAGTTCGGGAAAGCGAAGGTTTCGACGCTTCCGAGCGCCGCATAGCGCGGGTCGCTCAGGTAGCCGAAGTTGCTGCGCTGCCAGCCCAGGTCGGCCGGGTTGGGCAATTGCCCCGCCACCTTGGTGGTCGCCACGCCCCATTCCTCGGAGAAGGACTTCCAGCCGGTCCCGGCGTTCTTGTCTTTCCTGGAAGAGCGCTTGGTCAGGCGCATGCCAAAGCGCACGTCGCGCAGGACCGCGTGGTCGAAGACATATTTGCCATCCACCTTCCACGCATACAGGTCCGCCTTGGCCTTGTTGACATCAGGCTGCGAAATGTCCCAGTAATAATTGGCGGGATCGGCCAGGAAGTTGCGCGCCTTCTCGTCGAAATTGAACGCAGGCCGCGCACCGGAAACGTCCACACCCATGCTCGGCACGAAGGTGCCAAGATTGATCATGCCGAAGTCGCCCGAATTGGTGGAGTGGACCCACTGCAGGTCGTTCTGGAACGACCAGCGCTCGTTGGCCTGCCACTTGAAGTTCCAGGCCAGCTCGCGCGTGCGCCCTTTCACGTCACTGTAATTGCGGGTAGTGCCCATGCGCAGGCCGCCCTCGGCGAACTGGTTTGCGCCCTTGCCGCCGATCGGATAGGTCAGGATGCCGGACTGGAAGACGCCATTGCTGTCGTACTTTGCGTCCGTATATTTCGTCAGGTAAGGATCTTCGCCCCCGGTGAAAATGTTGTTGCCGAAGTTCGTGGAATGGAACGCCGAGTCGAAGTAGGTCAGCGACGATTCCTTGCCGTTCTTTTTCCACTGCAGGGCGCCGTAGAAGCCCTTGCGTTCGGTCTCGCCTGTGCTGGTGCCCCACGAAGCGCCCACCGGCACCCACACAGTCCGGCCGGGAACCAGGTTGTCCCTCGGGTAGTAGACGGATTGGTCGATCGAGTCGTAACGGCTGGTGGTCTTGCCGTACGACAGATCCACCAGCGCGCCGAACTCGCCCATATCGGTTTGCCAGCGGTTCGAATACAGGCCGGAATAAGCCGGCGAGTTTTTCTTGCCCAGCACCGCGTAATTGTCCGATACGGTCAGCGCGCCGCTCTGGCCCTTGGTGTCGAACGGCAGCCGCGTGCGCAGGTTGACCTGGCCGCTGATGCCGCCTTCAATCAGGTCGGCGGAAGGGTTTTTGTACACGTCCACGCCCGCCATCAGTTCCGGCGGCACGTCGCCCCAGCTCAGCTCACGGCCGGGCCAGCCCGCCGAAAAGGTTTCGCGTCCGTTCAGCGTGGAGGAACCCCAGGACAGGCCGCGCACCTGGATGCCCGAGCCTTCCACGTCGAATCCCAGCCCATTGGCCGCCAGGTTGGCGCCGGTACGCGTGCGGTTGCGGTCCATGGTGACGCCCACCACGCGCTGCAGCACTTCGGTAATCGATTTGTCGGGCAGCTTGCCGGCTTCGTCGGCCACCACCGAGTCGACGATAAGTTCAGACTCCTGCTTGATGCGCTGTGCGGTTTCGACCTGGCGGCGCTGGCCGGTCACCACCACCACTGCTGGAGTGTCCTTGGCCGCCGGCTCCGTTGCTTCGGCCTGGGCCTGCGCGGCGCTGCTGCACAGCATTGCAAGCTGCGCTGCGGCGAAAGCCAACGCGGTCATCTTGAGTGGCTGCCTGGCGTTCGTTGTCTCTATTCTCTTCATTATATTTATCCTGTTTATCTGCTTTGCTTGCTGGCGCGTCACTGGAAGGTAATCGGGCCGGTCAACGTAATCCGGGTCGGGTAGGTAGGCTTGTCCAGCGGAGTGCTGGAAACTGATACGTTCATGCTGTCGGCGTTGAACGAGACCTGGACGATCGGGTAGTCCTGCAGTTCATTCCAGGTGTTGATGTCGCTGAGGCCGCACGACTCGGCGACCGTGACATCGCGCAAGGAGACCGTGTAGTCGGTGGCGTCGGTGGTGGCCGGCTTGACTTTCGAGCGCAGCGTCACGTTGCAGGCGTCCTTGCCGTTCTTTAGCGCAAAGTGGCCGAGGACCAGGTCGACGTTGACAGTGTTGTTGCCCGTATTGATCCATTCGGCGTTCTGAGCGATCCGGAACTTCATGGACGCCTGCGAGTCGATTCGCACACCGCTGATCATCGGGCCGACTTTGGAGATTTCCTTCAGGCCGGCGCCCAGGACATGCAAGCCGTAGTAGCCGCCAATCCAGCTGCCGTCGTTCGGCTTGTCGAGCTTGACGTTGAAGGTGAACTTGAGGTTGTTGCCGTCTTCCGACAGGACCTGGTCGCACCAGCCATTGCACCACCAGCCGTTCAGGTTCACGCCCGCGTAGCCGTTGATGGTTCCGCCTTCCTTGGTGGTCGAGGCGTCCTTGAAGCCGCTGAAATGCGTCAGTACCGGCGCCTTTTCAGTCCCGATCGGAATATTCTTGACCATGGTCGCCGTCGCATAGATATCGCCGCCATCCGACTGGGCGGTAATGGTGCACAGGCCATTGCCAACCTTGGTCATCGTGCTGCCGCTGACGGTGCATACGGTTGGCGTGCTCGATGAGAAGGTGACGGGCCGGCCCAGGTCGGACACTGCAGCCAGTGCTACCGGCTGCGAATCAAGCGCCTGCGCGCCCGGATTGCGGAAAGAGACCATATGCGGCCGCTTGGGAATCACGAAAAGCTGGCGTTGCGAAACCGGGGCGTAGCCTTCGAACCCGGCCTGGGTGGCGGTCACCGAGCACTCGCCCGCTTTCAGCAGCGACAGCTTGTCGCCGCTCACCGAACAAACGTCTGGCGTGTTCGAAGTGAAGGTGACCGGCCCGCCGGAACTGGCGGTCGCCTTCAGGGTAGTACTTGCCACTTCAGGTGGGATGGCGACTTCGGTGCCGCCCGGGAAGCTGAAAGCCATTGTCTGCACAGCTCCGCCATCGCTACCGCCGCCACCGCCGCCGCAGGCGGCCAGCATCGCGGCACAGGCAATGGCGAATGCTGAATTCTGGTACCACATCGTTTGTCTCCTCATGGAATATCCCCTGTTTGCTGCTTTTGTTTAAATTGCGCCTCGCCCGCGACGGCCCCAGCCACTCGCGGGTTCTCTATATATTGCAAACATTGGTACTCGACCGCAATTGCGATAATTCGCAAAACGATGGATGAAATTCAACACCCGGGCCATGCGTCCGGCGTGCTGCCTTTGCTCAAGGCAAGCGCTCGAGGATCGCAACCGCGCCGCCAGCCCCTGCCAGACGCAGCGACAGCACGTCGCGTGCAGTCACCTCGCGCACAACGCGATGCACCGCGTTCGGCGTGTCGCCGTCTTGCCACACGGTGGCGCGGTAGCGTCCTGCGGGCAGGAAGCCCAGCGCCACGCGCTCGACCCGCTCGCCCTCTTCCGCGCTCATCGCCCCCAGGTACCAGCTGTCGCCTTGGCGCCGCGCCAGCACGATGTCCTGGCCCGGCGTGCCGGACAGGAAACGTGTGTCGTCCCAGGCAGTCGGCACGCGCTGCACGAATTCGAAGCCGTCGGAATCCTGGTATGCGCCCGGATCGTCCGACACCATCTGCAGAGGGCTGTCGTACACGACGTACATGGCCAGCGCCTGGCCCCGCGTGGTTTGCGCCTGCGGGTTCACCTCGCGCACGACGAAGCTGGCCGGCGTGCCGTTGCGGAAGCCGCCCGGCGTGTAGTCCATCGGCCCGGCCAGCATGCGCGTATAGGGCAGCATCAGGTTATGGCGTGGTGTGATGCTCTTGTCCATCTTGTTCCACTCGGCGCCGCGCACGCCTTCCTGGGTGATGAAGTTCGGGTAGGTGCGCTGCAAGCCGGCCGGAACATAGGCGCCGTGCAGGTCCAGCAGCAGCTTGCGCCTGGCCGTCGCCTCCGCGACCCGATAGTAGTACGCCACAATATCCTGGTCGTCGCGGTTCATGAAATCAATCTTGACGCCCTTGATGCCCCAGCGGGCATAGGTGTCCAGCACTTCATCCATGCGCTGCGCAACGTGCTCCCAGTGAGCCCACAGGATCAGGCCCACACCTTTGGCGGCCGCATAGCGCACCAGTTCCGGCATATCGATGCCTTCCGCCGCGCGGGTGATATCGGTGCCCGGCAGCGCCAGCCAGCATTCCGGGCCGCTGCCCAGCGCCCAGCCGGCATCGATCAGGTAGTAAGGCAATCCTGCGGCGGCGGCGAAATCGATGAAGCGCTTATAGCTCGCCATGTCCGGCTTCATGCCGGCCAATGGGCCCGAATACCAGTCCCAGGCTGCCTTGCCGGGCTTGACCCAGCCGAAGTCCCCCGCCGGCGCCGGATTCAGGTTGCCCACCAGGTGCGAGCCGATCAAGTCGCCGACGCGGTCTCCCATCATCACGACGCGCCAGGCAGTGGTCAGGCCCGCCGGCGAGACGACGGCCGGCGCGCTGCGCTCCGGCGGCGCCGATAGCCGCAGCTTCAGGGCATCGCCCTCGCGGATAAGCGACGCGCCGGTGTAGCCGGCCAGGTTCGACTGCGTGATGGCGTAAGCGGTCCGGCCGGACGGCGCGGTGCACACCACCGGCACGTCATACGCCTGGCCGGCACGCAGTTGTGACATCTGCATGCGCTCGAACGATGCCTCGTGTGCCCGGTCGGCCACCGTCACCAGGCATTCGGGATCGCCGGCCGGAATGAACGCCGTCTTCTCGCCGCGCAGCCGCACCGGCCCAGTGCCTTCGATACGGTATCGGAACGCCACACCGTCGTTATAGGCCCGCAGGTCGATCGACAAGCGGCGTCCCTCAGCTCCGCGCTCGCGGAATACCAGCGTCGCACCGCGATAATGGTCTGCCGCTTGCGACGCCTTGGTGGCGACCAGTGGAATGACCTGGTCGACCTTGACGTCCTTGCGCTGTTCCAGCACCAGCGCACCCAATTCGGGGGCGCCATCCAACTCCAGTCCAAGCGGCGAAGACGCAATAACAGTCTGGCCGCCGCGTGAGATGCTGAAGCGGCTGGCGTCCTGCTCGACCCGGATTGCCGTGCGCCCATCAGGCGACGACACAATGACCGGTGCAGCCAGCGCGCAAGCCGGCGGTACGAATGCGGACGCGAGCAGCGCAACCGCCAAAGGTATGCTTTTCATGGTGTGCGGGAAGGAAGTTGTTGGTACGCTGGATTGTGCAGGCGCCGGCACGCACCGAACAATTACGAAATTCACCGAACCTTGCAACGATATTTCAGCCAAGGTTCGCGCCGCATCGGGCGTTGACAGCGGCACCTTGCGCGAATGATAATGAGAAACATTCTCACCTAAGCCAGCCACCTGCCAGCCCTTGGTCACTTCGCAAGTCGTCAAGGAGCTCCCAGTGCAGTCGTACCAGCCGTTCCCGTTCAAATACCATCCGCTGGCCGCCGCCATCCTGCTTGGCATGGCCGCGCAAGCGCAAGCCCAGGAGCAGCAGGATCCCGCCTTTGAAACTGTCGTCATCCAGGCTTCACGTTCGAACATCGCAGCGGACAAAGCGCCGCAGACGGTGGTCGTCATTACCCGCAAGGAGATTGAACGGCAGCTGGCCATCTCGGGCAACTCGTCCGATGTATTGAGCAGCATCCTGCCCTCGTACACGCCCAGCCGCGGCAAGATGAACGGCTCCGGCGAAACGCTGCGCGGCCGCACTCCGCTGATCCTGGTGGACGGCGTGCCGCAGTCGAACCCGGTGCGCCCGACCGGGCGAGAAGCACACACCATCGACTATTCCATGGTGGAGCGCATTGAGATCGTGCAAGGCCCGAACGCCATCAACGGCCTCGGTGCAACCGGCGGCACCATCAACATCATCACGCGCCACCCGGAAAAAGGGACGATGAACCAGCATGCCGACGTGCAGGTCACCGCGCCGAGCACGCATGTCGAAGGCGACACCCTGAACTACAAAACCAGCTACCGCATCGACGGCCGCCTGGACAAGCTGGACTACCTGATCGCCGCGTCCTTTGAAGACCAGGGCCTGTACCTGGATGGCAAAGGCCGCAGCATCGGCGTCGACGTCACCCAGGGCGACTTGATGGATTCGCGCAGCTACGACCTGCTGGCCAAGATCGGCTACCGTCCGGATGACCAGCAAAAGCTGCAGTTCTCCATCAACCGCTACCGCATCAAGTCAAAGGCCAGCTACCTCGGCGTGGCAGGCGACCGCACGCGCGGCATTCCTTCCACTTCGGTGGAAGGCACGCCGCCCGGTGTGCCGGCCTGGAACGATGTGTGGACCAGCAGCGCCAGCTACAACCATGACGACCTGGCCGGCATGGAATTGTCCGCAATGCTCTTCAATCAGGAATTCGTGGGCTTGTTCGGCGCCGACAGATCCGCTACGTTCCAGGACGTGAAGATCGCACCGCGCGGCACTTTATACGACCAGTCGCGCGCCGTCGCTTCCAAGTTCGGCAGCAAGATCGGCCTGACCAAGGCTGGCCTGCTTGACGGCCGCATGAAACTGACCGCTGGCTTCGATACTTTGTCCGACAAAGGCAAACAGGACATGTACCTGACCGGCCGCACCTTCGTGCCCGAATCGAAGTACACCAATCTTTCGCTGTTCCTCCAGGGCGAATACAAAGTGTTCGACACCCTCACCGTGCATGCCGGCGTACGCCGCGAAAACGCGGACCTGAAGGTGGACAGCTACCGCACGCTGGCCGCATACAACAATACCTTCGTTGATGGCGGCAAGATCAAGTTCAATGAAACGCTGGCCAATGCGGGCCTGGTGCTCACGCCCGTCAAGGACATCACCATCTATGCCAGCTATTCCGAAGGCTTCGGCTTGCCGGACATCGGCCGCACCCTGCGTTCCATCAACACGCCCGGACAGAAGATCAGCAATATGCGCGACCTGGAGCCGATCCTGACCGAGGGCATCGAGCTTGGCACCCGCGTGCGCAAGGGTGACTGGGACCTGGACGCCGCGTACTTCCGCTCCGACTCCGATTTCGGTGCGCGCGTGATCTCGGTTAATGGCGTCTTCAACATGGCGCGCGAGAAGACGCGCCTTGAAGGCTATGATGCCAGCGCTACCTACCGTTTCAGCAAAGCGCACCGCGCCAGCATTGCCTACGCCTACACCAAGGGCCGCTACGGCAGCAACAGCGACGGCAGCCTGGATGCGAAGCTGGACGGGCTGAACGTGGCCCCCAACCGCCTGATCGCAAACTGGAGCGCCAACTGGAGCGAGAAGCTGTCGTCCTATATCCAGGTGCAGCACGCCTTCAACCAGAGCTTCGACGATCCGGCCAAAGAGTTCAGCGGCTACACGCTGAGCGACGCCTCAATCAGCTACAAGCTGGCCAAAGGCACGCTGCGCGTCGGCATTGCGAACCTGTTCGACAAGGATTACATCACGTACTACTCGCAAAGCGCCCTGGTGGAACCGGCCCGCTACTTCGCAGGCCGTGGACGCAGTGTAACGCTAGGCTATTCGCTGGGCTTCTAGGCGGTCGGGTTCACTTTCTGGCTCGCCCAATAACCATAATCGACGTGGATGTTTTCCATCAGCTCAAACAGGCTGGTTGCCTGGTTGGTCAACAACAGCGTCCATTGCGAAAAGAAGTTGCCCTGCTTTTCGGCCATCTTCGACATGGTGTTGGCATGGCGGATCAGGGCATAGTCCTCGGCCAGGATGGCGCAGCCCTGGCGCCAGTCGAGGTTCTGCTGGTGCAGTCGCTGCATGACAGCCGCCTGCAGCTGCAGCCATTCGCTCCAGACTTGCGGGTCGCCGAAGCGGCTCGCCAGCCCCGCCGACAATACGCTGTTGTGCAGGATGCGGGCCGCCTGCCGCTGCGCCAGCGTGCCGGCCTTCATTGAGACAGCCAGCGGCGCGATGGCCCGTGGCTCGCGCAAGGCTGGCACGCCTGGTTTATCGATCGATTTCAAACCGACGGAAACAGGAAGTTTGCTCATATCGTCCTCCAGTGTCGCTCAGGCGCAAAGACGGTCGAGCATGGCGTGGATCGCCTTGATCTGGACCGCATTGCGCGAATAGTAGTCGGGAGCTTGCGGGTTGGCGCTGGTATAGCCCCACCAATCCCAGCAGCCATCCGGGTTCTGCACGGCGTCATTGTCCGTACCCTCGGCCTGCGGATACAGCACAATGATGTCGTTGCTCTCCGCGATGTGGTTATAGCCGGTCGTCGTGAAGTAGCGGTTGCCGTACGGCGGCTGGTTGGCGATGTCGGCACGGCCGTTGACGTAATCGGTGTAGTTGTAGCCCTGCTTGCAGCCATGCAGCGCGATGTGCACGCGCGGCTCTTTCACTTTGCCTGCCGCGACGTTCGAAGGGATGTAGATGTAGCCGAACTGGCTCATGCTGGCACGGTCCTTCGCGTCGGCGAAGAATTCGCTCTGGTCGAAGCGCAGCAACTGCCCGGCCAGGCTTTCGGCCGCGGGCTGCAGGTCGCTGTAGATATGGCGCAGGATGTCGTGCGATTGCATGAAGCCGCCATTGTTGATGTACGGCGGCTGGTTGGTGGACAGGCCCGAATCCTCCGGATTGTCGGTAATGATGCTGTGCCCTGCGGGCACATTGTCGACGTAGCGGATATTCGCCGGCTTCACGCCCAGCAGCTCATAGAACTTGCGGGTCCGCGCCACCACGTCCGAATCGACGACGTCGTCCGCGCTGCCAGTGAAGATGTAGAGGCGATCGTCAGCAAGATTGGTCACCGCGTCGATCATCCCAGCCTTTGCGGTCTGGTGCGCCATGTCGGCGAGCTTTTGCGCATCCGGCGAAACCTGCGGGATCAGTGGATTCATGCAGATGTACAGCGAGTTCTCGATGCAAGCATCTTCGGCAGTCATCATGTCGTCCGGCCGGAACACCTCCGCGCACCGGAACGGCCCGCCTGCAATGATGCCCGCGCCAGCGAAGCTTGACGAATGGGCCAGGTGAAGCTGTACCGTCATGAACGCCCCCGACGATAAGCCGGAGATCGAGTTGTTTCGCCTGGATGCCTTGTAAGAACCGAGTTGGACGACTTTGCTGCTGGAGCTTGCGATCATGCTGAGCCTCCTGATAAGCAGTTGGATGATGGACCGAATGGGAATCGCCGCGATGGCGTCTAACGACTATATCGTCGCGCGGCTCGTCGACAATTGAGCTTGCGCAAACCAGATTAGCAGCGGATTCGACTGGAAAGTTCACGCATTGTTGCGAACAGGGCGCTAAGCTCGTGAACTTTTTTCACGGCGTACTGTCTAATCTCAAATCCTGTTGCTCATGCCTGAGTCAGAGTTAAGACTCATATATGGGGGAAGACATGGACTTCGAAGCACGCATTGCGAGAACTGAAGCAATTATGGAAACCAACCGACAAGACATTGATCGCCTGTATGCTGCGATAACTGAACTGCGAAAGCTGATCCTTGAACGAACTGATCGCCTGGAGGATGGGTTCAAAGAAATACGTCGCGAGATCAGTATTAACCAGCGCTGGATGATCGGGCTGACGCTCGCCAACACGACAATGATTCTCGGCCTCGGCGGCAAATTGTTCGGCCTGTACTGACCGCCGGGGCACTTCATTTCCTAAGCGAGAAGTTATTGCGAACCGGAAGGCTTGCGGTATCCCGATTCCATCCATGCCGTCGCGCTTGCGACGCTCAGCTTGAAATTCGGCGCTACCCGCACCTGTGCCTGTTCTTCGCCGAATGGATCGAAGGCGGTCAGGGTTGCGAAGGGATCGTCTTCATCCGGAGTGATGTCGAGGTTGACGGTGATGTAGGCGGCGCCCTCGGTGTGGACGCGCACGCTGCGGTGCAGTTGGGCGTGCAATTGCTGCTCGTGGCGGCGGATCACTTCATTGGCGGTCTTCACCAGGGTATTGAAGGCATTCACATCCAGCGGCTTCGGGTTCTTCTTGTCGCGGCCCATGGTCCATGGACCGACCAGCGCTGGTTCCGCCTCGCCATCCTTGATCATCGCCACCGCCCAGCCATCGTCATCTTCATTCTTGATGACGCGTGCGGTCCAGCCGTTGTCCTGCCAGACGCGGTCTTCCTGCACCAGCACTTCCTCTTCCATCAATTCATCGATCATCGCGGCTCCAGTGTTAGCTTGCTGAAAATACTGTGATTATATACAGTTATTTGTTTACAGCAAGTAGCGCAACGATCAGTACCGGCCCGCGGCGAGGTCGGCCATGTACTGGTCGTACTTGCCGCTTTCCTTCAGCTTGCGCAGCCCACGGTTGAAGCGCTCGATGTAGCCGGCATTTCCGGTGTCGGCCCGCCGCATGATCAGTCGGTATTCGGTGGTGTTGTAGCGCCCTGGCGCTACAGTGATGCCGGCGGCTTCTTCGGGCTTGAACCTGGTGCGCAGGATATAACGGCCCACATCCAGGCTGGCAGGGACCACGTCCACGCGCCCGGCCACCAGCTTGCGCAAGTTGAGCTCTTCGTTGGGGGCGCGGTCCAGGCGGACGCCCGGAACCGTCTCGAAGCGGTATTCGTAGCCGGCCACGCCACCCACACGCAGGCCCGCCAGGTCGGCATCCTTGGTCCAGGTGAAGTTGTATCCCTTACGGTGGAAAAACACGGATTGGGCCTCCAGCACGGTGTCGCTGGACAGAAATTCCCGTGCACGCTCGGTCGTCAGCGGTCCTACGCTCCAGACTACCGAGCCGTTGACCACCCCACGCTGCGCTTCGGCATAAGCGCGCAGCCAGGGACGGAACACATATTTGACGGTGATACCTTCCAGCGCGAAGGCTTCCGTTACGATGCGCGACACGGCGCCGTAATGCGGCAAAGTCTCGGACAGGTAAGGCAACCACTCGCCGTTACTGAGCGTAATAGTCTCCGCCCGCGCCCACGGTACGGCGAGTAAGCAAACCAGGAGTGACTTCCAATGCATCACTCCAGCATAGCGCAGAATCCTCAGTCTTTGCCGAGCGACCACTGCCCTGCACCGCCAAGCGCAGTTGCAGTCACGACGAGCAAGAGGAACAGGGAATGCAGGTTGCCCAGGACGGGGGCGCCGTGAATCCAGCCAAGCACGATCGGCAATCCCACCACCAGGGTCAGGACCGCACTGGCGTAAGGCATCAGGAGGCCGATCATGATCAGCGCGCCGCACAGCATCTCTGTCAGGTGCAAGGCCCAATAGCCGGCACCGTTAAGGGTGGATGGAAAGCCGGAATGCCGCAGGGCCTGGAAGCCCATGAGGATGGCCATGCCGCCAATGGCGAGGCGGAGGAAGAAGCGGGATGCATCGAGACGGGTTTTGGAAACTGCCATTTAGAATCTCACGAATATTTGAAAAGGGACGCTGCGCCGCGCGATTTTCGCACCCGGCAAGCGCCCCATCAAGGGCCTACTTCTTCGGGTTGATGATTTGTTTCAGCAGCACGAACACTTCGTGGCGAATCGCCTGCTCGTTCTCCTTGAATTCGCGATTGGCCTTGATGTAGGCAGGCTTCTTCAAGGCTGCCTGCTCGGCGGGCGTGGCCTTGGGGACGGCCGGGTAAAGCTGGGCGCCGCTGTTGTAGATGCTGTCCAGCGACTTCTTGCCGTAGCTGGACTCGTAGAAGCGCGTCATCTCGGCCACGGTTTCAGGGCTCAGGAGGCGGGCGACCGGCGCTGCCAAGCCTGAATAGGTGGTT
>Ga0307408_100002864_pt1 | contig 11955 bp, 10 predicted proteins | sample 322Cmetagenome_FD_202116 | JGI IMG/M metagenome (GOLD analysis project Ga0307408, IMG submission 202116) | Maize rhizosphere microbial communities from greenhouse at UC Davis, California, United States - 322HYB-C-3 | ecosystem: Host-associated > Plants > Roots > Rhizosphere > Soil | place... | reverse complement strand
ATACAGGGCAACCAAATAATCAGTACAACCCAATGATCCGCCCGGGTGACCTGACTGGCAGCCATGAACCATGCGTACAATATCACGACGGACCTGCGTAGCGATATCTTTTAATTTATCTATATCTACTTCTATTACGTTGCTCATTTTGTATTATTTACCGGCTGCTTTTGCGTGATCTGCAAGGAATTGCGCTAAACCGTTATCTGTTAATGGATGCTTTAATAATGCCAATATTGGTGCTAATGGAGCTGTAACCACATCGGCTCCTAGTTTTGCACAGTTAATAATGTGCATTGGATGACGAGCTGATGCCGCAAGGATTTGGGTTGGATAACCGTAGTTATCAAAAATAGTGCGAATGTCTTCGATCAGCGTTAAGCCATCAGTAGAAATATCGTCTAAACGACCAATGAACGGAGATACATACGTTGCACCTGCTTTAGCTGCCAATAAAGCCTGACCAGCAGAGAATACAAGCGTACAGTTGGTTTTTATTCCCTTTTCGGTGAAATATTTAATTGCTTTTACTCCGTCTTTTATCATCGGAACCTTTACCACGATGCGCTCGTGAAGTTTAGCAAGAGCTTCTCCTTCTGCAATCATCTCTTCGAAAGTGGTGGAAATAACTTCGGCACTTACATCTCCATCGGTGATTTGGCAGATAGCTTTGTAATGATTAATTACATTTTCCTGCCCGGTAATGCCTTCTTTCGCCATTAGGCTAGGGTTTGTTGTAACACCGTCTAAAACACCTAAATCATGCGCTTCTTTGATTTGAGCGAGGTTCGCGGTATCGATAAAAAATTTCATAATTTGAGTTTATTAAAATGAATTGTCTATTTGACACTTATAATTGATTGCGCTAAGATACAGAATTGAAATTCAGTACAAAAGTATTTTTTGTTATTCTCCTATTAAATCTTTCAATTGCCCGAACGGAAATTAACACAATATAAATCAGGAGCCTACACAAAATGCAAACGTTGGCATAAAAGTAAAAGTATTTTCCTATTCCCTGCAAATTAATTTTTGGTTGAGAGAAATTTGCTAACAGGAATTTTTTCAGAAAAAGACATGGAGTGTTCCAGATCTGCGATAAGTGGCATGTCACTTCTAAAAAACTTCTTGAAAAAGAACAATGCAACCGATTGCATAAGTAATTTCAAAAGCCGTACTTTGTTCATCAATTTAACCAATTGCATGAGCGGAGAAAGAGATATCACGATTTACGACATCGCCAAAAAACTGAATATTTCGGCGGCAACCGTAAGCCGGGGATTAAAAGATCACCCGGGGATTAGTGATGCAACAAAGAAGCGAATTAAGGATACAGCCGCTGAACTCGGTTATCGTTTCAACACTTTTGCAAGCAATCTCAGACGCCAGCGAACCAATACGATAGGAGTGATTGTTCCACGGCTTAATAGTTCTTTTATGTCGGATGTAATTGCGGGGATTGAGCGGATTGCTAACGAAGAAGCCTATAATCTCATCATCAGCCAATCGCTGGAAAGGGTTAAAAAGGAAAGTCAGAATGCGGCCACCATGTTTAATAGCAGGGTAGATGGGCTCCTGGTTTCTCTTGCATACAACACCGAGAGCATTGCACATTTCGAGAAGTTTATGGAGAAGGATATTCCCTTAATTTTCTTCGACCGCGTTTTTGCACATGAAAAATGCCCCAGGATTGTTATTGATAATTACAAGGCAGGGTATGAAGCAACACAGCATTTAATTGAACAAGGCTGCCGGCGCATTCTGCATATCACGGGTAGTCAGCAGCAGAACGTATATAAAGATCGGCACCAGGGTTACTATGACGCCCTTATTAACAATGAACTACCCGTTCTTGAAGAATTAACCATCGTGAACAATCTGGATCACGATGCAGGTATTGCTGCAGCAACAAGCATCTTAACTATGCCTATAAAGCCAGATGGCGTTTTTGTTGCGAATGATACCTGTGCGGTAGCCTGCATGATAGAGCTTCGTAAAAATGGGATCAGCATTCCGGACGAAATTGCCTTTGTTGGTTTTAATAATGATCCATTGTCAAAAGTGGTGGAGCCAAATCTTAGCACAATCAATTATCATGGCGAGGAAATGGGCGAACTGGCTGCAAAAGTGCTGATTGCGAAACTCAGTGGGAGCGACAACTTAAACGCTTTCCATCATCTTCTTAAACATGAACTTATTGTTCGCGAATCGTCATTAAGAAAATAACAAATCATCAATAACGTATATAATCAAACTATATGAAAGAAAATTCTGAAAGAAGAAAAGTGGCCATTGTTACAGGCGGAGGCTCGGGTATTGGATTGGCTATTGCTCAAGAATTTGTTAAGAATGACATCTACACTATTATTATTGGCCGCGACCAGAGTAAACTTGATGCAGCGAAAGCCACTTTGGGTGAATTGAGTGAAAGCGTTTCCTGTGATTTGGGTGATTTGAAAGCTATCCCAGCATTAATTAGTGACATTAGCGCCAAGCATGGACAAATTGATATTCTGGTAAATAATGCCGGCATCAATATGAAAAAGGAATTCTGGGAAGTGAGTGATAAAGATTTCCAGAGCATCATCCAAACCAATCTCTTTTCGGTTTTTGCAGTTTCGCGTGAGGTGGTAAAAACAATGCTGCCATTTAATTCTGGCTGCATTATTAATATCAGTTCGATGGCTGCACAATATGGTATTCCTAAAGTTATTGCCTACACTGCATCTAAAACTGCAATTGATGGTATGACCAAGGCGATGGCTGTTGAACTTTCCCCGAAAGGTATCCGGGTTAATGCCATTGCTCCGGGTTTTATAGCTACAGAGATGTCTGCAAAGGCGCTAAACTCTGATCCTGAACGTAAGAATAAAGTACTTTCCAGAACTCCAATGGGCTACCTTGGCGAAACTAAAGATATCGGAACTACTGCAGTTTTCCTTGCATCTGAAGGGGCAAAGTATATTACAGGCGTAATTTTGCCAGTAGATGGCGGCAACTCGGTAGGTTTTTAATCAATACTTTAATAAAGCGAATATGATGATGGAACAAACAATGCGTTGGTTTGGCCCCAACGATCCGGTTAGTCTTCAGGATATTAAACAGGCTGGATGTACGGGTGTAGTTACAGCCCTGCACCACATTCCAGTTGGCGATATTTGGACTGTTGATGAAATACTGAAGCGCAAAAAGATTATTGAGGATGCCGGTTTAAGCTGGACGGTAATTGAAAGCCTTCCGGTTCACGAGGACATTAAGAAGCGAACCGGCAGCTACGAGCTTTATATTCAAAACTATAAGCAAAGTTTAAAACACGTAGCTCAGTGTGGATTGAAGGTAATCACCTATAACTTTATGCCGCTGCTTGACTGGATGCGTACCAATTTAAGCTACACGCTTGAGAATGGCAGCAAAGCACTTTACTTTGAAAAGGCGGCCTTTATTGCCTTCGATCTTTTCTTGCTGAAACGGCCGGGAGCTGAGAATGATTATTCAGCGGAAGAGATTGAGAAAGCTGAAAAACGATTTGCCCAGATGGAAGAAGGGGAGAAGACCCGGATATTCGCTACGGCATTACAGGCTTTACCCGGCAGCGACGAGCCTTTTACGCCGGAAGAAGTTTTAACAGCCTTAAAAACGTATGAAGGATTAAGTCGCCCGCAATTGCAGGAGAACCTATTCCATTTTCTTAGGGAAGTTACGCCCATAGCAGAAGAAAATGGCCTACAAATGGCCATCCACCCGGATGATCCTCCATTCAGCATTCTTGGTTTGCCACGCATTTTGAATACGGAAGCAGATGCTAAAGCGATTATTGATGCAGTTCCCTCTCCCGCCAACGGACTTTGCTTTTGTACGGGATCATTCGGCGCCCGGGCTGATAACGATTTACCTGGAATGGTGGAACGACTAGGGGATCGCATACATTTTCTGCATTTACGCAGTACTCAACGTGATGCTGAAGGTAACTTTTATGAAGCCAATCACCTTGAAGGCGACGCAAATATGTATGAAGTGGTGAAACAGGTTGTTCTGTTGAGCAGAAAAAGAAATGTATCTATTCCAATGCGCCCGGATCATGGGCATCAGATGCTGGACGATCTTAACAAAAAAACTTATCCCGGCTATTCGGCTATTGGCCGGTTAAAAGGTCTTGCTGAATTGCGAGGCCTGGAAATGGGAATTGAGCGTTCAATTTAGTCAGTTGATAATCCTGCAAGTAACCACCAATTGTTAAATTTACTTGCGGGATTATTTCTTATCAAATCCTCTCCAAATACAAACCCTCGGTTTTCTTAATTAACAAGCTTTAACTTTCAACCTATAAAAGTTACATAAAGATTATTCATCTTAGCGTCCGCTTAATTTAATCTCTATGAGAACCAAACCTCTGTTACCCTTCCTTATACTTTTTCTGGCTGCGTTTGTCAATTATGCACAAGGTATCCGCGGAAGCATAAAAAACAACAAAGGCGAAGTTTTGCCCAATGCATCTCTTTTTATCTCTGAGTTAAAAACCGGCTCATCATCAAACAATAATGGAGAATATTCGATCAAACTTCCAAAAGGAAATTATACGCTGATTGTTAAATACATTGGTTATCAGTCTGTAGAGTTTCAGACAGAGATAAATGATGCCTGGATACAGAAGGATTTTGTCCTAAAGGAGCAGGATATTGAACTTAAAGAAGTTGCCGTAGGAAAAATAAAAAGGGAAGATTTAGCCTACACCATCATGAGAAAAACGATTGCGAAGAAGCGATACAATCAGTTGCTTTACAATGGTTTTAAAATGACAGCTTACATTAAAGGAAGCGGCCAACTGCAAAAAGCTCCGGCTATTTTTAAACGTAAACTTGAAAAAGAGGGATTGAGTATGGATGAGGCTTATGTCAGCGAATCGGTAAGTCAGTTTACTTTTACACAACCTAATAAATATTCAGAAAAAGTTATCTCCGTAAGAACCAGGGGAGATAATCCTGCAAAAATTGGCCCAAGCGATTTTCTTAGCGAAAGCTTTTATAATGACAAGGTTAGTGGAATGATCTCGCCATTTTCGCGTTCAGCATTCAGGTTTTACCGTTTCAACTATGAGGGAAGTTTTACCGACAAAAATACCCTGGTTTATAAAATTAAGGTTGAGCCCCGCTCTGATGGGGATAACTTATTTAACGGCACCATTTACATTTTGGATAATTACTGGGCAATTCACAGTGTTGATTTAAATTGTTCGTTCATTGGATTTCCCTTGAGCATACGACAGAACTTCACTGAAGTTGCTCCTGCTGTTTTTCTTCCAATCACCCATCAAATACATTTCACAATGAGCATGCTTGGGTTTAAGGGTGAGTTCAAATACCTGATTTCATTTAAAGATTATAAGGTGGATTTAAATAAGAATTTGCTGCCTGATATTGAGTTACTTGATGAAAAGATAGACGAAATCCCGGAAGAACTTAAGCTAAACAAGTACACAAGTAAAAATCCGGTAAAAGAAAACAAAACCCTAACCCGAAAGCAACTGAGCAAATTGGTTGACGATTATGAAAAAGAGTCGTTTAAGGACCAGAAGGAAAGCAATGTGGTTAATAACTCCAGTTTCAGTATAGATTCGCTTGCTACTAAACGTGACTCTGCTTATTGGGAAAATATCCGGCCTGTTCCATTAACTACCAGTGAGCAAAAAGGTTATCGTAAGATGGATTCGATTGAGGCGGCTGGCAAAAAGGCAGTTAAAGATTCAGTGAACCGGGCTGGCAGGGGATTCAAGTTTGCAGATATATTGCAGGGACACACTTATCGCTTATCAAAGAAACAAAGCTTTACTTTAAGTTCTGCCTTACTTAAAACCTTTTTCAATCCAGTAGAGGGTGTAAATGTCAATATCGAAGGCACTTATAGGAATAAACTTAATGGCAAAAGTAGCCTCGAATTTTCGCCTACGATCAGGTATGGTTTCTCTGGTAAAGGTCTTTATTCTAAGACCCGACTAAGTTATTTCCAGAAGACGCAGGAACACAGATTTTCCTCTTACCTGGAGGGTGGACATTTTATTTCGTCGTTAAACCAAAGCGTAGCACCTAACGAATTTGCTAATACATTCTCCTCACTTCTTTATAAACGCAACTTCATGAAAATCTATGAGAAAACATTCATGGAAGTTGGTGTAGGTTATAAGTTTTCGGACGCTCTACAGATTTCTTCAGATATTAAATGGGAAGATCGCAATCCGCTTTCAAATACTAGTGATTACAGCTTTTTCTTCGATTCACGTCTTTATACAGACAATAATCCGTCAAACATAGAAATGCCCTTCACTGGCTTTTCCAATCATCAGGCACTTATAGTTAATGCTACTTTGCAATACAGACCTGTCCTGAAATATCGTATTTATAACGGCAAGAAACAGGCATTAACTTACAAATCACCGGAGTTTTCTTTTACTTACCGGAAAGGTATTGATGGTGCTCTAGGAAGTGATATTGACTACGATTTTGTTGAATTAAGCGGCACGCACTCGTTAGGGATTGGCGCTGGCAACCGGCTGGATTTGGGTTTTGAAGTGGGGAGCTTTCTTAATAATTCTTCTACCAGTATTGCAGATTATAAGCATTTTGCAGGCAATCAGCTTAGCATAAATTTATTTTCAAAGCCATCATTCCGCCTGCTGGATTACTTTATGTACAGCACAAACAATTCCTTTGTATCATCAAACGTTCAGTATCATTTCAGAAAATTCCTGTTAACCCGCATTCCTGAACTTAGATTGGTTGGGATTAAAGAAAATGTCTTTTTCAACTATTTAAAAACCAGCTATTCGCCAAACTATTTCGAAGCAGGTTACTCGATTGACAATATTTTCAGATTGTTACGATTTGAGGTGGCGGCGGCATTTATAGATGGCTCGTATCAAAAAACAGGTTTTAGAGCAGGCATCACCTCCGTTATAAAAATTAATGGAAAATAGAAAATAACGACGGGAGCCCTTAACCGTGAATGGTCTCCCGTTTTCCATAATTTTGAATCACTTGAGCTTCGTAAACCAGAAACTCTTCCCAGCGTTTATCCACATCTAAACCTTCGCCGTATTTCTTTGCTAGCTTAATGAATGTTGTGTAGTGAGTGGCTTCGCTTACCATCAATTCGTAATAAAATGCTGAAAGCTGCTCATCACCAATATTTTCGGAAAGTACTTTAAAGCGTTCGCAACTGCGGGCTTCAATCATTGCCGAAAACAACAAACGATCTATCAATTGCTGTTGACGACTTCCGCCTTTAATAATGAATTTGGCAAGTTCGTTAACATAATCATCCTTACGCTCGCGTCCCAACTCATAACCACGTTCAAGAATTATGTCGTGTACCCGTTTAAAATGGTCCATTTCTTCCTGAACTAACAAGGCCATTTCCTGTACCAAATCAGAAAGATTGGGGTTCTGCACAATAAGAGTGATGGCATTGCTTGCAGCTTTCTGCTCACAAAAAGCATGGTCGGTTAGAATTTCTTCGATATTGCTTTCTACAATATTTTTCACCCAACGAGGGTCGGTAGGAAGCTTTAACTTGAGGATTGTTTTCTCTGTGCTCACAAAGGCAAAGGTAAGACTTATTTAACAGCACATAAAGAATGAATCATCGGGTTCTACCCATACAAATTCTTGCTGTCAATAAATTTAAAAACCTTGTCAGGGATCATGTACTGTACGCTTTTTCGCTCCTTTATTGCTTTACGAATAAAAGTGGATGAGATCTCCATAACGGGAGTATCGGTAATGGTAACAGAGGGATGGTCTTTTAATTCAGATTCTTCAAAACCCGGTCTTGGGTAAACCGCAATTTTATAATCTCTTAGCAGGATTTCATAATTCTTCCATTTTTTGAGGGAAGCCAAATTATCTGCCCCCATAATTAAAGTGAACTGATGCTCAGGGTAACGTTCGCTTAAATGGGCTAAGGTATCTATCGTAAAGGATGGCTGTGGCAGTTTAAACTCAACATCGCTTACCTTAATCTTATCGTTGTCTTCAGTTGCCAGTTTAGCCATTTCTAAACGGTCGTACATATTGGCAAGACTACTTTTGTTTTTTAACGGATTATGCGGCGATACCACCAACCAGATCTGCTGCAGATCTGAATAGGTTGCCATATGATTGGCAATAATTAAATGGCCAACATGTATTGGATTAAACGAACCAAAGAAGAGACCTATTCTCATAACCCTGCTTCAAAATTGAAATCTGTTTAAGATGAGGATAAAATGTGTGTGAAGAAACTCTTTTCTTCTATCCAAAAAGAAACTCCTTAATCAACTTTTCCGCTTCTTCGCAGGCCGTTTGAAGGTCGTTGTTGGGAAGTACAATATCGAACTTGTCTGCATAGGAAAGCTCCTTTCCAGCTTTACTGATTCTTTCCTTCAATTTTTCGGCACTGTCTGTACCTCTTGAACCAAGGCGCTGAATTAAAACTTCCATAGAAGGAGGCTGTACGAAAACAGCAAGTGCATCGTCGCCAAATTTCTTTTTTAAACGAAGTCCGCCTTCAACATCTATATCGAAAACAACGTGCTTACCAGATTCCCAGATGCGATCTATCTCAGATTTTAACGTACCATAAAACGTACCCGAATACACTTCCTCAAACTCAACAAACTCATGCTTGGCCACCTTGTGAAGAAACTCCTCTTTAGAAATGAAATAATAGTCTTTGTTGTTTTCTTCTGTTCCCCGCGACTCACGCGTGGTGGCCGAGATTGAAAATTCTAATTGAGGAATCTTAGATAACAGGTAGTGAACAATGGTAGTTTTACCTGCACCGGAGGGAGCTGAAAAAATAACGAGTTTGCCTTGAGTCATGTTTGTATCTGGAGTTTAGGGTATCTTTTTAAAGATTAAAAGCTAAACTCCAGGCTTTTAATCCTTTATTGAAAAATTCTTTTTGAGATCCTTTTATAGCACGTTCAAAAGCTGCTCCTTGATTTTTTCAAGCTCTTCCTTCATACCAACAACAACTTGCTGAATACCGGCATCATTGGCCTTTGATCCCATGGTGTTTATCTCACGACCAATCTCCTGCGAAATAAAACCTAATTTTTTACCATTGGCATCAGGTGACTTAAGCGCTTTTAAGAAATAATCGCAATGGCTTTTCAAACGCACCTTTTCTTCGGTAATGTCCAGCTTATCGATATAAAATATCAACTCCTGTTCAAAACGGTTCTGGTCTACATTTTCTTTGCCTACGTACTCGTTAAGCAGCTGATTTATACGGTCCTTAATTGCCGGAATACGTCTCGGCTCAAGCTCTTCAACTTGCTTTAAGGCTGTAAGAATATTAGTTACCCGCAATACCAGATCTTTCTCAAGAATGTTGCCTTCATCTTTTCTGAACTTTTGGAAGTTCTCCAGTGCTTCGCTAAAAGCACTATGAAGCTGCTGCCACTCTTCATCAGACACTAGCTCATCGTTTGAATGTATCACATCCGGAAAAGTTAAAGCCAACTGAAGTAAATTGGAAGAAGAATCACCCAATTCCTGAGCGGTGTCCTTTAACTGGTTATAATAAAGCTTAAGAAGTGCGGTATCTATCAACGCTGCTTTCTTATCGCTTTCAGGATATTCGATATTAAATGCAATGGTAACTTTTCCTCTTTCGATATACTTACTGCATTCGTTACGGAGGATGAGTTCTTTATCAGAAAATGATTTAGGTAGCTTAAGAGCAAGCTCTAAAAACTTGCTGTTAAGTGACTTAATCTCTACGGTGTACTTGGCGTTAGCGAAATCCTTTGCTGCTATGCCGAAACCTGTCATGGATTTAATCATGGCTCAAAGATAGAATTATTTCCTTATTGGAAATCATACAGATAAGAGTTTAAAGCCCTCACCTGCATGCATAGTGTAAATACGAAGAAGAAAACTTGCTGGTTGCTTTCATCAAGAACAGCAAAAAAGGCCTCCTATAGCAGGAGACCTTTTATTACAGAATAAAAAAGTATTAGAAGATAAACTTCGTGCTTAAGAAATTAGAGCTATTCTCGGCAATAATTTCATTAATCAGGTGTTTATTATTTTCGTTCAGCTTTGTTGCCACTAATGAGCGGATAGAGAATGAACGAAGCGCATCCACAACAGAAAGTGTTCCTTCTGCGCTATCTTTCCTGCCGGTGAAAGGAAAAACATCCGGTCCTCTCTGGCACTGGCAATTGATATTTACGCGGCTAACCTGGTTTACCAAAGGATCAATTAATGAAGCCACTTCATCCGCATCGTTACTGAAAATACTTACCTGCTGACCGTGAGTCGACTCAATCAGGTATTGAATAGGCTCTTCGACATCAGAAAAAGGAACTACAGGAATTACCGGTCCGAATTGCTCTTCGCGATAAACCTTCATATTCTTATTAACAGGATAAAGTACCGCTGGATAAACGAAGGACTCGTAGCTTTCGCCACCATTTTCGTTGATCACTCTTGCTCCGTTACCAATAGCATCAAGAATTAAATCTTTCAGATATTTCGGTTTGTCAGGTTCCGGAAGCGGCGTTAAAGCAACTCCTTTTTCCCATGGCATGCCGTACTTCAATTTGGCAATCTCTTCAGAAAGTAATGCATTAAACTCATCCACAACCGACTCGTGCACGAAAATGATCTTTAAAGCGGTACAGCGTTGTCCGTTAAAGGATAAAGACCCCAAAACAGTTTCGCTAACTGCCAGCTTTAAATCTGCCTTATCAGAAATAATAGCTGCGTTTTTAGCATCTAAACCTAAAATTGCACGCAAACGGTTCACTTTAGGGTGAAGCTTTTTCAATTGATCGGCAACTTTTGATGAACCAATAAGCGTTAACACATTGATCTTTCCTGATTGCATTAAAGCCGGAACGATGGTGGCACCACGGCCGTAGATCGTATTCACAACGCCTTTAGGGAAGCATTCTTTAAATGCTTTCAATAATGGATAATGCAATAGCGTTCCGTGCTTAGGTGGTTTAAATAATAAGGTGTTACCCATTATTAAAGCCGGAATAAGTGTAGTAAAAGTCTCGTTCAGCGGATAATTGAACGGCCCCATACACAAAACTACACCCAGCGGAGAACGACGGATCTGGGCAACAATGCCTTGTTCAATATCAAAACGGGACGATTGACGATCGATGTCTTTCAGAGCATCAATAGTAGCATAAATGTATTCAACGGTACGGTCGAACTCCTTTACTGAATCGGTATAAGATTTTCCGATCTCCCACATGATAAGCTTCACCACGATGTCTTTCTGCTCGATCATCTTATGAGTGAAATCTTCCACACATTTAATCCTATCGGGAACGCTCATGGTTGGCCATTGACCGCGACCGTTGTTATACGCTGTTTCTGCAGCATACAAAGCTTCCATAGCTTCCTTCTCGGTGCAAACCGGATACGTTCCGATAAGCTTACGCTTAAAGCCTTCGGCAGTTTTCACGCCTACAGGAGAATAAACAGGATGAGAATCACCATCCCAGCGTTTCATCTCTCCATTACTCAGATACTCTTTCTGATGCACTTCATCAATCAGAAACTCTGGTGGGATCTGACCTTCTTCTACGAAAATCGAATCCAGGGTTAATGTTGTTTCCAAATTTTATTTGTTTTGGTAAAGAATTAAACTGATAAAAGATCAGTACTAATTACTTGTATAATGGTATGATACAAACATACGGTTTTGAGAAAAAGCTGGAAGTGATGAGCATCAGCTTAACGTAAAGAATTAACGGAAACGTTTTAGAAACCACCTAACAAGAGCACAGATGGAGCTGCTTTACGCGGTCTTTGCTACTGCCTTAAAACAGAAAAGAGGCTGTCTCAAAAAGGCAGCCTCTTTATTTTAGAATCATATTTGTATAAAAAGAGGTCATTTTCAAGGTAGTCCAGATTGCAATTTTTCTCCATTTTGTCTATATTTAGAGTATAGAAAGCA
>Ga0307408_100002861_pt1 | contig 11958 bp, 10 predicted proteins | sample 322Cmetagenome_FD_202116 | JGI IMG/M metagenome (GOLD analysis project Ga0307408, IMG submission 202116) | Maize rhizosphere microbial communities from greenhouse at UC Davis, California, United States - 322HYB-C-3 | ecosystem: Host-associated > Plants > Roots > Rhizosphere > Soil | place... | reverse complement strand
TCGAATCCCCGTGGGGACGCCAAGGTTTTGTAGTGGCAGTTGATGTAGTTGTAGTACGTAGTTGTAGCAACAAGTTCTGCGCCAGGGGGGTATAGCTCAGCTGGGAGAGCGCTTGCATGGCATGCAAGAGGTCAGCGGTTCGATCCCGCTTACCTCCACCAACAGCGCAGGATAATGTCGTAACGGAAGTTCCATGGTCCCCATCGTCTAGAGGCCTAGGACATCACCCTTTCACGGTGAGTACCGGGGTTCGAATCCCCGTGGGGACGCCACAGCATGCTGTCGCCGATCAAACCGCCCCGAGGCGGTTTTTTTACGTCCATACCTTGCGCGGCAAGTTCTCCGTTGCCCCGCCGCGCCAGACAATCTTGTTGCGATTGCATGTTGACGAATCTGACCTAAACTGAACGAGGTCCATGGCAACCATTCGAAGTTGCCGGACGCACCGGGAGACGGTCATGGAACTGCATATGCATTCGCATCGCTGGGTTGCGCGTCAGCCTGACTGGGCGGCCGCAGCGGTTGCCGGGTTTGGCGCCGGCGGTATCCTCATGGTCCTGGAGCTGGCCTGGACCGCTTTCATTGCACAGGGTGATCCGTGGCTTGCCACCCGCATGGTGGCCGCCATGGTGTTGGGCTGGGAAGTGCTGCAAACCACCGGCTACAGCCTGGGCGTCGTGGTCGCGGCGCTGGCCGTGCACTACATCCTCGGCGTCGCCTTCGGCATCATGCTGGCCGCCATCATCGCACCATTCCAGCTCGATTCCTCCACGCCGATGGTGCTGTTTGCCGGCGCCGTGTTCGGGCTGGTGCTGTACGTGCTGAATTTCTACGGCATGGCGGGCGCCTTCTCGTGGTTCGCCGAATTGCGCGGCTGGTCGACGGCGATCGGCCATGTGGTCTTTGGCATGTCGAGCGCCTATATCTACCGGCGCATGGAAAATCCGTAGCTTCTCGTAGTGGGCAGGGCCGGGGAGTGGCCGGGCCAGGCGCAGCGTCCGCATGCGTCCGCGCGGCACTCCTTTCAGAGCGAAGCATCTGACAGGCGGGGCTGCGTATGGCGATGGCATTGGCATTGATCCTGATCGTGATCGGCACGGTGGCGTTCCACTTTGCCAGCCCATGGTGGCTGACCCCGCTCGCGTCCAACTGGCAGCAAATGGATGACGCGCTGATGCTGACCCTGTACATCACCGCCGCCATCTTCATCCTCATCAACCTGTTTGTCGCTTACGCCGTGATCAGGTTCCGTCACCGCGACGGGGTGCGCGCATCGCGTGAAAGCCATAACAAGAAACTCGAATGGTGGCTGATCGGCATCACCAGCGTCGGCATTGCCGTGATGCTGGCGCCCGGCCTCGACGTGTACGCCAAACTCATCAATGCCCCGGCCGACGCCATGCAGTTCGAAGTCATGGGCCAGCAATGGCAATGGCATTACCGCTTGCCGGGCCGCGACGGCAGGCTGGGGAAAACCGATGTCCGCCACATTGCGCCGGAAAACCCGTTCGGCCTCAGCGAGCAAGACCCGAACGGGCAGGATGACGTGCTGGTGGAAAGCCAGGAAATCCACATCCCGGTCGGGCGCGCCGTGAAAGTCCTGCTGCGCTCGCAGGATGTGCTGCACGATTTTTATGTGCCGCAGTTCCGCACCCGCATGAACATGGTGCCGGGCATGGTGACGTCGTTCTGGTTCACGCCCACCAGGACCGGCAAGTTCGAAGTGCTGTGCGCGCAATTGTGCGGGGTCGGGCACGCCAACATGCGCAGCTGGGTGATCGTCGACGAAGCGCCGGCCTACGCGGCGTGGCTGGCGTCACAGCCGACCTTTGCGGCGAAAAAAGCCGGCGTGTCCGCTGCGGCCGGCGCGGCCGGGGCGGGCGCCGGCGCGGTGGGGGCCGGTGCCGGCGCGGCCACCGATATCGGTGTGCAGGGCAAATTGCTGGCGCAGGCGCGCGGTTGTATCGCCTGTCACTCCATCGATGGCGCGCCCGGTGTCGGGCCGACCTGGAAAGGGCTTTACGGCAAGAATGAAACACTGGACAACGGCAACAGCGTGGTGGCGGACGACGCTTACCTGGCGCAGGCAATTGCCGATCCCAAGGCCAGCATCGTCAAGGGCTATCCGCCCGTGATGCCGCAGCAACCGTGGTCGGACGCGGAACTGGCGGCGCTGGTGGGCTACATCAAGACCTTGAAGTAGGGAGGCGGTGATGGCGGATGAGGGGCACGAGCACGGCAACGGCGCGCGAGGGGGGCATCAACCCGACGGCGGGCGTGGGGGCGGCCATGGCGGTCACGGCGACGGACACGATCACGGGCCGCAAAGCTGGGTCACCAAATACGTGTGGAGCCAGGATCATAAAGTCATTGCCATCCAGTACACGATCACGGCGATTGTTGTCGGCCTGGTGGCGCTGGTGCTGTCGGACCTGATGCGCCTGCAACTGGGCTATCCCGGCAAGTTCGCCTTCATCGATGCGCAGCGCTATTACCAGTTCATCACCATGCACGGCATGATCATGGTGGTGTACCTGCTGACGGCGCTGTTCCTGGGCGGTTTCGGCAATTACCTGATCCCGCTGATGGTGGGCGCGCGCGACATGGTGTTCCCCTTCCTGAACATGCTCAGCTACTGGTTTTACCTGGCGTCGGTGCTGATCCTGCTGGGCAGTTTCTTTGTGCCCGGCGGCCCGACCGGCGCGGGCTGGACCTTGTATCCGCCGCAGGCGATTTTGCCCGGCACGCCTGGTGTCGACGGCGGCATCGTCACCATGCTGATTTCACTTGTCGTGTTTATCGCGGCCGCCACCATGGGCGGCTTGAATTACGTGACGACGATCCTGCAGGCGCGCACGCGCGGCATGACCCTGATGCGCATGCCGCTGACCGTGTGGGGGATTTTTGTCGCCACCATCCTGGCGCTGCTGGCGTTTCCCGCCCTGTTTGTCAGCGGCGTCATGATGCTGTTCGATAAGACGCTGGGCTCCAGTTTCTTCATGCCGGCGGTGGTGTCGATGGGGCAGCACCTCGACCACAAGGGCGGCAGTCCGCTGCTGTTCCAGCACCTGTTCTGGTTCTTCGGGCACCCGGAAGTGTATATCGTGGCCCTGCCGGCGTTTGGCATCATTTCCGACCTGGTCAGCGTGCACGCGCGCAAGTGCATCTTCGGCTACCGCATGATGGTGTGGGCCATCGTCATCATTGGCGGGCTCAGCTTTGTGGTGTGGGCCCACCACATGTATGTCAGCGGCATGCATCCGTGGTTTGGTTTCTTCTTCGCCACCACCACCCTGATCATCGCGGTGCCGACCGCGCTGAAAGTCTATAACTGGACCTTGACCCTGTGGCGCGGCGATATCCACCTGACGGTGCCGATGCTGTTTGCGCTCGGCTTCATCAGCACGTTTGTGCTGGGCGGCGTGACGGGGCTATTCCTCGGCAATGTCAGCGTCGATATCCCGCTGTCGAACACGTATTTCGTGGTCGCGCACTTCCACATGGTGATGGGCGTGTCGCCGGTGCTGGCGGTGTTCGGCGGCTTGTACCACTGGTTCCCGAAAATGAGCGGGCGCATGTATAACGAAGCGCTGGGCAAGCTGCATTTCTGGGTCACCTTCATAGGTTCCTATGCGATTTTCTTCCCCATGCATTACCTCGGCATCCTCGGCATGCCGCGCCGCTATTACGCCTATGAAAATTACAGTTTCATTCCGCCTTCCGCGCAGCTGATGAATGAATTCATCACCATCGCCGCCATCATCGTCGGCGTGGCGCAGCTGGCGTTCGTGTTCAATTTCATTGTCAGCACCTTCCGTGGCAAGCCGGCCGGCGGCAATCCCTGGCGCGCGGCCAGCCTGGAGTGGTTTACGCCGCAGACGCCGCCGGTGCATGGCAATTGGGGGCCGGAATTGCCTGTCGTATACCGGGGCGCCTATGACTATGGCCACGCGGGTGGCGACACCGATTATTTACCGCAAACCACGGGGCCGGACGATGGCGGCGGCGAGCACGCCGCACGGCCAGGACTGGCGCCCGGCCTCGATAAAGGGAAACCGGCATGAACACACTGGTGCATTCCGGCGCGGCGCCGGCCTTGCCGGGCCTGTCGTATGTGGCGCGACGCGCCGGCCTGTGGGTATTCCTGGGGGTGATCACGTCGCTGTTCATGCTGTTTGGCGCCGCCTATGTGATGCGCATGGCGATGGCGGATTGGCAGCCGCTGCGCTATGTCCCGTGGCAGCTGTGGCTCAGCACCGCGCTGCTGGCGGGCGCCTGCGGCGCATGGGAACTGGCGCGGCGCCGGGCCCACCAGTCGGACGGGCGGCGTGCCGGCATGGCGGGGTGCGCATTGTCGCTGGCGTTTCTTGGCGCGCAGTGGTGGGCATGGCAAGCCATGATCGCAATGCAATACCGGGTCGACGGCAATCCCGCGGACAGCTTCTTTTTCATGTTGACGGGCTTGCATGGCCTGCATGTGATCGGGGGCTTGCTGGCCGCGCTGCTGGCGGGCAGGGCGCTGCTGCAGGGGGAAGCGATGGGCGGGCTGGCGCGTTACCGGCTGGCCGGCAGCATCGCGCTGTGCGCACAGTATTGGCACTACCTGCTGGGCCTGTGGCTGGTGCTGTTTGCGCTGCTGTTCTGGGTCACGCCGGATGTCGTGCAAATCGTATGTGAAAGCGTCGGCCTGCGCACGCCGCAGCCGAAGTGACGGAGGCCGTGATGGAACCGCAAGGCTGGGGTGGGGTAGTCAATGATTTGTCGGCGGACCGCGAGGCCTATCACGTCCCGTGGGGCAAGCTGATGATGTGGATTTTCCTGCTCAGCGACACTTTTATTTTTGGCAGTTTCCTGACCGGCTATATGACAGTGCGGCTGGGCGCCACGGACGCCTGGCCGAATCCCAGTGAAGTGTTCGCGCTGACGATCGCGGGGCACACCCTGCCGCTGATCCTGATTGCCATCATGACGTTCGTGCTGATCACCAGCAGCGGCACGATGGCGATGGCAGTCAATTTCGCCTACCGTGGCGACCGCAAGATGGCGGCGCGGCTGATGTTCGTCACCGCGCTGTTTGGCGCCATGTTTGTCGGCATGCAGGCATTCGAATGGACCAAGCTGATCCACGAGGGCGTGCGGCCATGGTCCAATCCCATGGGCGCGGCGCAATTTGGCTCCTGTTTTTTCATGATCACGGGCTTCCACGGCATGCACGTGTCGGCCGGTGTGATTTACCTGCTGGTCGTTGCGCGCAAGCTGGCGGCGGGGCGCTATGACCACGGGGCCGGTGGTGGCAAATACGACATTGTTGAAATCGCCGGCTTGTATTGGCACTTCGTCGACCTGGTCTGGGTCTTCATCTTCGCGTTGTTTTACCTTTGGTAGCATCGGTGGGAGGCACCATGTCGAACGGCACCGCTGTATCGGAACATGGGTCGGGACAATCGCAGCACCCGATCGGCATCTATTTCAAAATCTGGGGCTGGCTGTTCGTGCTCAGCACCTTGTCGTACCTGGTGGATTACTTCCACGTGCAAAGCTATTTGCGCTGGACCCTGATCCTGGTCTTGATGATGCTGAAGGCCGGCTTGATCGTGGCCTTTTTCATGCATTTGAAATGGGAGCGGCTGGCGCTGATCGTCACGATCCTGGTGCCGCCGACGGCGCTGCTGGTGCTGGTGGCCCTGATGCTGATCGAAGGCGATTACACGTTCTTTACCCGCATGGCGTTCTTCGGTTGACCCGGCAACCTTGATATTCATCAACGGTGCGTGCTAAAATGCGCGCACGCTTCACGACGTCCCCATCGTCTAGAGGCCTAGGACATCACCCTTTCACGGTGAGTACCGGGGTTCGAATCCCCGTGGGGACGCCAGGTCATTGAAGTGTAGTGCGTACGAATGCAAGTGATTCAAGGCCACGACAGATTTTCTGTCCCCATCGTCTAGAGGCCTAGGACATCACCCTTTCACGGTGAGTACCGGGGTTCGAATCCCCGTGGGGACGCCAGACAAACCCGCAAGGGTTGAGAATGAAAGCCGCCTTGTGCGGCTTTTTTCTTTTTCGCATCCGAAAGAGCCGCCATGCCCACCACCCTCGCCATCTTTTGCAAAGTCATCGACAACTATGGCGATATCGGCATTTGCTGGCGCCTGGCAAAGCAGTTGACGGCCGAGCATGGCGTGGCCGTGACCCTGTGGGTTGATGATCTCGCCAGTTTCCGCCGCATCTGCCCGCCGGTCGAGGTGGCGGCGGCCACGCAAACCGTGGACGGCGTGACGGTACGGCACTGGCAGTCGCAAGAGGCGGTTTTTGACACGGCGGACGTGGCCGATATCGTGATTGAATTTTTTGGCTGCGATATCCCGCCCGGTTATATCGACGCCATGGCGCGCCGCGAACCGCGTCCGGTGTGGCTGAACCTGGAAGGTTTGACGGCGGAAGAGTGGGTCGAAGGATGCCATACCTTGCCCTCGTCGCATCCCCGTTTGCCATTAACGAAGCATTTCTATTTCCCCGGCTATACCGGCAAGACCGGTGGCTTGCTGCGCGAAACGGGATTGGCGGTCGAGCGCCATGCTTTCCAGCATGATGCGGCGGCGCGCCAGGCATTCTTCGGCAGCCTGGGTGTAACGCCGCGGGAGCAGCAAGCATTGCTGGTGTCGCTGTTTTGCTATCCGTACGGGCCGGTGCCGGCCTTGCTGGAGGCGTGGCGGCAGGGCGGGCAGCCGGTGACGTGCCTGGCGCCGGAAGGTGTGGCGGCGGAAGCGGTGCAGGCATTTTTTGGCCATGCGCCCAAGGCGGGGGAGGCGGCGACCCATGGCGCGCTGACCATCCGCGTGCTGCCCTTTATCCCGCAACCGGATTATGACCGCCTGCTGTGGGGGTGCGACTTGAACTTCGTGCGCGGCGAGGATTCGTGGGTGCGCGCGCAGTGGGCCGGCAAGCCGTTTGTCTGGCACATCTATGCCCAGGATGAAAATCTACACCACAAGAAATTGCGCGCCTTCCTGCGGCGCTATGCGGACGACCGCCATGCCGCGTTGAACGATTTCTCGCTGTGCTGGAATGGCGCGCAAGACGCCGGCGCACGGGGCGGCTGGCCGGCCCTGTGGCAAGCGCTTCACACGGCCTTGCCGGTGTTGGCGGCCCGGGCCGCCGAATGGGAGCAGCAGATGCTGGCCCATGGCGACCTGGCGTCCAACCTGCTGGGCTTCGCCCGTTCGCTCCGGTAGACGGTCGGCAAAAAAACCGGCATAATGCGCGGTTACTCTGCAACGTATTTTTTCCGATCAAACCTGGGCTGACGGCGTGAGCCAACAGGCGCAGATGATTTTTACGCAACCTACTTTTTAAGTAAATTCGCTATGAAACCCGCAAAAGAAATTCGTGTTGGCAACATCATCATGGTTGACGCCAAGCCCTTCATCGTTCTGCGTTCCGACGTCAACGGTTCGAGCCGCACGGGCTTCACCTACAAATGGAAGATGAAAAACCTGCTGACGAACGCTCCGCTGGAAAACGTCTTCCGTGGCGACGACAAGTTCGACGTGGTGGTTCTGGACAAGAAGCCAGTGACCTACTCGTACTTCGCCGACCCGCTGTACGTCTTCATGGACCAAGAGTACAACCAGTACGAAATCGAAGAAGAAAACCTGGGCGAAGCCATCAACTACCTGAAAGACGGTATGGAATGCGAAGCCGTGTTCTACGATGGCAAAGCCATCTCGGTGGAACTGCCAACCACCATCGCTCGCCAGATCATCTACTCGGAGCCTGCAGTCAAGGGCAACACCTCGGGTAACGTGCTGAAAGAAGCGAAGATCGAAAACGCGATCGAATCGAAATGCTTCACCATCCAGGTGCCACTGTTCGTGAGCCAGGACGACGTGATTGAAATCGATACCCGTACCCACGAGTACAAGAAAGTCGTGCGTAACTAATACGCCCGCCGTTGAAAAAAAACGCTGCATTTCGATGCAGCGTTTTTTTTTAGGGGGTTAGCCTGCCCATGGCGTGTACGCCATGCCGTGCTGGATCGTGCCGATCAGCGCCGCCTGGTTTTCCGCGCTTTCCGCGAAGTACGCCAGCACTTCCGACTTGGTGGCCCGGCCCGAGTCCATCACACCGATCCAGTAGCTGAGCCCGTCCGCATCCGGCGCACGGTGCAGCACATGGTTGTAATACAGCGTGAGCAACTTCTCGTTGCCGGGGGCGGCGCCATACATGGCTTTGGCTTCCGGGCTTTCCATGAACCAGTAGGCGGCATCGAAGCGGCTCAAACCATTGTCCAGTTGCTTCATCCAATAGCCGAAGCCGGCCATGTCCGGTGTGCGGTCGAACGCGGCCTGGTACAGGCGGTAGGCGACGCCGGCCGTGCCATGGACGTCGAGCGCGATGTCGGCATTGGCGAAGTGCAGGCGTTCGACATTGGCGACGATGTCCACGCCATCCACGCCGGTGGCGTCGGTGACGGTCACGCCACCGGCGCCGGCAGTGACCGTATAGTTGGCGCGCGCGCCCAGGTAGACGGCGGTGTCGAGGCCGCCACCGCCATCGATGACGTCATTGCCGCCCAGGCCAGTGATGCGGTCGGCGCCCTGGTTGGCGAGGATGGTGTCGACGCCGGTATCGCCATTGATGGTCTGGCCTGCCAGGTCGCCAAAGCCGGCGCCAACCTCGGTTTTCAGCAGGTTGCGCACGTCGGTGGCCTTGCCGGCCGTGTATTTGTAATTCGTGTACAGCACGCTGAGGCTGTCATTGGCCAGCGCGCCGCCTTCCAGGTAGTTGTAGTCACTGGCCGAACCCGACTGCGACAGGCGAGACACGGCGCCCGTTTGCATATCCTTGATAAAGATGTCGGTTTTGCCATCGGCATCGCCAGCCGTGAAACGGGCCGTGCTGGAAAACACCACATAGCGGCCATCGGCGGAAATCGATGCGTCGCTGGAATCCCCCGTCACTTGCGTGCCGTCCGCCGTCACGGAGACCCGCACGGTTTCCCCGGTCTGCAAATCCTTGCGGAACACGTCGCGCATGCCATTGGTGTCGCCATGCACGAGGTTGCTGCCCTGGCTGGCAAACACGACATAGCGGCCATTGCTGGAAAACAGCGCATGGTCGCTGGTGCCATTGGCGGCATTGCCGGCCGAGTCCGTGCTGACGCGCTGCAAGCTGCCCGTGATCGTGTCCTTGACGAAGATGTCCGCGTTGCTGTTGTCGTTGGCGACCAGGTTGCCGGCATAGCTGGTGAACGCCACCAGGCGGCCATCGGCGGAAATGGCGATTTCCTTGCTGTCCGCATCGGCCTGGACCCCGTCCGACGTGGTGGAAATATTCCGCACGGCACCCGTTTGCAAATCTTTGACAAATACGTCATCGTGGCTATTCGTGTCGCTGGCCACCAGGTTGGTCGCCTTGCTGAGGTAAGCGACATAGCGGCCATTGCCCGACACGGCCGCGTTGTAGCTGTGGCCGTTGGCGTCCGCGCCATCGCTGTTGGTGGCGGCATTGGTCAAGGCGCCGGTTGCCAGGTTTTTCACCATGACGTCGACCAGCGCATTGGCTTGCGCATACTGGAAGGCGATGGTCTGGCCGTCGGCGCTGATGCTGGCGCCCGATGATGCGCCGGCCAGCGGCGCCGTACCGCCGGTGGCGGCCGACGCCAGCGAGATGGTGCCGCTTTGCAGGTCGCGCACATAGACATCGGTGGCAAGGTTGCCATCGGAACCAGACAAGTCCTGGCTGGTGGTGAAAGCGGCATAGCGGCCATTGCCGGACAGGCGTGGACCGATGTCGGTGGCGGTGACGTTACTTTGGATGATAGTTGATGTGTTGGCTTGCATTATCGTAAGAAAAGTGTCTTAAAGGTTGTCGAAATTTGGCCGATAAATTGTGCATCACTTAACAAAAAAACCGCCGCACGGTACTGCTGAGCAATCTCTGGCGTCATTGACAGAGTGAATCGGGCTGCGGATGCTGCGGGGCAATGGCCCCGTGATGCTGCAGGCCTGGAGTTGGCATGGATCGTAGGGACTTTGTCCGGATGGGGCTGGCGGCCGGTGCGGCCGCCGGCCTGTCGCGCACCGACGCGGCGCACACGCCATTGCCGTCGCACCCGGCGGCATCGCCCGTGCCCGCGGCGCAGGCGGCAACACCGGCATCGATGTATAAACCCGGCATCCTCGATGCCGGCGTACTGGCGCAGCAAGAGCTCATGGCGGCGCACAAGCTGACCTCGCATGCGCTGACATCGCAATACCTGGCGCGCATCAAAAGCGTGGACAAGTCCGGCCCGCGCCTCAATGCCGTGATCGAACTCAATCCCGAAGCGCTGAAAATCGCGCTGGACATGGACCGCGAGCGCCTGCACCGCAAGGTGCGCGGGCCGCTGCACGGCATCCCGGTGCTCATTAAAGACAACATCGCCACCGGCGACCGCATGTGCACCACGGCGGGGTCGCTGGCGCTGGCCGGGGTCAAGGCCGCGCGCGACGCCTGCCTGGTGGCGCGCCTGCGGGCGGCCGGCGCGGTCATCCTCGGCAAGACCAATTTGTCGGAATGGGCGAACATGCGCTCGTCGCAGTCGGTCAGCGGCTGGAGCGCGCGCGGCGGCCTGACACGCAATCCTTATGCGCTGGACCGCAATTGCAGCGGTTCCAGTTCCGGTTCCGCCGCGGCCGTGGCGGCGGCCCTGGCGACCATTGCGGTCGGCACGGAAACCGACGGCTCGATTGTGTCGCCCGCGTCGATTTGCGGCCTGGTCGGCATCAAGCCGACCCTGGGGCTGGTCAGCCGCAGCGGCATCATTCCCATCGCGCAGGCGCAGGACACCGCCGGCCCGATGGCGCGCAGCGTGGCCGACGCGGCGCTGATGCTGACCGCCATGGCGGGCTGCGACCCGGACGACCCGGTGACGGAAGGTTGCCGTGGCCGCACCTGCGATTATGCGCAAGCGCTCGACGCCCATGCGCTGCAAGGCAAGCGGCTCGGCGTGGCGCGCAATTTCTTTGGCCACCGGGCCGATATCGATGCGCAAATCAACAGCGCGCTGCAAGTGTTGCAGGCGCAGGGCGCCATCCTGGTCGATGTGCAAGTGCCGAACGTGAGCCGCTACGACGATACCGAAATGGACGTGCTGCTGTATGAATTCAAGGCGGGGCTGGCTCAATACCTGAAGCAGTATGCGCCGGACGCCGCCGTGCGGGACATGGCGGCCGTGATCGAATTCAACCGCCGCCACAGCGCCACGGAAATGCCGTACTTTGGCCAGGATTACATGGAGCGCGCGCAAGCGAAAGGGGGGCTGGACGAACAGGCTTACCTCGATGCGCTGGCGCACAACCACCGCTATGCGCGCGATGAGGGCATCGACCAGGTGCTGGATGAACACCGGCTCGACGGGCTGGTGGCGCCGACCGGCAGCATCGCGTGGCTGACCGATTTTATCTCCGGCGACAACACCGGCATGAGCTTTTCGTCGCCCGCCGCCGTGGCCGGCTATCCGCACATCACGGTGCCGGCCGGCTATGTGCATGGCTTGCCGGTCGGCCTGTCGCTGGTGGGCGCGCCCTACAGCGATGCCAGCCTGATCGGCATGGCCTACGCGTTCGAGCAAGCCACGCACCACCGCAAGGCGCCGCAATTCCCGGCCACGATTTCACCCGGCATGGCCTAGCGTTGCATGGGGTAGCCAACTGCTGAAGTAAATGTAGTCAATTATGGACATACGGGCCATATTCGTATCCATGAAACTAAGCGTATGGGCCGAACTCCAAGGCATCAGTTATAAAACCGCCTAGCGCATGTGGAAGGCTGGGACGTTGCCTGTCCCCCTGTGAGCAATTGCCAACAGGGACGGTTGTGGTTCACTCCGAAGCGAAATCGCATGGCGTTGCGCTGTACGCGCGCGTTTCGAGCGCCGATCAGAAAGATGATCTGGACCGGCAATTGGTGCGA
>Ga0307408_100002860_pt1 | contig 11958 bp, 7 predicted proteins | sample 322Cmetagenome_FD_202116 | JGI IMG/M metagenome (GOLD analysis project Ga0307408, IMG submission 202116) | Maize rhizosphere microbial communities from greenhouse at UC Davis, California, United States - 322HYB-C-3 | ecosystem: Host-associated > Plants > Roots > Rhizosphere > Soil | place: USA... | reverse complement strand
AGCATCTTCCAATAGAACAGTATTCATTCTAAAAGAACGGTCTGTTTTAACTTGGATAACTGCCTGCTCGCCCAGCCCCAATAAGGAAGTGTTTTTCTGGATACTGAAATGACCCGTTTCTGCAACAAATATTCTGAAGCGGGTGGCCTGTGCGGGAAGGCCTTTAATTTTAATAGTATGGTTTAAATATTCTTCTGAGAAGTAGTCGCGGGCCAATAGCAAAGCCATCAGATTACTTTGCGAACCACCGCTGGTAAAAATTCCGTCTGCATTTTTATCGAAACCTATTTCTTTACAAGTCCATTGTATCAGCTTTTGCTCTATTAATGTACCGCCCGCACTTTGGTCCCAGGTATCTAAAGAGCTGTTTATTGCACTAATCAACACTTCTGCCGCAATGGCTGGAATAACTACCGGGCAGTTTAAATGTGCAACATATTTGGGATGATGGAAGGCAACAGCATGTTTGGTGTACAATGCCTCTACTTCAGTCATCAAACTTTCGTAATCTGGTAAAGGTTTATCTAAGTCAACAGCTTCAAATTCTGGCCGAAGCAGAGCCGGTTTTATTCCACTAAATGGCTTTTTGTTGTCTCTCAAAAAATTAGTAACCATGGTGCTGGCAATGCCAATTGCCTTTAGATATTCATCAGACGATTGCTCGTTGAAAATATCTTCGAATGAATTTTCTGCATCAAAAGCTTTCAATTCATGCTGATTCTGTGTTTCAAAATTTGATAATCTTGTCATAATTTATAATCTGTTTTTTGGGAAAGATGGGCATACAGGAACGCTTTTAACATTGGCAGAAAAGGGCAGATTCTTAATTTTCATCCATCTGAGGTGATGTTATCCTTGCATTAGGGAATACACTTCCTTTAGGAAAAGAGCTTCATTCATAAGCTCAATCAGATTTTTCCACTCTTTTAATGAAAATGTAAGGCAGATATCTGCATGAGGGGTATTGATTACAGCCCTGTTTTCCTGGTCAGGAAAGGAAAAGCAGCAATCTTCATACTTTAAAGAAGTGATAGCTTTTTTAAAAGCGACAAATTTTTCTGGTGTAAAATTCAGCAGAAGGTTACCATGCCAGAGATACATCGTCTGGCAGTTCATGCAATAGCTTATTGAGACATCATTCTTACTGCTTAAAATTCTTGTTTGGCACATTATTTATTCTTTTTGTGGTAATCTATATTCAATTGGTAATAAGGAATTTATCACTTTGAAGTTGTCATGCCCCGGCCTTCTCTTTCCACATTTAATAAATAAGCAACACATTCATTCTGGTGTTAACTTTTTACACTTCATGAAGATAAATTCTGCTGCAATTATAATCTTTATTTGGATTAAATCTAAATAAAAGTATTTTTGTCGCAAATTCTTAATCAATGAAACGATTCTTACTTTTAATTACTGTATTAATTTCTGCCTTAAAAGGCAATGCACAGAACTCTGCCAGTATCATTGGGCAGGTAACAAACCAAGCCGGGGCACCGGTACAACATGCAACCATCAGGATTAGCAAAATCAACAAAACCATTACCAGCGATGAAGCCGGAAAATTCTCTTTATCAAACCTATTGGCGGGTATCTATACATTAAAAATTTCGTCGGTAGCCTATCAATCAAAAGACCAGATCGTTCAGGTAGGCACGGCTGAAACAAAAGAGATTAAAATTGTGCTTGAAGAAGCGAACAACTCTTTCCTCAAAGAAATTGTAGTTACCTCCAGAAAAAAGGAACAGCTTAAAGAAGACTTAACCTCTGCAGTTACCATTGTAAATTCTAAAAGCCTGCAAGACCTTCAAACCGTAAATAATAATGCCAGTGATATTCTGGCGATAACTGTTCCCGGATTAGCTCTTTCGTCGGGTACAAGCAGTAATTGGGGACAAACACTCCGCGGCAGACAGGTTCTTGTTCTGGTAGACGGGGTTCCGCAAACTACTCCGTTAAGAAACGGATCTGTTGATATGAGAACTATAGACCCTTATGTAGTAGAAAGAATCGAAGTTATTAAAGGTGCTACTTCGATTTATGGCAATGGCGCTGCCGGCGGGATGATTAACTACATCACCAAAAACAATCAGAATTATACTTCTAAAATCTCTTCAAAAACAGAGCTGGCCTCAACCGGGTCGGTATTAAACACCGGCGGTACCATTGGCGGAAGGATTTATCAATCATTATATGGAAAGATTAAAAAATTCGACTATACCGCAAGCGGAAGCTACGAGCAAACAGGAAAAGTGAAAGATGCGGATGGTGATATTTTAGGCCCAACCTATGGATTGAGTAATAATAGGGTGTATAACGGTTTCGGAAAAGTTGGCTATCAGCTAAGCAACAACCAACGCCTTCAATTAAGTTATAATTTCTTTAAAAGCCTGGAGCAAACTAACCTGGCCGAGGTAATGGGATCTATCAAAGACGGTAGAAAAACGTTAGCGGTTAATGGCGAAACTCCGGGAAGCGAACCCGGTACACGCTGGAACCATAATGCACAATTAAAATATTCTAACAACGACATCTTCGCCGGAACGGGCTTAAATGTAAGTGCTTATATGCAGGATGTTAGTACGGTATTTTTTTACAGTTCGCAGTTTGAAGGGGGAGGGCAGTCGACTATCCGCTCGATGAAAAAAGGCTTACGTTTGGATTTGCATACTCCCTTTAAAATAACCGAAGCAGTAAATGCTGACTTTACTTATGGTGCTGATTTATTGAATGATATAACCTCTCAACCTTTGTTGGACGGAAGAACCTGGGTGCCAGAAATGAACATGGTTAATGCCGGCCCTTTTGTACAGTTAAATGCTACTCTTTTTAATGATTTTGTTTTTAACGGAGGCCTTCGTTATGAGAATATCAAAATAGGTGTTGAGGATTACACTACGCTTAAGCCTTACAATGCCGCCACAAAAACCTTTGGCACAAGTATGAACGTAAAAGGCGGAGATTTGAAATACGACAACCTTGTTTTCAATAGCGGCTTACGTTACAAAAAGTTTAATTTCTTTAAACCCTATATTAATTTTTCGCAAGGTTTTTCAGTTGCTGATGTGGGTTTAGTGCTTAGGGCTGCAAGAGTTAACGATATCTCCCTTATCCAAACTGAAGCCGTAATTGTAAATAATTACGAAGCTGGTTTTAGTACCGAATTTAACTTTCTACGAGTTGAAGGATCGGCATATATCAGTAAATCGAAACTGGGTTCAAGCTTTGTTGAGCAGAATGGATTTTATATCACCGTACGCCAGCCGGAAAGAGTATATGGATATGAGCTTTCTGCCGATGTACATGCTAGCAAAGATTTGATGTTGGGCGCATCATACAGTTATGTTGAAGGAAAAAGGGACGGAAATAGTAACGGCAAATTTAAGGATGCTGAAGATACTTATTTAGGTGGTGACAGGATTTCGCCTCCAAAATATACGGCTTACATTAAGTATAACACACCTTCCAAAAAACTAAATATCCGTACAGATTTTATCGCTTCTGGCGAAAGAAACAGGTTTAGCCCGAACCCAACTACAGGTTTATATAAAACTTATGAAGGAAGGGTAAAACCTTACGAACTTATCAACCTATCTTCGTCATATAAAGTTAATTCTATGGCTACGGTAAAACTCGGGATAGAAAACCTTTTAAATAAAGACTACTTTCCTGCACGCTCTTTATGGCCAAGCATAGACCAATATTATGTAAAAGGGAGGGGAACCAACTTCACCCTTGGTTTAGCAATTGATATTAAGTAAGAAAAATCAATTTAAAACAGGATAAAAGCATTCGCTGCGGCGGATGCTTCTTTTTTATGAAGAAGTTTAACAATAAAAGCATTTACCTGGTTCATAAATGGTGCGGGCTTTTTGGCGCTCTCTTCATTTTTATATTGGGCTTAACAGGCTCAATTTTAATTTTCAATAATGAAATAGATGCAATTGAATATTCTGAATTCTAGCAGGTCAAAAATTCCCTACCTGTTTCCGCCAGTCCGAATCAAACCTTTGTATTCAATTTAAGAAATTCTTCAGGCAGGCTAACAGTTTTTGTGCATCCATCTTCCGGAAGAATCCGCCTGTATCTTCTGTTTACAGCGATCAAGCCCTGCTTTTTTCAAACACAGAGAACTAATACAAACATAAAAGTCTCGACAGGCCGACGGCTATATTAAATAAAGTCACTTGCGGATAGCAATATCCCTGTGGTGTTATTAGATCGCTTCGGTAAGAAGTATTCAAGCCTGAACGCGTGAATAGCAGCTGCAGCTCCAAGTTTCTAGAAAGTTCCATTTCGTCCAGAGGATTAATTAAAACAGAGACTTTTTTAGTAAAAATCTATGTTTTTTCAAGAAAGGTTAACATTTACTCCCTATAAATTAAGATCAGTACCCTACCCAATGGAGATCCTCAAGTAATTTTGATTTAAGGAAAGGATGAAAATTCGGATTGTCACCATTTACTTCAGATGCTTGACGAAATCCATTTTGCCTTAAAATCCGGTTCAGGACTTGAGAAACGTAGTCATTGTAAATAAATGAGAATGTTAAAAAATATTGTCCTTTTAACTATGGGCATAGTATTCGCAGCCATGACATGTCATGCACAGCTGCCTGTTCACGTTAAAGTTAAAGAGGGATTAATACAGGGAACTGTTGAAAATGGCTTAACCATATTCCGGGGAGTGCCTTTTGCGGCTCCGCCTATTGGCCCTTTAAGGTGGAAAGCTCCTCAACCTGTTAGAAATTGGGAGGGAGTAAAGCAGGCTTTGCATTTTGCTCCTTCACCTATGCAGGGAGGTAATCCGGCCGGCGGTAAAAGCGAGGACTGCTTATACCTCAATGTATGGAGCCCTGCGAAATCAAAAAAGGATCACTTGCCAGTCCTGGTATGGATTTACGGAGGAGGGTTCAGTTCCGGATCAACCGCCGAACCCTGGTATGACGGAAAGAAACTAGCACAAAAGGGCGTTGTTTTCGTTAGCATCGCATATCGAGTAGGGCCTCTGGGATTTTTGGCTCATCCCGAACTGAGCGGCGAGATGCCTCGCCATGTGTCGGGTAACTATGGTTTGCTTGACCAGATTGCTGGCCTTAAATGGGTGAAGGAGAATATTGCAGCCTTTGGTGGAGATCCCAAAAAAGTAACAATTTTTGGGGAATCGGCCGGGGGGATCTCTGTTAGTATGTTGTGTGCTTCCCCGCTTGCTAAAGGGCTTTTTCGCGGTGCAATTTCGCAAAGTGGTGGTTCTTTTGGCCCTGTAAGCGCGATAACGTACCCCGGCGAAAACATGAAAACGCTGAAGCAAGCTGAAAACGAGGGGCTTGCATATACAGCAAAAGCTGGGGCAAGTTCATTAGATGAACTCAGAAAAATGGACGTTGACAAGCTCCCGATGGGCTGGGGAGTGGGTAGTTCATGGCCCGTTGTGGATGGATACGTCATTCCGGATGTTCAATACAAATTATACCAGGAAGGCAAATACAATGACGTACCGGTACTTATTGGTTATAATTCCGATGAAGGACTGTTCTTCTCCACTGGAAAGACTCCTCAGGAACGTATTGATGCGGTAAAAGCGCGTTATGGCAAATTTGCCGATGATTTGATTAAAGCATACCCCATTGGTGAGAGTTCTGTGTCACGTTCAGCACGGAACCTGACACGGGATGCTGCTTTTGGATGGCACAACTGGTCATGGGCAAGGCTTCAGTCAAGAACAGGGAAAACAAAGGTGTTTTACTATTTTTTTGATCAACACCCGGATTATCCCGAAGGCTCTCCTGAGTATGGGCAGGGGGCGTCCCACGCAGCGGATGTTTCGTATGTTTTTCAGCATATAGGCCCGTCTACCCCAAAAACTTCTAAATCAGACTTAGAAATCTCCACAGCTATGGGGAATTACTGGATAAACTTTGTGAAATATGGAAATCCTAATGGTAAGGAGCTTCCGTTCTGGCCTGCGTTTACCGCCTATCAACCGGCTGTTATGTATTTTGCTAAAACACCGCATGTAGGGCCGGTTCCCGATGAGAAGTCGCTTGAGGTATTGGATCAATATTTTAAATGGCGACTTGGTATAGATGGAAAAGGCATAACCACACCCTTTAATTCCCCCGCCAGCGGAGGCCACTAAGCGCTTTAACTGTATAATGTTTAATAAACTGGTAAATGTACATTATTAATAATCTGCACAAAACTTGATAGCGAACTGTCCCCCGCTGGCGGGGGCAGGGTAATGTCATTAACTTAAGGATTTCGAGCCTACGCCGTAGGTGTAAAATGTTGGTAGAAAATTTAATTATGAACGCATTTCGTGCCGTAGGTACGCTATCCCGAACGTTCGGGAGTCCCGTACCTACGGCACGAAATTTATAACGGCCTGTTTTGCTACCAACATTTAACCCCGATGGGGTTGTTCTCCCCCTTAAGTTAACGACATTGGGGGTTAGGGGGTAGCCAACTCGAGAAGCCTTGAGTTATGCCGAACATCCAGAGAGGATATATGAGATGCGTGCTATTAAGTTAAGAGCATAGAGGCGCTGGTGGAGACACCAGCACCGGGAGTTCTCCGTGGTTGGTGTCCCCACCAGCCACTTAACTTAATAGCATTGATCCCTCTTCTCGAGGAAAATGTAGGTTACACAGTTTTATTAGGTAATGATGAATTTGAATAGGATAAAATCGAATAAACAATTTTTATAAACCACACATATTTAGACGAATGATGATAGTTAGAGGGCTCTTATTATACCTGCTAAGGAATAATAGGGATCAAAGTAATGCAGGCAACGGCCGCTATTATCCCAAAGTATTAACAGTAGTACTGTTGCTTTTAACCGATTGCATTTTAGGCTGTGCCCAAAAACTGGGTAGTATAGAGCGAAAACAATTATTTGATTTTAATTGGAAGTTTATCCAGGGTGATAATGCATCAGCCCAATCAATGGATTTTGATGACACTGCTTGGCGTAGCCTGGATCTACCACACGACTGGAGCATTGAGGGGAAAATACATCCCAAAAATCCAACAGGTAATGCCGGAGGCTACTTTCCTGCCGGTATCGGTTGGTACCGGAAAACGTTTAAGGTACCGGGCGAATGGAACGGTAAAAACGTTTCTGTTTATTTTGAAGGAGTGTATATGAACTCCGAAGTATTTATTAATGGAAAATCGCTTGGGGTTCGCCCTTATGGTTATTCTTCGTTCAGTTATAACCTTTCGCCGTATCTGGATTTCAGCAAAGAGAATGTCATAGCCGTACGTGTAGACAATTCACAACAAATAAATTCCAGGTGGTACAGTGGCTCCGGTATTTATCGCCATGTTTGGATGAGGATTTCCGACCCGGTACATGTTGCCGATTGGGGTATAGCAATTACAAGCCCCAATGTGTCTTCAAAAAGCGCAACTGTCCAGATAAAGACTTTGATAAAGAATGAAACTGCATTTTCTCAGGCTATTGTTGTTAAAACTCAGTTACGGTCTGCCAAGGCAAAAAATGTGGGGAACAATGGAACAAAAGTTGAATTAGCTCCTAATACTGAAAAGGAAATTACACAAACTATAGAAGTATCTAATCCTTCACTATGGAGTCCCGAAACTCCCAATCTATATCAGGCACAGATTCAACTAGTAAAAGCTAATACTATAATTGATGAAACAGAAACCAATTTTGGTATCCGTTCCATAAAGTTCAGTGTTGAAAAAGGTTTCCAGCTTAATGGAAAAACAGTGAAGATAAGCGGTGGATGTGTTCATCACGACAATGGTTGCCTGGGGGCTGCCGCTTTTGGCCGGGCCGAGGAACGTAAGGTTGAACTACTGAAAGCTGCCGGGTTCAACGCTGTAAGAACATCTCATAATCCTCCCTCCGAAGCTTTTTTAAACGCTTGCGACAGGCTGGGATTGTTGGTGATGGATGAAGCTTTTGATGGTTGGAGAGGCGGTAAAAACAAGAACGATTATTCCATTTATTTTGACCAATGGTGGAAACGTGATTTGGAAACGATGGTACTGCGTGACAGGAATCACCCCTCAATTTTTATGTGGAGTATTGGCAACGAAGTATCTGAGAGGAAAACTCCAGAAGCGGTCGAAACTGCTAAAAAGCTGGCTGCGGCTGTTAAAAGTATAGATTCCACCAGGCCTGTTACATCAGCTGTTGTAACCTGGGGCGAATGGCCATCGTTTGATCCGCTTCTAGGTGCTCATGATGTTGCCGGTTATAACTATCAACTACATAGCGCACCAGACGATCATAAAAGGGTTCCTTCCCGCATTATCGTTCAAACGGAATCGTACCCCAGGGATGCTTTTACTAATTGGAAGCTGGTGCAAAATAATAGCTATATCATTGGCGACTTTGTATGGACCGGAATTGATTACCTGGGAGAATCTGGAATAGGCCGATTTTTTTATTCAGGTGAGGTTCCGGGAGAAAATTGGGACAACGATATGTTTCCTATCCATGGAGCTTACTGCGGAGATATAGACCTGATTGGATGGAGAAAACCAATATCCCATTATAGAAGCATACTGTACAATAACACAGAGAAGCTTTATATGGCTGTTCGCGAACCCAATCCGGAGCCATTGCAAATTAAGGAAACCAAATGGGGAGTGTGGCCAACCTGGGAAAGTTGGACCTGGCCTGGTTACGAAGGCAGGAATATCGATGTTGAAGTATATTCAAAATATTCAAAAGTAAGGCTCTATCTAAACGACAAGCTTATAGATGAAAAACCCACAACTGAGGATCAGGAATTTAAAGCCACTTTTTCAATACTCTATACACCAGGCGTTCTCAAAGCAGTCGGTGTCGAAAATGATAAGGAAAGAGGGGCCTCGATTCTGCAAACTTCCGGAAACGCCGCCAAGATCAAACTAACTGCCGACCGTAAAGAAATATTGGCTAATGGGCAAGACTTATCTTATATAACAATTGAAATAACCGATAAGGATGGCATCATTGAGCCGAACGCAGCAAACCGCCTGCATTTTAAAATTGAAGGGCCAGGCACAATTGCCGGAGTAGATAATGCTGATCTTAAAGACTTGGACCAATATACCGGCAATTCACGTAAGGCATGGAAGGGAAGGGCGCAGGTTGTCATTAAAAGCACACATAATGCAGGTGATGTGAGACTTACCGTTACTTCCCCGGATTTATCAGGGGAAACTTTAACCATCAAAACCATTGGGCCATTAGAGCTGGTAAAGCGCTAATCATTTCGTGCCAATACCATGAAGCTCAAGGCCAGGCAGGAAAATAGCCGGCTGGCATAGTATACCGGATATAAATTAAGCACATATGGAAACAACGTTCAAAACAAGGTACGAGTACTGTCATATTTTTGATGATGACCTGGTGATTACCCCAACGTTCGAAATAGGTGATGTTGTAGAAGACTATACCAAGTCTGTCAATAATGTTTTCAAAACTTTGATGGTGTTTTTTGTCTTCATACCTGTTTTTACTGCGTTGTCTGTCTTCTTTTACAATATGGAAATGCCTGGATTATCTATCTACGCAGGGTCGTTTGCATTTTTTTTCCTGGCTGTGGCATTTTATACTATGCTATTTACATCGGGTACTCCTGTAATAAAAAAGGAAAGTATCTATAGAATAAGAGTTCAGAAGTTATTATTTAACGACGTACTTGTGATTATTTACAAAGAAGCCGGGCGTTATAAAAGAAGGTCGCTCGTTCTTGAAAAAGACCATATTAATGAAGTAACGGAATTGTTATTGTCTGAAAAGTTGATTACAGACAAAGACCTTAACCATAAAGCAGGCCTATTGGCTACATTGCCGTTTGCTATGCCTGTCATATTTTTTTACCCGAGTTTTGTGGAGTGTATTACAAAATTGATCAATAAGAAGAGTAAATGAAGAAAGTTGACTTTGCTATAAAAATATTTACGGTTTTCGTTGTGAGCCTTTGGGCAACTGCAGTGTCAGGACAAACTGCAATGATTAATATTCAGTCCAGAAATACGGCCAGCCTGAACGGTGACTGGAACGTGATTCCCGACCCGGTCGGTATTGGCGAATGGCGGCAGGTGTGGCAAGAGAAAAAGCCCCGGTTAAAAACCGACTTCGTAGAGTATTCTTTTGAAGGTGGCCCGCGATTGAAAGTGCCCGGAGATTTTAATTCTCAGATGTGCGAACTGACGTATCTCGAAGGGCTTGTCTGGTATAAGAAAGAATTCAGCTATTCCCTAAATGCAGATAAAAGGCTGTTTGTTCATTTTGGTGCGGTGAACTATCTAGCCGATGTTTATTTGAACGGGGAAAAGATCGGAAGCCATGAAGGCGGGTTTACCCCATTTCAGTTCGAAATTACAGGAAAGGTAAAAGCAGGAGCAAACTCACTGATTGTTAGGGTTGATAATAAACGCCTGAAGAATGGATTGCCAGGGATAGGCTATGATTGGTTTAACTATGGCGGTATAACCCGGGATGTAAACCTGGTTGAAACCGGTAAGACTTATATTGAGGATTACAATATTCAGCTAAGAAAAGGAAGTCAGAAAGAAGTTGCAGGCTGGATTAAGTTAAATGGAGCCGGCAAGCCGCAGATTGTTAAAGTCCGAATCCCAGAGCTTGGGCTGGTGCAGTCTGTCAAATCAGATAGTTCAGGGATGGCAAAGTTGCGATTTTCATCCTCATTTAAACTCTGGTCACCTGAAAATCCCAAACTTTACAAGGTGCTTATTGAAAGCGGGACAGATGTCCTTGAAGATCAGATTGGCTTCAGAAATATTGAAGTTTTGGGGAATAAAGTTTTTCTGAACGGCAAGCCTCTATTTATTAAAGCAGTAAATATTCATGAGGAAAACCCTTACAAAGGGACTAGGGCATTTTCGAAGGAAGATGCCGAACTGCTGTTGAACAGTGCCAAAGAACTTGGTTGCAACCTGGTTCGCCTTGCGCATTATCCCCATAATGAAAACATGATAAAGCAGGCTGAAAAAATGGGACTAATGGTTTGGAGCGAATTGCCGGTTTATCAGCACATTGAATTTTCGGATACTGCTGTTCCTGCAAAAATGGAACTTATGCTAAAGGAAATGATCCGAAGGGACAGAAACCGAAGCAGCGTAATTATCTGGAGCCTTTCAAACGAAACCTATACTTCTACCCCAAAACGTATGGAAGAGCTTGTTGAGTTGAGCAAGAAGTGCCGCCAGCTTGACCCTACCAGATTGATAACCCATGTTATAAACGATCAGGGGTACGAAAACAATACATTTAATGTCTGGGATACGCTTTACAAGTATACCGACATCGTATCACTGAACGAGTACATTGGCTGGTATGTGCCCTGGCAGGGTAAACCCTCGGATACAAAATGGAAAGTGGCGTTCCCGGATAAACCGCTTTTCATTTCAGAGTTTGGCGGCGAAGCCCTTAAGGGCAGCAAGGGGCCGACCGATGAGGCTGCTTTCTGGACGGAAGAGTATCAGGAACAGATCTTTAAAGATCAGCTTACAATGTTCAATACAATACCTAATCTAAGCGGAGTATGCCCCTGGTTATTATTTGATTACCGCTCTACAGGTAGAATGCACCCGGTTTACCAGAATGGATACAACAGAAAAGGCCTTCTGAGCGAAAAGGGAGAGAAAAAGAAGGCTTGGTACATTATGCAGAGGTATTATATGGATATGGAATATAAATAATAATAGCCTGATTTCGAAATAAATATGCAGTTTGCAGCGCGTGGGGGCTTTTTCGCCCTCCTATGGGAGCACCCAATGCTATTAAGTTAAGGGCAATAACCCCATCGGGGTTAAATGTTGGTAGAAAAAACAGGCCGTTATAAATTCCGTGCCGTAGGTACGGGACTCCTTAACAGCATTGTGGGAGAACCAACCAGCGGGAGCTCTTGTCCGAATAACTAGCGTAGCATGTTCTGCTACCAGTCAAGCCTGAGAGGCTACTCTACT
>Ga0307408_100002859_pt1 | contig 11962 bp, 12 predicted proteins | sample 322Cmetagenome_FD_202116 | JGI IMG/M metagenome (GOLD analysis project Ga0307408, IMG submission 202116) | Maize rhizosphere microbial communities from greenhouse at UC Davis, California, United States - 322HYB-C-3 | ecosystem: Host-associated > Plants > Roots > Rhizosphere > Soil | place... | reverse complement strand
ACGCGGTAAATACACAAAATAATCACGCTTCAGTTGATCGACACTACTGACATAGGGCAAACGTAAAAGTTGCTCTGTAGATGGATGGTTTGCTGCAGGCAGATGACTGCAACCGGCTACCCAACCCATAATTAACATCACCAAAAAAATGGATCGCATCATGATAAGTCCTGTTGTTATTACTATTGTTATTACTATTAAAAAGCACTGGGGCAGCATGAATTACACAAGATAAACAACAAGGTTTTTTGCGTTTCTTAACCCCTTACCCATCAATTCTGGAATGCAATTGCACTTCAATTGCGACAACCCGGTTCACTGACATTTGTCACAAGACAATGGTGACTTTCGCGGCTGGTACAAGATGCCCCGAAGAACCAGACTGGTTGGTAATTAAACCAGCCAGGATTCACCTGCAACTACAACAGGTACATAATAGGCTTGGATCACCATCACGCAGACATATCGCTATGAATCACCATCCCGAACAATGCGCCGGCTCTATTTATTCCGCCAAATCCTGGATTTGGCTGGTTTTCAGCCTGTATTACTTTGTACCTGTGTATTACATGCCATTCGACACACTTGCCAAGGTTTTGCTGGTGGGTGTTTATTGTATTTTTGTATCGCTGTATTTGTGGGCTATTACCCTCCGGTCCACACAGGTGTGGATGCCAGTTTTGGCGATTACCTTATTGGCCGTTGCCATCACTCCCTATACCCCTGGCTCCAGCACCTTTTTTTCTTATATAGGTTTTTTGGTTGGATTTAGTTATCGCACCAAAAACTGGTTGCTAATCACCGGAGTGTTGGTAGCCATCATTATTGCAATGCACTACCAATTTAATTATCCCTTTCCCTTTTTTGCATTTCCTGCTCTTTCGGGATTAGCCACTATTGGGATTATCGGCTATGTGGAAAAATTGCGCATGGATGCACGCATAAGCCAACAAAAAAGCCATCAGGAAATTGAACAATTGGCCGTGATTGCCGAACGCGAACGCATTGCGAGAGACCTGCACGACATTCTCGGCCATACATTATCGAGCATTGCACTCAAAGCAGAATTGGCCGAAAAATTATTAGGGCAGGAGAAACATGAACAGGTGCAACAACATTTATCTGAGTTGCATCAAATTGCGCGCAATAGTTTGAGTCTAGTGAGGCAAACTGTTTCCGGCTACAAACATCGCGGCCTTTCCGGCGAAGTGATGGAACTGTGCGAAAAACTGCGGCAAAACGGCTTTGTGGTAGAACTGGATGGCGATATCCCCCAGCTAAGCCCACGCGCCGAGACAGCCATTATCCTTGCCCTGACAGAACTGACTACCAATATTTTGCGCCACAGCAACGGCAATCATTGCCAGATTGAATTCAAACAACATTGCGACAAAATTTTAGTGCGCATGCATGATAACGGCGAAGTGAAATCACTAGTCCCCGGCAATGGATTGCAAGGGATACAAGAGCGCCTGAACGCGCTGACAGGAGATTTGCAGTCATCTATTAATAAAGGTTGTGAATTTATTATTTCGTTGCCGCGCAACGAACTTAACCAGTTGGAATCCTGATAATCCATGAAAATTTTATTAGCCGAAGATCAATCAATGGTGCGCGGTGCTTTGGCCGCATTGCTCAGTATGGAAAACGGTTTTGAAATCACCCAGGCGGAAGATGGCGACCGTGCCTGGCTGCTAATGAAACAAAATAGCTACGATATTTTGCTCACTGATATTGAAATGCCGGGTCGCTCCGGCCTGGAATTGGCGCAGTGGGTGCTGCAACAAAAATTGCCCACCAAAACCATTATCATTACAACCTTTGGTCGCTCGGGTTATATCCGTCGCGCAATTGATATGGGGGTCGCGGGATTTTTATTAAAAGATGCCCCCTCGGAGCAATTGATCCAGGCTATTTATAAAATCATGGATGGCAAGCGTGTGATCGATGGCGAACTGGCGATGATGGCGCTGGGTGAAAGCGACCCGCTCAATGATAAAGAGCGCCGTGCCCTGCGTTTGGCAGCAGAAGGCAAAACCACCGCTGAAATTGCAACAGTGTTGTGCTTGTCAGAAGGCACAGTGCGTAATTATCTCTCCGAAGCTATAGCCAAATTACACGCTGCCAACCGTGTTGATGCCGCGCGTATTGCCCGTCAGAAAGGGTGGATCTGATAAATCCCCCGCCTTGTTTCAAGTTTGTGAATTTAATCCCCCGCTGGTATTCCTGTAGCGCCAAGATGGCTGCTAGAATCCCCTGCGCTGCCAGCTCTGGCAGCCACTCATAACAGTGATAACAATCAATACACAACAGCGATAACACAATCAGTAACAACGGGTGGAAAATCTGGCAACCGTCATAGAACGGCGTACCACTCATTGCTCCACTTCCACCCCATAATCTACAAAAAACAGGGAAACCTAGCATGCATACTGAAACTATCCGGCAGTTGCCGGAGTACGCGGCCCTGACCCGCGCACGCAAAAAAATTATGTGGCCTTTATCGCTCGCCACCATAGTCGCTTACTTCGCGTTGATTCTTACTATCGCATTCAACCCTACCGCACTGGGTAATCCAATCGGCGCTGGCGTCACTTCAATCGGTATGGTGCTCGGTTTGGGCGTCATCCTTTTTTGTATGGTGATAACCGGCCTTTATGTTTATTACGCCAACCGTGTGCTGGAACCCTTGACGCGCGCTATCGTGCAAAAAGCGGGAGAACAATCATGAAATTTCATGCTCCCCTTGCTGTATTACTGTCAGCTATGGCGACCTGTGCCTGGGCCCAAGCCACCAGTAACGCTGCAATAAATGTTACCGCCGTCGCGATGTTTTTAGCCTTTGTGGTAGTCACCCTCGGGATTACTTATTGGGCTGCAGGCCGCACCAAAACCACAAGCGATTTTTACGCTGCTGGCGGCGGCATTACTGGCTTTCAAAATGGCTTGGCGATTGCGGGCGATTATATGTCCGCTGCGTCTTTTCTCGGAATTGCCGGGCTGGTTTATACATCCGGTTTCGACGGTTTAATTTATGCGATTGGATTTTTGGTCGGTTGGCCGATTGTATTGGTATTGATCGCTGAGCCGCTGCGCAATCTTGGTAAATACACCTTTGCCGATGTAGCCTCGTTTCGCTTGCAACAAAAACCGATTCGTATTCTCGCTGCCAGCGGCTCACTTGTTACCGTCATATTTTATTTGATCGCCCAGATGGTTGGCGCTGGAAAATTAATTGAATTGCTATTCGGGTTGCCCTACGAAGCTGCCGTGATTATTGTCGGTGTATTGATGACACTCTATGTGACCTTCGGCGGCATGATTGCCACTACCTGGGTGCAATTAATCAAAGCAATTTTATTATTGTCCGGTGCGTCACTCATGGCATTTTTGGTGATGATGCAGTTTGGTTTCAGCTTTGAAAATTTATTCGCAGAAGCCGTTAAAGTACACGCAAAAGCCAATGCCATCATGGCGCCCGGTACACTGGTAAGCGATCCGATTTCCGCCATTTCACTCGGTATTGCACTTATGTTCGGCACCGCCGGTTTGCCGCATATTTTAATGCGTTTCTTCACCGTGAAAGATGCTGTACAAGCGCGCCGTTCCGTTTTTTATGCAACCGGGTTTATCGGCTACTTCTACATTCTCACCTTCATTATTGGCTTTGGCGCGATCATTTTGCTGTTGAAAAATCCCGCTTATTTCACTGACGGTGCCTTGATAGGTGGTGCCAATATGGCAGCTATCCATTTATCCCAAGCATTGGGTGGCGATATTTTATTAGGGTTCATTTCCGCTGTAGCCTTCGCCACTATTCTCGCGGTGGTATCAGGTTTAACACTGGCCGGTTCAAGTGCAATCTCGCATGACCTTTATGCAACACTGGTATTAAAAGGCGAGCGCGATGAGAAAAAAGAAATTCGTGCATCGCGCATCGCAACAGTTTGCCTTGGTGTGATTGCAGTATTGCTCGGTATCGTCTTTGAAAAACAAAACGTCGCCTTTATGGTTGGCCTTGCATTCTGCGTCGCCGCCAGCGCGAACTTCCCGATTCTGTTGTTGAGCATGTACTGGCGTAAACTCACTACGCGCGGTGCCGTTATCGGTGGTGGTTTGGGATTATTTACTGCAGTAATACTCGTGGTAATAGGTCCAACTGTATGGGTGGATGCCTTCGGTTTTGAACAGGCAATTTTCCCCTACAAGTACCCTGCTATTTTCTCGGTGAGCGCTGCATTTATCGGTATTTGGTTTTTTTCGATCACCGACAAATCAGCCTCTGCAGCAAAAGAACAGGCTGCATTTGATGCACAGTTTGTGCGTTCGCAAACGGGGATTGGTGCAGCTGAAGCAGCCCAGCATTAAGGAGTGTTTGTGAATACTTCCTACAGGAAGTATTCACAATCCTGCATAACAGGATCAGTCACACACTATTTGATCGCGACCATTTAATTTAGCTCGGTAGAGCGCTTTATCTGCCCGCGCAATTAAACTTTCCAAGGTATCATTATCCCTACGTGATGCTGCACCACCTGACGCAGTCAACTTACCGATCGGCGGAAACAAATCACTATTAATCGCAATGCGCAATCGCTCAGCGACGGTGTATGCGTCGCGCTCCGCAATCCCGCGAATCAATACCAAAAATTCCTCACCGCCCCAGCGAATCAAGTGGCCGTCACTGCGTAGCGCACCACTTACACGCATTGCAAATTGTTGCAATACACGGTCACCTACCAGATGGCCATGGGTATCATTAATAAGTTTGAAATGATCTATGTCCAACATAATGATGCTGCCGGCAGTTCCGCTGCGCATAAATTCATCGAGCAATTGCTGGCCACCCCAACGATTATATTGCTGCGTCAATGCATCGCGTTCGGCCAAATTATGCATATGGGAATTATCATGTTGTAAGCGCTCCAGTTGCCGGCGCGCCCGATGCTGAAACGGTAACAGCACCAATAACAGCAAAATCGCCAAGCCATAACTCATAAACATTTCCTGTCCGCGCGGTGTCCACAATTCCTCTTTGTGAGTCAACAAATAGCTCAGGATCGGCACTGCATTTAACAGCCATGCGACAATCATGATCGGGAATGCGCGCCGCGGCGGCAGCATGACCATCACCACCACGATAAAAATAATGAGGAAGGATGAAATGGGCGGGAAAATATCAATCAGCAGAATGTCGGGAGCCTGGTGCGCGCGCAGACTGTAAAACCATGCAGGTAACGAGAGCGCCGCAACACCCACTCCAAATGCAGAATAGACAACACGCAAAATATTTTGGGGTCGGCAGATCAACCAGATCGCCAGTACCAAATTTGTTACGGCTACCAAAGGTGGGATAACTAAATCCATCAGCTCAGGCTCTGGTTCCAGATAGTGCAGCACGCTGGCAGCGGTGCCCACAAATCCGGTGAGCGCAAGCAACACTAGCACTCCGCGATAAAAAGTACGCTCATCAATGGCCTGGATCTGCATTCTTTACCTGTTAAACCATCGCTGCAAGTTGGGAATAACTGCACAGCGCCGGCCGCTTCTAGTTTGAAGCTGAGCATCTTAATGCCTAACGGTAAAATGACAAGCGATCCCACAAGAATAATCAGACAATTCCGTTGCCTGACTTAAAGCGCATTCTTTTTTAATTGACACATCCCTGTAACAGAACAATATTGGCTATCGACAATCACAACCCGCAGGGCGATGGGAGCGCAGGATTTTGCTCAGGCACATTATCAACAAAAGCCACTTTTTTGCCGCGCAATTCTGCAATCTGTGCTTCCACTTCGGCGGTGCTGATCGCCACACCCTCCTGGAAAAATACCCAATCAATATCTTCCTGATATTCGCGCATTTCAGGCGAATCTACCGGACCTAAAGAACCATCTGCCCCCTTGGGCATAAACCACAAGTTAAAATTGATCGACATAAAATCTTCAGGATAAACAGCACTGGTGTGTTCGGAAAATAATTTCCCATCCACATAATAAGTCACTTTATTATCGGCAACTGTTAACACCAGAGTACGCCATCCGGCATAGCTACCTTCCTGCCGGGTAAACTCATTGACTTTGGTCCAAGGCTCCAGTTGGAAGGTATCCCAACTGGTTGTCCACATTGCTGGCTTGGCATTTTCACCCCATCCGCCATTGGGCAGATATTCAAAATCGGTTTCGCTGTAATTTTTATCCATCGGTGCGTTGAGTGGGCTGATGGCATACATGGTTTGGATGACCTCATCACCATCTGGCCCATAGCTCGGCTCATCGCGGAAAAATACTCGCGCAGCATAAGTGCCCTCGCGATATTTACGCGCGTGGCAAAATTGCGTGTGACGGGTTTTTTCGCCGGTGCCGTTGGTGACCGAACTCATGCGCACAGCGCCGGCTTCTGTTTCAGGAATATCAGCATGAAAAGACAAGCCCTCTGCCGACCAGGTTGCACCCTTGATGCCCGGATGGCCGGTTTCTGTTCTGACTTTCCAGCCATTGTTATGAAATGCAGCCATATCTGCATAATTAAAATCATCAAAAAATACCGCAGCCGTTGCAGGAACAGCGACCGATGATGATATTGAAGCAGCTGGCACTGAGGTGGATGCTTGCTGGCTAGACGAATCTTTTTTGGAATCGCAGCCGACAAATGCAATTGACGCAGTAAGAATACCGGTGAGAAAAAATCGTTGATGGCCCATGTTGTTATCCTTTGTGGTTGATTAACGTTGCCAATTTCCCGCACAAAGGACAACGTTGTCAAACAATTTGATATTCGTGCCTGATAACTTAACGCGGGTTTACATAAGTTAATGCAAAGTGAAAATGTCGTTTGAACTTTAAGGGGAAACACCTTGGAGATTAAGCCATCTAAAAATCTGGCTTCGACTCTATAAAAACCCGCAAACCAGATACTGGGTGTACAAACCGCAAATCCGTCGCATGTAACAGCAGCCTGTCAGCCGCTCTCGCAAAATCCCCGCCATAGAACTCGCACCCCAAGATCGGGTGCCCAATCGCCTGCAGGTGCAAGCGCAATTGGTGAGAGCGGCCGGTGATGGGATGAAGGAAAACACGCGAGGTGCCCCCCTGTTCATCGCGCCCAAGCACTTTATATCCGGTAACTGAAGGCTTGCCGGTTTTATGGCAGATTTTGTATTTCGGACCTTCACCTGATGCGATAGGCAAATCGATAACGCCTTCATCTTGTGCCATCAACCCGGCAACTACCGCCGTGTAATGCTTGCTGACAGTGCGCGCCTGGAACTGCTTGCTGATATGGGAAAGCGCGGGCTTATTGAGAGGAATTACCATCACCCCTGAGGTATCAAAATCCAACCGATGGACAATGGCTGCACCGGGATAACTTTCCTGTAAACGACTGATCACGGAATCGCGGTTTTGCGGGTGGCGCCCCGGCACGCTGAGCAGGCGTGCAGGCTTGTTGATCAGGAGGAAATCCTGCTCCTCGCGCAATACTTCTATATCCCCGTCACAGGGCGGAAGGATAAATAATTGGTCAATATCTGCTTGCATAAGTGGAATCGATAATGGATAGGCAAAAAATCAATAAAGCCATGATACCAGCGCCAGCCCAATAAACTTGCGCCTCATAACGGATAGGCACAAACTTATCATTAAAGGTTTGTTCACAAGGCTATAACCTGCTGTTATCTTGCCGCCGCAAAACTCGCCGGAACACGGCTTTTCCTGTATCCTGCGCGCCTTAATTTTCAGCCTACTGCGCCATTCCGTGATGGCCTTTACATTTGCCATCCCCGATGGCTTTTATTTGATAGGTATCTAGCTCCATGTATATCTACGACGAGTACGACCACAGTATTCTGCGCCAGCGTATCGCCCAGTTCCGCGGCCAGACTGAACGCTTCCTTGCAGGGGAGCTTCCGCCGGAACAGTTCTTGCCACTGCGATTGCAAAACGGCCTTTACGTACAGCGTTTGGCGCCCATGCTGCGCATCAACGTTCCCTACGGCATGGTTAATTCCGCCCAACTGCGCAAGCTCGCCCATATTGCCCGTCATTATGACAAAGGCTACTGCCATGTCAGTACTCGTCAGAACATCCAATACAACTGGCCAGACTTGACCGAAGTACCGGATATCCTCGCCGAATTGGCTGAAGTTGGTATGCACGGTACCCAGTCGAGCGGTAACTGCATCCGCAATACCACCTCTGACCAATTTGCCGGTGTGGCCCCGGACGAAGTTATCGATCCGCGCCCCTACTGCGAAATCATTCGTCAGTGGTCCAGCTTCCATCCTGAATTCGCCTTCTTGCCACGCAAATTCAAAATCTCCGTTACCGGTTCGACGCAAGATCGCGCCGCCGTGCAAGTGCACGATATCGGCTTGGAAGTGGTGTTTAACGATAAAGGCGAAGTGGGCTTTAAAGTTTATGTGGGCGGTGGTTTAGGCCGTACGCCAGTAATCGGCGTAGCCATCCGTGAATTCCTGCTGGAAGAAGATTTACTCTCTTATCTTGAAGCTATTCTGCGCGTGTACAACCTGTTCGGTCGTCGCGACAACAAATACAAAGCCCGTATCAAAATTTTGGTGCGCGCATTGACACCAGAAGTCTTTGCACAAAAAGTGGAAGACGAATGGCAGCATTTGAAAGATGGCTACAACAAACTGACGCGAGCAGAAATTCAACGTGCAAAAGGTTTTTTCACTGCACCGGCTTACGAACAAATTGATAACGCTGCTGCGCAAGCAACTGTGGATGCACAAGCCGCTGATAGCATCGCTTTCGGCAAATGGCTGCAACGCAATGTGCGTGCGCACAAAATCCCTGGTTATGCGTCAGTCACCCTCTCGCTGAAACCGACCGGTGTTGCACCCGGTGATATCACCGATGCGCAGTTGGAAGTGATTGCAAACCTCGCGGACAAATTCAGTTTTGGTGAAGCGCGCACCACACACGAACAGAATATCGTACTGGCTGATGTGAAAAAGACTGAGTTGTTTGCGCTCTGGCAAGAATGTAAAGCTGCCGGTTTTGCAACGCCGAACATCGGCACCATCACCGATATTATCTGCTGCCCCGGCGGCGATTTTTGCTCCCTTGCCAATGCCAAATCCATTCCGATTGCCGAAGCCATCCAACGTCAATTTGAAGATCTGGATTATGTGTATGACCTCGGTGATATCGACCTGAACATTTCCGGATGTATGAATGCCTGTGGCCATCACCATGTGGGTCACATTGGTATTCTCGGCGTAGATAAATCCGGCAAAGAATTTTATCAAGTGCAATTGGGTGGCAGCGCTAGCAATGACGCCTCACTTGGTGATGTGCTTGGCCCATCATTCGGTGCTAACGATATGCCTGCCGTAATCCAAAAAATTGTGGATGTGTATGTCGCCAACCGCACTGCCGAAGAATTATTTATTGATACCTATCGCCGTATAGGTGCGGCTCCATTCAAGGAGAAAGTCTATGCCAAAGCTAATTAAAGACGGCCTTATCGTTGACAATACCTGGTCGCTCATCGCCAAGGCAGAAGGCGATGCCGCCGCAGTTGAAGTGCCTGCTGGTCAGGTGCTGATTCCCGTCGCGGTGTGGATTGCACAAAAAGACCAATTGCAAAATCGCTCTGATATAGGCGTTTGGTTTGATAGCGATGAAGCCGCTGATTTGATTGGCGAAGACGCTAACCGTTTTGCGGTGATTGGCGTTAACTTCCCATTGTTTATGGATGGCCGCTCATTCTCTACCGCGCGTTTGCTGCGCGAACGCTATGGTTTTAAAGGTGAATTGCGCGCAGTGGGTAATTTTATCCGCGACCAACTCTGCTACCTGCGCCGCTGCGGTGTGAATGCGTTTGCATTTGCAAACCCGGACGCTAATTTGGAAGAAGCGGTAAAGTCGCTCACTGATCTCCAGGAATATTACCAAGCGTCAGTTGATCAACCGCTGCCGTTGTTTCGCCGTCGCGCTTAATAATTTACCGTTAATGCGCACAAAAAACGCCGCTGTTGCTACAACAGCGGCGTTTTTTATTGTGAAAAATACATCGCTTATTTGGAAAAAAATGCCCGGATATTATCCGCTTCTGCCAACGTATCTTCGCGCCCCAACGCAATTAACTCAGTAATGAATTCGTTGGAAAATAATAAATAACTTGCTGCAGTTGCACCGCCGCCTTTTGCTGTCGCACCAATGGCACGCAAGAAAAAACGCAAACTTTTGGGCAGGTAACGCACATTGCGGCCAGCTATACCATCAATCGGATAACTGGGTGAGATAACCATATTATCAACCGGGCGCAATAGGATTCCCTCTCTCATACGCACATCTTCGGGAATTAACTTCAGCAATTCATTCATGCGCTGCATATGCTCCAAGTCACCTTCAAGTGCATCTACAAACGCGCTGTTAAACAAGTGACCAATAATTTGCCCCATCGAAGGTGAGTGCCTATGCGGCACGCGACGGTTCGCTTTAGGCGCGCTGCGGTTACCACTCACACCCACCACAAATAATGCATCAGCCCCTAAATGCAGCGCCGGACTGATAGGCGCCAATTGGCGTAGCGCACCATCGCCAAAGTATTCGCGATTGATACGCACAGCGGGGAAAATTGTGGGAATCGCCGATGATGCGAGTAAGTGTTCCAAACGCAATTGTGTTGCCACACCACTGCGACGGTAACGCGACCAACCCTGCAACGCCGGATTGCCCTGAAAAAAACTGACGGAGTGACCTGATGTATAACCCATCGCCGAAACACTTACGGCGAGCAGCTTTCCGCTGTCGATGGAATGGTTAATATTTTCAAAATTAATTTTGGAACCCAATAAATTCCACAGCGGAGCATTATCGAGTAAAGATAACGGACGACGACGCCCCATACCTTCGTTAAACAAGGAAAGACCAAGATAACTTAGCCCCTTAAAAATATCGCTCCAACCATGTAAATAAACCTGGCCAATATCCAGGTTCTGCCACATGTACGCGAGTGCATTGACCGCCGATTTGAAATTACCTTTATGCGCCGCAATGGCCAACGCATTAATAGCACCAGCTGAGGTACCACAAATAATCGGAAAGGGATTTTCACAATTGTCAGGCAAGACATCCGCAAGCGCTTGCAGTACACCTACTTGATAAGCAGCACGAGCGCCGCCGCCGGATAAGATCAATGCTGTTTTCATAAGCTATTCTAATCGATTGATACTTTTGACTGATCAACAGGTTATCTGACCACTATTTTTGTTGCCCGGCATTATTCATTAGCTCCACTTTTAGAGTAGCAGCTATACCGCTGTCTGGCGTCGATAATTCTTTTTTAAAACTGCAGAAATAAAAAAGCACCTGGATTAGAGGTGCTTTTTTGCCAGCGCACAAACACGATTATTCGGGCTTCACCAGTAACAATGCACCCTCAACTGCAACAACATGGGCGCGGCTACCGACAGCGACGGGTTCAGTATATGCAGCATCGAGACGCGCTTGCCAATCTATTCCAGAATATGCCACTTTGCCTTGGTCGCGGGTAATGAGTTGGGTAACAGGCAGGACCTTACCAATCATGTCGCTGCTGGTATCGCGTCCACCACCGGAATTTTGGAATTTTTTCAACGGCTTCCATAACAATGCAGCACTGAGTGCAGCCAATACACCAACGCTTAACACTTCCATTTCCCAACCGCTAATAATGCCAAACGTCACCATCAATCCGGTCAATAGGCAACTCAATGCTAAAAATAATAAGGGACCACTCATACCCAACACACTCAGTTCCAGCACCAAACAAATACCGGCGATGGAATAGAGGAGATGGTCTTGATGTTGCGCAAAATATTCAAACAACCCACTCATAAATATCTCTCAATTTTATCCATGTGAAGCCTGCGATAAATTAATCGACGAAGAGACTGCCATCGCCTGTGCTACGGTAGTAGCGATATTATCACTGGTCTTGCCATCGGTAAGCA
>Ga0307408_100002857_pt1 | contig 11964 bp, 9 predicted proteins | sample 322Cmetagenome_FD_202116 | JGI IMG/M metagenome (GOLD analysis project Ga0307408, IMG submission 202116) | Maize rhizosphere microbial communities from greenhouse at UC Davis, California, United States - 322HYB-C-3 | ecosystem: Host-associated > Plants > Roots > Rhizosphere > Soil | place: USA... | reverse complement strand
GCCCAAGGTAGGTAGTAGGCCTATCGCTAAACCGATCTGGTTTATCCAATCTTTTTTCAAACCAGATTTATAAATCCAAACAGAGGTACTAACGATGACTATCAAAAAACTACTGACCAATAGCGCGCTTGTATGCATCTTTGGTGCGACATCCAGCCTGGCGTTTGCCGTAGATAAAATTGATGCAGATGATTTTGTGGAAGAAGTCTCAGCCAAAGGCGTCGCAGAAGTTGAAGGTGCAAAACTGGCATTGGAAAAATCCACTTCTCCCGATGTACAAGCCTTTGCCCAGAAGATGATTAGCGATCACACCGCTGCCAATATGGAACTGGCCGGTATCGCAAGCCGAAAAAATCTTGAGGTATCGGATGAAGCAGAGCTGACCACCAAAGCGAAAAAATTTGTATTGGAACAACGTGATGGCCAATCCTTCGATGAAGCTTATGCCAACAATCAAGTTGAAGCCCATAAAGATACCATCGAGCTGTTTCAGCAAGCCGCAGTGTCAGATGACGCAGAAATCGCTGCCTTTGCGAAACAAACCCTGCCCAAGCTAAAACACCACTTGCAAATGGCAGAAACGCTTGCTGCAAAATACGATGATGACAATCGCAAAACAACCAGCAGTGTGCGCGCCATTGACAACCGTAGCGTTCAATAACGCATTCGTTTTGCAACCTGGCTATTGATAGCCGGGTTGCAAACGGCGGTTCAATTTATTTCTGTTGTTTATTTTATTGATTGACTTTATTGGGGCTGAAATCAGGAGGTTTTTATGGCCATTGGCAGCAAACAAAAATATACCGACGCCCAGAAGCGAAAAGCGGAACACATCGAAGAAAGTTACGAAGCCAAAGGCGTTTCACCTGAAAAAGCGGAACAAATTGCGTGGGCCACAGTGAACAAGCAATCGGGCGGCGGTGAGCGTTCCGGTTCTGGCACCACCACGCCGGAAGAGACCAAAGAAGCTGCGCGAAAAGAGTCGGCAGAACATGCAGCGCAAACACGCCAAGCACACGCTGAACCCCATGCACTTGAAAAGCAATCGATTGCTGCATTGAGGTTAAAGGCGCGCAAGAAACACATCAGCGGCCGCTCTACAATGAGTAAAGTTGAACTCATTATGGCGCTAAGACAGGCGCGCTGATGTTGTTCATAAAATCCGCTCATTGGTTCGCAAATTGTGTGGCGCCCTGCAGCGAGGAAAAAACATCACGGACATAGTGGCTACCCAATATTTGAACACACACATTGTCAGCCGGAGAATTTATGTCAACCGCTATTAACATGGCACTAATCGCATCTGCCCACGCACAGCAGCGTATGCAAAAAACCTCGCCCCCGCAGAAGCTGCGGGCGGATAAGCCAGCTCACAAAAGCAATATCTTATTTGTCACTTCCGAATATGCCGGGCTGGTGAAGGTCGGCGGACTTGGCGATGTATCTGCCGCACTGCCCCAGGCGCTCCTGGAACAACATGATGTGCGCATTTTAATTCCCGGTTATGCGCAGGTAATGAATAGCGGCCATCCCATTACGGTTATCGATAATATTGATGCACATGCAGACTTACCTGCTTGCAAAATTGGTCGCATGCAAATGGCTTCGGGGCCAATTATTTATGTGGTGATATGCCCACAATTATATGAGCGTGAAGGCACGCCCTATTGCGATACGGCGGGACAGGATTGGGCCGACAATCCGATACGGTTTGCGCGCCTTGCACTCGCGGCAGCCGATATCGCAAAGGGTCGTTTAAAGATGCAATGGTATCCCGACCTGGTGCACGCAAATGATTGGCCGACGGCGTTGACTCCTGCCTATATGGCGTGGCGCAACCAAACGACCCCCTGCGTTTTCACTATCCACAACCTTGCCCATCAAGGGCTTTGTGAACCACAGATGGCACAGGCATTAGGCTTGGCTCCGCAGGCATTTACCATCGACAGTATGGAGTTTTACGGCAAGCTATCATTTTTAAAAGCAGGCATTGTTTACGCACAGCATATAACCACGGTGAGCGAAACCTATGCGCGTGAAATCACCACACCACAATTTGGTTGTGGACTGGAAGGCTTGTTAAAAATCAAATTTGAGCAAGGGCTGCTGAGTGGAATTATCAACGGAATCGATGAAAGTTGGGAGCCAACATCCGATCCGCATTTAGTAGAAAGTTTTGGTGCACGGCAATGGGAACGCAAAAAAATAAACACCCATTACATTGAAAAAATATTTAATTTACCGCACAACACCAATCCGCTTTTTGCCGTGGTGTCACGACTCGCGCATCAAAAAGGTGTGGATTTAACGCTGAAAGTCGCTGACTCGATTGTCAACACCGGCGGGCGATTGATAGTGATGGGTTGCGGTGAGTCGGAACTGGAAGCGCGCCTGCAGCACCTTGCCAAACGTCACCCACGCCAGGTAGGCGTTGATACGAACTTCAACGAAATTACTGCGCGACGCATTTTTGCAGGAAGCGATTTTTTATTGATGCCCTCCCGCTTTGAACCCTGCGGGCTCAGCCAACTTTATGCTCAGCGCTGCGGCTCTTTACCCATAGCGCGCCGCACCGGTGGCTTGGCGGATACGATTGAAGATGGGCTAAGTGGTTTCTTGTTCCGCGAGCCCAACCTGGAAAGTTATCGCGGAGCCGTTGAGCGGGCATTACAGGTATTCAAACGCCCTGACTTATTATGCGCCATGCGCTGCAAAGCTATGTCTGCCCCTCTTTCCTGGCGCCAATCCGTGCAGCCCTATACCCGCCTTTATCAAACACTCCTGACGGCAGCCAAACAGCAATTGAGCCTGCGCGGAGGTACGTTATGCACGCTGTAAATTGCCTTGAAAAGCCCGCACGCGCGAACCTTTCATCAGTAGGGCTTTACTCCCACGGCGCTTTTCCACTGCCCGATGGCACCACCCGTTTTTCCCTGTGGGCACCGGATGCAGACAAGGTTGATGTCAGCTTGGGCGATGGGCAGCTTCACCCGCTGGAATATCAAAAGGACGGCTGGTATAGCACGCAGATTGACTGTATTGCCGGCACAGCCTATCGCTACATTATCAACGGTAAGGTGCGTGTACCGGATCCGGCTGCCCGCCTCCAACATGGCGATGCCCACGGGTTGAGTTGCGTGGTCGATCAGGCATATCCCTGGCAAACCACCTCCTGGCAAGGTTTACCCTGGCACCAGACGGTAGTGTATGAGCTGCATGTCGGGCTCATTGGCGGTTTCAGCAAGGTCGAACAGATGCTGCCTTCGCTGGCGCGGTTGGGGATTACCGCAATTGAGCTAATGCCCATCAATGAGTTTCCCGGTACCCGGAATTGGGGTTATGACGGCGTCTTACCTTTCGCCCCCGAGGCGTCTTACGGTACACCGGACGAATTGAAAAGCCTGATTGATACCGCCCATAGCCTGGGGCTGATGGTATTTCTGGATGTGGTCTATAACCATTTCGGCCCGGATGGCAATTACCTGGGCGAGTATGCGAGCGGGTTCTTCCGCCATGACCTGCATACTCCCTGGGGTGCCGCGATTGATTTTCGCAAGCGCGAAGTGCGCGATTTTTTTTGCGAAAACGCCCTCATGTGGATTCTCGATTACCGCTTTGATGGCCTGCGTCTGGACGCTGTGCATGCCATTAGTGAACAGGATTTCCTGGTGGAATTGGCCGAGCGGGTACGCAGTGCCGTTCCACCCACCCGTCATGTACACCTGATTCTGGAGAATGAAAACAACACCACCAGCCTATTGGAACAGGGATTCAATGCCCAATGGAACGATGACGGCCACAACGTGCTCCATTACTTGCTCACCGGGGAAGATGAAGGCTATTACGCCGATTTCGCCCAATCCCCTACCGTCAAACTGGCACGCTGCATGGGTGAGGGATTTATTTATCAGGGTGAGTTAAGCCATACCGGACGCTACCGTGGCGAACCCAGCGCCCATCTGTCGCCAACCTCTTTTGTCCTTTTTTTACAGAACCACGATCAGGTGGGCAACCGCGCATTGGGTGAACGCCTGGCTCAAATTGCCGATCCCAATGCCCTGAAAGCAGCGGTCACATTGATGCTCCTCTCGCCCATGGTCCCGATGTTGTTTATGGGCGAAGAGTGGGGAGAAAAACGCCCGTTCCTGTATTTCACTGACCACGAGGATGACCTTGCCAAAGCAGTCCGGGATGGGCGGCGGGCAGAATTTGCGCATTTCACCCAATTTCAGGATTCATCGATGCGCCAGCAGATTCCTGATCCCAACGCCATTAGCACTTTCCTCAGCTCCAGAATTGAGCCCCCCGGCAACATGGACCTGGACGAACAACAGGAGGGTCAGGAGTCTGAACAACAACGCTGGTGGAAGTTTTACCAACAGTTACTCACCCTGCGTCGCACCCAGGTGATACCTCACCTACCCGGGGTGCGCTCGACCGGCGCAACCATCATGGGGCCGAGGGCGATACGGGCGGCCTGGATTTTGGGTAACGGTAGCCAGTTGGGAATTTATCTCAACCTGTCGCAGTCGCGGGTAATGGCTTCCCCCGCGTGGGACGATACCGTCCCCCTGTTTCGCCATAACCTGACGGAATCTGATTACCAATTGGGAATCCTCCCGCCCTACAGTGCAGTCGTCGTTATGCGTCTTTAGCCTCTGCCCGTCCCTTTGTTAGCTAGCCAACAGACAGCAAACCGCGGAATTTGAGACAACGTAAATCCTGCTTCAACGATGATCACTTGAGAACTCAACACGATGCCTGAAGTTCGTGCCACAGTAAGGTTGCAATTCCATCGCGATTTCACGTTTGACGATGCGATACCACTGGTCGCCTATTTTAGCCAACTGGGTATTAGCCACATCTACTCATCCCCACTACTGAAAGCACGCGCAGGCTCGCAACACGGTTACGATGTTGTCGATCCCACCCAGGTAAATCCGGAATTAGGCGGGGAAGAGGCGCTGGAGCGTCTGGTGGCAGAATTGCGGCGACACGACATGGGACTTATCGCTGACATTGTCTCCAACCATATGGCAGTCGGTAAGGACGATAACCCCTGGTGGTTGGATGCGTTGAAATGGGGAGCCAAAAGCCGTTATGCCAAATTTTTTGATATCCAATGGAATTCCCCCGACCCTGCCCTTAAAGGCCAGTTATTAGTACCCTTCCTGCGGACCAACTACGGCGAGGTCTTGGCCGCCGGTGAAATTACCCTCCATTTCAATAATGACACTGGCGAGTTCTATGCACGCCACTTTGACCACCATTTTCCGCTGAGCCCTGCCAGCTATAGCCATATCCTGTACAACACCCCAGACCCCGTTTTGCAGGCATTCGCCCCCGCTTTCGCCGCTCTCGAAACTCGTGCCGATGGCTGGCTGGCAGCATCTGAATTGCATCAACACTTGCGCGAAACCGCCGCGCAGCCTGAACAACAAGCCAGTATGGCCACAGTACTTGCGTTGTACGGTATCGATCCGGACAACCCCCAGCCGGAGAGTGTAGATCGGTTGCACAACTTACTGGAGCTCCAGTACTACCGCCTCGCGAGCTGGCGCACAGCAGCAGACGATATCAATTGGCGGCGCTTCTTCGATGTGAATGAGCTGGGCGGGTTGCGGGTGGAACGGCAAGAAGTCTTTGAAGCCATCCATGCCAAAATTTTTGAACTGATTGAACGCGGGATAATTGATGGGCTGCGCATCGACCATGTGGATGGCTTGGCCAATCCACGCGCCTACTGCCGCAAATTGCGCCGCCGTCTCGATCGCCTTGCACTTAGGCGCCCACCGGCGCTAAGGCACAGCCACCTCCCCCTTTACGCGGAAAAAATACTGGCGGATGGGGAGCAACTTGCCAAAGATTGGATGTTGGATGGCACCACTGGCTATGAATTTATGAACCAGGTGTCGCTGCTGCAACACGACCCGAAAGGGGCTTTTCAACTTTACGATTTATGGAGCCGGGTGAGCGGCCGCGAAGGGACCTTTGAAGATGAAGTCAAAGAAGCGCGGCGTTTGGTGCTCTCCAGTAATCTGGCCGGGGACGTAGAAACTGTCGCGCAAGGTCTACTGTCGATTGCCCGTCTCGATATATGCACTCGCGACCTGACCCTTAGTGCATTGCGCCGTGCGCTTATCGAATTGGTTGTCCACTTCCCGGTTTACCGTACCTATGTCACCGTCTGCGGCCGCGTCGCTGCCGACCAAATCGAGTTCTTCAATTGCGCCTTGGCGGGCGCGAAAACGACTCTGGCAGAAGCTGATTGGCCACTGCTGGAACATCTCGATCACTGGCTGGGTGGCGAGGCGCTGCATAAGTTGCCGCCCGGTGCCACCCGCGACCTGCGGCGCAAAGTACTCGCACGCTTCCAGCAACTGACCTCTCCTGCGGCAGCCAAAGCGGTTGAAGATACCGCCTGCTACCGCTCTGCGGTGCTCTTGTCTCGCAACGATGTCGGCTTTGATCCGCAACATTTCAGCGCTCCACCCGCGCAGTTTCATGCGCGTAACAATGCGCGCGCCGGGAGCTTCCCACATAACTTGCTTACCACCGCCACCCATGACCATAAACGCGGTGAGGACACTCGCGCCCGGCTCGCGGTTATCAGCGAGCGGTCGGTATGGTTCAGCGAGAAAGTGGCCTGCTGGCAGACTGCTGCTAAACCCTTGCGGACAGATCTGCCAGACGGAATCGCGCCATCACCGGGCGATGAACTGATCCTCTACCAAACCCTCCTTGGGTGCTGGCCATCCCAACTGGCGCCCGATGATGAACCTGGCATGCAAGCCTTTTGCGAGCGGATATTGCGCTGGCAGGAAAAAGCACTGCGCGAGGCAAAATTACGCAGCCATTGGAGCGCCCCCAATGCCGATTACGAAGCAGCAAGCGCGCGCTTTGTCACTAATCTCCTGACCGCTGGCGATATGATCGACCTGCGTCAAGACATATGCGCCGCAGCGCACGCCATCGCCCCTGCCGGCGTGCTTAACAGCCTGAGCCAAACACTGTTGCGCATGACCTGCCCCGGTGTGCCGGATTTGTACCAAGGCACCGAATATTGGGATTTCAGCCTGGTTGACCCGGACAACCGCCAACCGGTGGATTTCGCCGCCCGCCGCGCTACGCTCGCACAGATGGAGAGTGCAGCGCCGGCCCAACTGCTTCAGCAATGGCAGGATGGCCGACTAAAACAATGGCTAATCAACCGCGCGCTCAACACACGCAAGCAGTACCCGGCACTATTTTCCGCAGGCGATTACCTCCCCTTAACGGTGGAGGGCGAACAGGCAGATAAAGTGCTCGCCTTTGTGCGCGAGCACAATGGTACCTGCTTGTTGACCGTGACCCCCCGCCTCACTGCTTCACTGCTCGGCGATACTGGCCATCCGCAGATTCCGGCCTCCGCGTGGGGAGATACCCATGTGCTATTGCCCACTCACCTTTCCGGCCGGATGTTTACCCACTCCTTGCTCAGTAATGTGCAGTACAAAGCCCCTTCAGGCCGCTTGCCGGTAGCGCAGCTATTAAATGGATTCCCGGTGTACTTATCTATTGCGCCGCCCGCCTCATCGGCCCAACACAACCGATCCACCCTCAAAACACCTATCAATGGAGAACTACATAATGAATGCCCATGAACAACGCATCCGCGAATTTGCCCACCAAATTTGGGAGTCTGAAGGCTGCCCTACCGGACATGAATACCGGCATTGGGAGATGGCCTGCAAATTAGTGGAGGCTCAACAAAGTGCCTCCGCTCAAGAAAAATTCACCGGCCAAGAAAAAGTCACCGGCCACATTAAAAGTATCATCGCGCCGGAAGAGCCGTTCGACCCGAACCCTAAACCGGAAATTGATCCAGCTCCGCCCCAGCCAGACCAACCTGCACAGCCCAATGTGCCGGTAGACCCTATATCGCCGGTTCAGCCACCGCCGCATATATCACCTACCCCGCCGCCCCAGCCGATCCACCCGACTGACCCCGTCCAGCCAGGAAACCCGGCGCAACCCATGCAACCTACGGCAGCCAAACCCAAGCGGGCCGCCTCAAAACCTGCTCCCGCCACAGCCACACTGGCAGGCGATACCGAACAACTATCCGCCACCAAAACAACTAAAGCGCGCAAATCCCGGGCGACCAAGAACCAGGATTCGATGAGCCTGTAACGATTGCCTTTGCACAAGGAGAATGGCTATGACCACCAGAGAAAAAATCCATACAGCGGCAAAACGCACTATGCGAATTTGCGAAGGGAGGCCTTTTCCCCTCGGGGCGACCTGGGATGGACAGGGGGTAAATTTCGCGATCTTTTCTGCCCATGCCACAAAAGTTGAGCTCTGCTTGTTCGACAAGCAAGGCAAACGGGAACTTGAGCGTATTGAATTACCCGAGTTCACCGACGAAATCTGGCATGGCTATTTACCCGACGTGCATGTAGGCCAAGTGTATGGCTATCGCGTTTACGGCCCTTATGAACCTGATGCGGGCTACCGGTTCAACCACAACAAATTGCTTATTGATCCTTATGCCAAGCAGTTGATTGGAGAGCTGAAATGGGATGCCGCTATCTTTGGTTACACCCTCGACTCACCCGATGCCGATCTCAGCTTCGACGAGCGCGACAGTGCAGCATTTGTCCCTAAAGCAAAAGTCATCGACTCCACCTTTGACTGGCAAGGCAAGCAATCCCACAACGTGGCCTGGGACAGGACGGTTATTTATGAAGCCCACTTGCGTGGGATGAGCATGCGCCACCCCTCGGTACCGGAACATCTGCGCGGAACATTTGCGGGGTTGACGAATAAAGATCTGCTTAACCACATCAAATCGCTCGGCATTACCAGCCTTGAACTGCTCCCGGTGCATGCTTTTGTACACGACAACCACCTGCTGGAAAAAGGGCTCAAAAATTATTGGGGTTACAACAGCATCGCGTTTTTAGCTCCGCATTGTGAGTACCTTGCCACGGGTGAGCTGCGGGAATTCAAAGAGATGGCGGCAGCACTGCACGATGCCGGCCTGGAGCTCATCCTCGATGTGGTGTACAACCATACCGCCGAAGGCAACGAGCGTGGCCCGACACTATCCATGCGCGGTATCGACAACCTCACCTACTATCGGCTAATGCCCGATAACAAACGCTATTACATCAACGATTCCGGTACCGGCAATACGCTGGACCTGTCCCATCCGAGCGTCTTGCGGTTGGTCACCGATTCATTGCGCTACTGGACGATTGATATGGGCGTGGATGGTTTCCGCTTCGATTTGGGAACCATCCTGGCTCGCGAAAAAAATGGCTTCAACGAGCGCCACGCCTTCCATATAGGCTGTCGCCAGGATCCAACCCTGAGCCAACTGAAACTGATTGCCGAACCTTGGGACTGCGGCCTGGGTGGCTATCAAGTAGGCGCATTTCCCCCTGGCTGGCTGGAGTGGAATGATCGCTTCCGCGATACCCTGCGCACCTTTTGGCGCGGTGATAAAGGCCAGCTGCCGGAATTGGCGAGCCGGATTACCGCGTCGGGCGATTTATTCAATTGGGGCGGCCGCAAGCCCTATTCATCCGTTAACTTTATCACTGCGCATGATGGCTTCAGCTTGCGCGACCTGGTGAGCTATAACGCGCCGCACAACGACGCGAATGCCGATGAAAATGATAAGGGCAACAGCAATAGCCACTCTTGTAATTACGGTGCTGAAGGCCCGACAGATGAACCTGACATTTGCACTACACGGCTGCGGCAGATGCGCAACCTCCTCGCTACGTTATTGCTGTCGCAGGGCACGCCCATGATACGTGCCGGTGATGAAATTGGGCATACCCAACAAGGGAACGACAACACCTATTGCCAGGACAACGAATTAAATTGGCTGAATTGGGATCTCGACGACGAAGCGCGGGGGCTGCTCGATTTCACGCGTCGGTTAATCCAGTTACGTCACGACTACCCCATCCTGCGCCGCAATCGTTTTCTGGTCGGAAACTATAACGAAGCTACCGGTGTTAAAGATGTAACCTGGATTACCCCCAACGGTGATGAAATGACCGATGCGCTATGGGGAAATGCAGATGCATCCTGTTTGGGTGTCATCATCGACGGGCGCGCACAGGTGTCCGGGATTCAACGCCCGGGGCACGACGCCACAATATTGTTAATACTGAATGCGCATGATTTTCCCGTTAATTTCACCTTGCCCGAAGTGGTTAAAGGTATAGGGTGGAATTGCTTGGTGGACACGAACTTAACCACAAACCCCACGGAACTTTTCAATTTTGGCCACACCTTTGTGGTAACCCAGCGCTCCTTATTATTATTTGAACTTCACGCCGACAGTACCAGCGCTATAAATCCTGACGAAATATCTACATTGATTTGAGGCATTACCAGTGCTATCACACAGCAAGTAACCGCAGAAAAAATACTTTCCGGTTAAGTTAGATGTCACACAGATCACTGCGCAAGGCGAAATTTATTATTGGGATGATGTTCGGCAATACGTTAACTGTGTAACGAATTGCCATTGAGAACACTTCATTCACTCTTAATGTAGAAGGTAGTTGCCATGTCAATTCTATCCCATACCGCCAAAACAGAAATTGGTAATACTAAAGATAAAATTCACGAAGCATCGACAGATATCGCCCAGGAATTTAAAAGTTTTGTTAGCGATATTGAAAGTTTGGTTAAAGAAACTGCATCGCTTACAGGCGACGATCTGGCGCAAGCCAAGATCAAAATTAATCAACGCATTAATGCCGCCAAGCACCGCATCAGCATGACGAGTGAATCCATGCTGGACCAAGCTCGAAAAACAGCGGTGCGCACCAATGAGTATGTGCACGAAGAACCCTGGTCTATCATTGGCACAAGTGCACTTGTGAGCTTTGTGCTAGGTTTGTTACTTGGCCATCGCCATGAAAACTCAAGCAAATAATTTATCTGGGGGGCAGTAATGCCCCTCGCTTATACTGCTTCGGTGTAATCCCCCACTGCCTCCTTGAATATTTTCGCGGCAGCCTCAGTCTCTTCAATGGATAAGGTTTCAACTACCACCACCAGGCTTCCACTCATAATGGCATCGTGAACCAATTCAGATAAAGGTTTTATTTTTTCTGCAGCGCCAACGCTCGCCCCTACCAGCCCACCAATGCTTGCTCCCCAACCCAACATAACCAAGGGTCCGATTAAAGGGCTGGCTACAAATAAAGTCACATTCGCGGCCACCATTGCCACAGTGAGCAAAGCACCTACACCCGTGCCAACCACTGTTCCAATAGCACCATCGACAACAATATCTTTTAAAACCACTTCACTGCTTTCGGTAGCCGTATGCGTGGGCGGCATGGAGTCTTTGTCAAAAAGGTGAATACGCGCCAATGGCAAACCGGCAACAACCAGCTCGGAGACAACTTTTTCTGCCGCATCGCGGTGCGCAAAAAAACCGGATACATAGTGACGATAAGTTTCCATTATCTTGCTCCCTTGGTGAAAACAAAAAAAAGAGGTGAAAACCAAAAAATGGGTGAAAACCAAAAAAAATGGCGGTCAATACATCATGCTACGCACCTGCAAAAACCTCCTCTGTGCGCTTACGTACTTACCCATCAATTATTTTCACCAGGTGTTGCCGATTAATTAATCATTCAATACGTTGTTGTAAAAGCAGCAAAATAATGTGACCCAGGTTCAAAACCAATCAATATCTTCGCGCAAACTTTTCCAAACACCGGGATATGTTAACTATCCAACAGACCGAAACCGGCAATAAACGGATTATCCCGTCGCTAGAGGAATCACAAAGCTGCTACAGGTTAAAGCCATCACCAGCCATTATTAAGGCGACAATTATTTTCCATCCTTCCAGCGCAATGAGTCTATGACCGTGTAGTAGAGTAGATTTTATGAAAGCAAAAGTTACCCGGAAGAACATATTTTTACTTAGCACCCCTACGA
>Ga0307408_100002856_pt1 | contig 11968 bp, 8 predicted proteins | sample 322Cmetagenome_FD_202116 | JGI IMG/M metagenome (GOLD analysis project Ga0307408, IMG submission 202116) | Maize rhizosphere microbial communities from greenhouse at UC Davis, California, United States - 322HYB-C-3 | ecosystem: Host-associated > Plants > Roots > Rhizosphere > Soil | place: USA... | reverse complement strand
AGCTTTTTTTTATAAACGGCTAAATAGCTGTTTGGGGATAGAAAAATGGAATACAATATTTTCACAATAATAAAGCCCGCAATAGCGAGCTCCATTATTAAGTTGAAGACTTTTTGGTCAGCCCCTATATTTTGAGCAATGTCTATAATCGCAATTTTGCCTCATCGGTTAACCAGCAAAGGCAAAATTGATTCCGACGTTATCGGTTTATCCAGCAGGTCCTTTACTGCCTTATAGCTTGAAATCTTCTCCATATCATGTTTGTTCATGGATGATGTTAAAGCAATAATATGGTAGCTCTCTTGTACATCTTTTGGTAAAGATTCAAAAGCCTCAACGAACGCAGGGCCATTCATAAGTGGCATTAAAACATCTAGTATAATTACAGTCGTTAAGTCACCCTTTTCATGTTTGGTTTGCTTAATGTACTCTAAGGCATCTGTAGCTGACATAAAAGACTTTATAATTTCGCTTTTACCCGTATGCTTAATCATCTTTTCAGCTATAAAACAATCAAGTTCACTGTCATCAATAATTATAAAATTGAATTTCCCCGCCATCTCTTTACTTACTTGGAATTGTTACCCTAAATTCTGTTCCTTCATCTAACACCGAATTGACTTTGATTTCACCATTAAGTTTTACTAATGCGTCCTTAACGTTATATAAGCCAAAACCCGAACCTGCTTCCTGAGATGTTGCTCTAAAGAACAAGTTAAACACCTCGCCAATATGCTTCTCAGGAATACCGATTCCGTTATCTTTTACGCTGAAAGTAGCTACAGCCTTTTCTACATTAATATTTAATTCAACCAGCTTTGCGCTGCCATTTTTCTTTTGATACTTAAAGGCATTTGAAAGCAGGTTATTTAAAATTAGTTTCAATGACATTTCATCACAACGAAATGCTTCATTTTGAGCCACCGAGGTCTGGAATATAATCTCGTTGGCGCCGCCATAAATCCTATAAATATCTTCAAGGTCTTTTACAACGGCCTTTAAGTCAATTTCAACGATTTTTAACTCACCTCTCTGCAGATTATAATAATCATGTACACTAAGAATGAAGGTATCCAGCTTCTTAACAGAATTTTCCATCAAATAGAGCATTTCCTTCATATCTTCGATACTGTCCAGATGCTTTACCACCCTTATAGCTCCAAGTATGCCAGACAATGGGCCACGAATATCATGGCTTACACTGTATGCAAATTTATCCAGCTCGTCATAAGCCTTTTGCAGTTCATTGTTTTTAATCGCCAGCATTGAGTTGGCCATATAAAACTTGTTAGCCTCCTCTATCGCCGAAATTATATCAGCATCTACCCAAGGCTTTTTTACATACCTAAAAATGTTCCCCCGGTTGATTGCATTAATTACAGATTCGATATCCGCATAACCTGTTATTAGTACCCGTATAGGTAGTGGATGCTTTTCTCTGATTTCTTCGAAAAATTCCACCCCCGTTTTATCAGGCATTCTTTGATCGCAAAAAATTATTCGTATATCCGGATTTTTATCTAAAATCTCTGTGGCTTCTACCGTATTTCCTGCAATATAGATTGCATATTCAATTCTGAATGATGCTTTAAACCCCACCAGGTTGTTTAATTCATCATCAATATATAGTATTTTAATTTTTCCTGGCATTCTTGAAGATTGTTAGGTCTAATCATTAACTTTTTTAGTATTAAGCCAGATTATACTCCTCCACCCGCCTAATTCTCCTAGCTTTATACAATTATTTTACTGTAAAGTTGCTACTATTTTATGTAAAACAGGCAACTCTAGTATAAATTCAGAGCCCTCGCCTAAAGCGCTGTTGAGGATAATTTGCCCATTGTGCTTTTTAATTGTATTATAAGCAATAGACATTCCTAAACCGGTACCCTCGCCTACCTCTTTTGTGGTAAAAAATGGCTCAAATATCTTTCTTTTAGTACTCTCGTCCATACCTGTGCCATTATCTTTTAACTTTATGTAAACATTTTCTTCATCAACATAGGTTATGATTTTTAGTTCGCCAGTTGGTTCGTCACCATGTTTTTTTTCTATGGCGTGAATGGCATTTGTTATAATATTTAAAAATACCTGGTTTAACTTTCCAGGATAACACTCAATAAGAGGCAAATTACCATATTCCTTGTTAACAGTTATCTTATTATTCAATAAATTATTAACAATAATCAGTGTAGATTCCAGCCCTTCGTTTATATCTGCTTTCTTTAAATCGTCTTCGTCTACCCTCGAGAAAATTCTCAAGCCCTTTACAATTTCTGCTGTCCTGCTCGAGCCTTCAGCTATACCTTTAAGCAAGTGGGCTATCTCAATCCTTAAATAGTCAAACTCTACTTCGTCTTTATATTCATTTATCTGATTTTCTTTTATTTGCTTAGCAACTTCTGATAGCCCAATTTCCTCAAGTTTCTCTATTATGTCAAAAAGCAAGGACACATCTCGTTTTAACGGAGCAACATTCGAGGTAACGAAGTTGATTGGATTGTTTATTTCATGGGCGATACCAGCAGTTAACTGTCCTAAAGAAGCCATCTTTTCAGAATCAACTAACTGGCTCTGAGCCTGCTTAAGGTCTTCCAATGTAGTATTCAACTCTTCATTTGATTCCTTTAACGCAGCAGTTCGTTCTGCTACCTTTTGCTCAAGAACAACGTTCTGCTCACGAATAATACGCTCATTTTCCTGCGCTGTATGCAATGCCTCTGCCTGCGATTGCTCCTTTTCTCGTTTTAAGGTATTTATTCTGTCGGCAAGCGCCAGTGAGAGCAGCACAACCTCAAACGCGGTACCTGCCTGCATGGTGTAATTAGTAAAATTATTGTATGGCAATACGCCTAAATTGCGCATAACAAACAATACAATACCTATCAGAAACATCGTCCAGGCCAGCAAAAATAGTCTGGCAGGCCTGTACTTCTTTATTGCAAGTGTTACCGCGATGGCCATTACCACTACCGTAATACTTAGTGCAGAAATATCAATCATTCTGTAGCTTGCGATATCATAACCTACTAACCGTAGAACGATTGCGATAGCATACATACATGCTACTAAATATAGTAGCTTATGCAGCCTTGGTGTGCGCACCCGCGTCTGTAGAAACGATTTTGTAAAAAGCACCAGGGCAATTCCTGCCAAGGCAGGAAAAATTATAATGACTTTATGATATATCTCCGGTGAATCAAAAAATATAAATCTATAGGTGTATCCAGACAACGAAGTTTGGGTTAAGCCAATAAACAAAGTATAAGAAACATAGTATAAATAACTGATGTCCCTTGTTGATACATAAACAAACGCATTGTAACATATCATTACAACTAATAAGCCCATTAAACTCCCCCATAGCAAGTCATGTGTTAGCTTGGATTCGGCAATCTTCTGAGGTGTACCAATTACTAAGGGAAGTACCATTTGTTCGGTACTTTTCACTTTCAGAAAATAGGTCTCAGACTTTCCTTTTGGCAATTGAACATCAAAAATAAAATCCTGATGCTTGTACTTACGTGCCGAAAATCGCTGCGTATCATCCAGCTTTTGCACAATAAAACCATCAGCCGCAGGAGAATAGAATTCGCAAACGTTTAATGTCGGGTACTGCAACGTAAGGAGAAGCCTATCATGGGGACTATTATTCTTTATCGTAAACTTAAGCCAAAAGGTGGAGTTACTTAGCTCTAAATTGGGAGTTTCTGTATTTGATGGTTCGAACTGTGTACTGTTTTTAACGTCTTCAATACTTAATTTACCAGAAGGATCGGTTAAAATCGAGACAAACTTTCCTATCACCTTATTGTTTCCTTCAAACAACAAAGTTTGTGAAAATGCGCTTTTGCATAAAAGCAGAAGGCAGATAAGAATTAACTGCGGTCTATTCATACTTAAAATTATGGCTTAGGATTTACTTTCTATATATAATACTTCATTTAATGGTAGCCGAAATGATTTCAAAACAGGCTCTTCTGCTATCGCAACCTTTGTTAAAAAGACTTCGGCTTTATTTTCTTCTAAGCCTGTTAACTTCTTAAAGTTTTCTCTTAACAAACTTAATTCCTCCACAGTTTTGGAATTTAGGCCTTCTCCATTGCCGTAAATAACTCTTGGGAATAAATAAAATGGGGATATTACCGGATGTACTGCCAAATTAAGATTAGTGGCAGCCAGCCAAAATCTTTCCATTGCCCTGCCTCCTTCAAAATAGTTATGTAGGTTATACTCTGGCAAGGTTATCATACATAAAGCAGAGGCTGTTTTAACAATACGTTTTGCCAACATATCCAAAGCATAGCCGCCGCCCAGGTTTCTCAGGGTCCCTACAACATTTTCGTCTTTAATTACATTTAAGGCTGCAAGTTGCGAATTTGTAAAACCAAGGGTCTTTACATCAATTCCATCTTTTTTATGTTCTGCCTCCTGGCTTGACCAACGTATCTCGTGATTTACAAAGTCGTGATGCCCTCTGGGGCTTAAAAATCTTGCCCTATCACAGGCGCCTATAATTTCTCCCAGGGCTTTAACTTGCTCCTCATCGGTAAAAATTTTCATTTCAGCCCCTTTAATGGATTCTGTATACATCTTTAATTGCTGAAATACATCAGCAGAAAGCACTTGCTTTGGCGCTGGGTTTCTATTGGTGTGTCGTTTAAATATCGCCTTATCTAACTCTAACAGATTGGCATCCGGGCCTTCTAAATTGTTGGTAAACCGTATAGATGCTACTAATTTTTCATTCCCCTTATTTGGAAAAAACTCGTAACTAGCGCGCAATCCATTCTTTAAAGCCCTTATGTATAAATTTTCATACGCGGCACCAAGAGTGATAAACGATGCCAATTTTTTATAATCGCCAAACGACCAGGAACGATATTCATCATGATAGAGATTTAACACGCCATCTTTGTACAGCCATTTCCAGGGCTGGTCATTACCTGTAGATGGTGCCCAGATTGCAGCCGTTACCAGGTCCTTAATAATCTCGGTTTCTGGAGCTACTTGCCCGTCTAATTTGTCAATATCAGGTTCGCCTGATAAAGCTTTCATCTCTTCGATCTGAAGAGGCCTATGTGGGTTTTCCTCAAGTTGCATTTTTGGAGGGTTTTGCTTAGTTCCCACAAAATCCTCCAAATCCACATAATATCTGCCGGAATCGTCAAATTGCCCTAATAATATGCGACGGCATACGTCGGCACCAACGGCCCCTCCAAGAGCAACGGAACTTGCAAGCTGCGGCCAGGTATTTATGGTTTGTTCCACCTCAACCATTGAGGCTTTTAGGCGAAGCGAAACGTTCTCAATGCCCAGCATTCGTAAAATGATAGGGATTTTATCTTCGTTAGAAAGGCCTTTGATTGTTGTAGGGTCGACACTATCTAAGGCCCCATGCAAAATCGACCGATCAGGTTCCAGGTCAAAGCGCTCAACATCAAGCATTCCCCGGTCGCTGGTATCCATCACTACGGGTATCTTTAGCTCACGCGCCTTAATACGGGAGGTAATTTTAACATCAAGGCTATCGCACTCATCAACCAATATGTCCAACTTACCATTTTTTAAAAAGAAGTCGTCGATATTGGCATCAATCAATCCATCAAAAAAACAGGATACGTTTAAGAATGGGTCGATCTCGGCAATCTCGCGAGCTGCAATTACTACTTTGGGAAGCCCGAGATTATGTAAGCCCGTGCGAATGCGGTTTAAGTTACTCAATTCCAGCTCATCGAAATCAGCAAGGCGGAGTTCGCCAAAACCTCTTTCCATAGCTAATGTCAAGGCAATGGATTGTCCCACAGACAATCCGATAATGCCTATTTTTTTTGTGCTTAATGTATCTCTTTCGCCCCTAGTAATTTTGTATTGGTTTCGGTTGGTACGCACTTCCACAAACTCGTCTTCATCCAGAAGATGCACCATCCGTTGGCTCCAGGGATAATAAACCCAAACACCATATTCCTCCAGATTTCTTCCATCCAAATGTTTATTGATCAAGTCGGGATAGTCATCTGATTTAAGTTTGATCGAAGGGTTTTTACTTTTAATAAGTTCTTTAAGTTGCCCCATGATTTCATCGTGCAAAAACGAAATTTTGCCCGAATGCATTAATTTATTATATAATTCCAAATCATCAGGGTTGCCAATTCTTAGCAATAATGGCTTGTGAACTCTGTTAACATCAACGGTGTTGAAAGTAGCATTTAATACATTTTCCATAGTTTTCGGTTTTGCAGATGAAGCCTGACGGCACGAGTTTTTTTACGCTGATAAGGCGGCAGGTTTGTTTTTTGCGATAGGCTTTGGCCTTATATGTCTGAAAATTTTGTATTGCATTGTATTAATTCTAACTGAATCTGAATTCCGGATAAGGCGCCTGTGGCCTTACGCTATAATATAATCTTTCTGCATCAGCTATAACTTCTCCCAGGTTCCATTTATCTAAATTAGGCACCTCTGTTTCATAATGTATCGTTATATCCTTGTTTCGTAGTGTCTCCGTTTTAACGATGTTCAAATTTTCACGAATTGCGAATACGGCGTTCCTTTCCTCTTCACCTGCCTTACTTAGCGTTTCAAGGTCTTTTAGTATCATAGCTGTTGCAATTAGATCTTGTTTCGGATAATAAAAGGTACCATCTTTACCCACAGAAGGCTCAAGTTCCATTCCTATTCCTTCCACTGGCTTAATAGTATAAGGAGCGCACAACGCAAATAATGACTTTAATCCAATTTGATATGCAACGGCAACGCCGGCTCTTATAAGAAGTATAGTTCCAATTCCGAAACCGGCGAGATCTCTGGAGTTCCATAAACCACAAATTTCGCCCGAGCCATATTGTGCATAACGCCACACCAGATCATAAATTGATTTATCAAAGCTGGCTGTAGCTTGCTCAATTGGCAGCGGTTGGCTTCCCCCGGACACATGCACCCTTGCTCCGCCATACACACGTTGTTTATCTAAAGACTCCACGATCAGGACAAATGCAGCAGGGTTTTCTACCCATTCATTTTTTGATGAAGTTACCTTGGTTATTCCTATACTGCTAAGTACCTGGGCATGGCCCTCCAGAAAAAGCTCGCAAGCCTTGGGGTCGTCTATGGCTCTAAACGCCCGAAGCCTCACAACTGGAGTGTCTTTGTTTGAAGTATTTTCCATTAATTTAGATTAGATTTAGATGTGTGCAAAAAATGCGTTAAACAATAAATTTAGAACTATTTCAATAATACCATCGTAATTATTTCCATTTGTGCTAAATTTTTCTTTTTCAAAGTAAATATTCTATTGGGTCGCCTTTATACGTAATTTAAATGCTAAAAGGTTAGAAAAATTTAAAATTACAGTTTATTGTGATTTAGCCTTACAACTGTAAGTCTTATTTGTATTTATTAAAGAAAATAAATTCATGTTGGTTCAATTTAATTATAAATTCCAGAGATATGATACTGAAACCATCTGCCGAAGCAACCTGGGCCGGGCCTGTTTTAGAAGGCTCGGGTAAAGTAACTACTAAAAGTAAGGTGCTTGAAAACATCTCATACAGTTTTGTGTCAAGAACTAGTGAAAACAATCAATACCAAACAAGCCCCGAAGAGCTAATTGCAGCAGCGCATTCATCCTGCTACAGCATGTATTTAAGCCTTTTAATCACACAAAGAGGTTACACCATCAATATGTTAAAAACAAAAGCCACGGTGAAGTTACACCATGTGTATGAGGACCTGGTCATTGAAGAAATTAACCTTTCAGTTACAGCCAATATCCCGGGAATAAGTACTGAGGAGTTTGTTGAACTTGCGGATGTTGCGAAGTTTACATGCCCTGTATCAAAGGCTCTAGGCATGGTTCCAATAATTTTAACGGAGGTAAAGCTGGACTACGATGTTTAAAAAGATGACGAGCGCCAGAATGCCCAATTTATTCTAAGTAGCGACTTTGAACTGTACGAATTTCATATTTTAGCATCGAAATTACTGTCATTAATCCGGCATACTAAATTTATCCCTTAAACAATTATTCTAAACATGAAGCAAAATATTGGAATAGGCTCGCGAGTTAACCACGACAATTATGGCAAAGGCGTTGTAATAAACGTACGTTCTGATGCTTACCTTGTAACTTTTATTGAAAGCGGCTATAAGGAAATTGCAACAAGCGAGGCGCTTACTGTACTAGACGAAATGGTGCCTGATACAGATATGGTTAGCGCCTGGGAAGTTGAACAAACTTTAAAGAAAATCTTACAAAAATGGTCTGATGTTACCGAAGTTGTCCCTCTTGGGGATAAATGGAAAGGTGGAAAAATGATACTTCAACCAGGCAATACAGGCTTAGCCGCTAAAGATATTCCAATCGACCAGTTTTTCAATAAAATTGTGATGGTAAGAGACCGCCTTCGTGTATTGGAACAACGGGTTAATAGCAGTAATATAGATAATGAGGAGAAAGTTAACCTTCAGCAATACATCACCCGCATTTATGGTAGCTTAACTACGTTCAATATCCTTTTCAAATACAAAGAAGACCAATTTGTAGGAGAAAAAGGCGCATAAAAAATATGCTGGCAGCTAAGATTGCCAGCATATTTTTTTATGATTCAAACGGAAATGCCCTGACCTTTTCCGGATACCGATCGGCGAAACTTTGTACAAGATTGCGGATATAATCGCTCGATGGGTAAGGCTGCAAATGTGTTTTCCAGTTTGGATCTGAAACATCAAAACCTTTAGGTACATATCCCATCCCCTTCAGTTCTCCACTTTCCATTAGCACAACACTGGCTTCTTCTTCCGTTCGGCCTTCATCAAAATATGCAAACGAAGGTAGTGCAGACCTTAAGCCGCTAAGAGCATTTTTAACCCTTTCGTTATAATGATAGTGCTCTTCTTCTCCGTTGCAGGCACCTAGGCAATGATCGTGCAAAACACCATTGCACGGTTCATTATTTCTTTGGATAAAGCACAACTTAGGGCAAAGCTTGTACTCTTTCATTAAGTGCTGAATAATGTTGTGTCCTTCAGCCATTAGATTGAAGCCGAATATGGGGGTGCTATGTTTCTTCTTTTTGTCGATTACCAATCGTAAATAACCCTTTTGGTCTTCGTAGGTATATATCCCATAGCTTAAGCCGAAGCGCTTCAAAGCCCTGTTATTTGCCGGCCACAAACGATTAATTTCAGAAGCTTCTAAAATCAAAGCCATTAACTCAGACCCACATTGTTGATATGTAATAGAATGTATATGGCGCAGAAATTCCTGCCTTTGCCTACCTGAATTATTACCAGAAAAATGCTGTAAAACCCTTTTTTTTAAATCAATTGCTTTACCTACATAAATTACTTTACCCTTCTGGTCATTAAAATAATAAACTCCTGGTGCTGATGGCAAGTTATCCAAATCTTCCTTATTTAAATTTGGAGGGAGGCGTTGCTCTGTAGAACCATGGCTCAATGATTGGCCAATAAAACCCGAGACATCTTTTTCAACAAACAATGAAAACAGCCTTGCGGTTGCAAAAGCATCGCCTTCTGCCCTATGTCTGTTTTCGATAACGATATTTAGGTTTTTACAAAGCTTCCCTAAACCATAGGAAGAAAAACCTGGAAACAGTTTTCTCGCCACCCTTACCGTGCATAATTTTTTGCACTGCAAGTCAAACCCGGCAAGAGCCATTTGATATTTTACGAAAGAATAGTCGAAATTAACGTTGTGCGCAACAAATACCCTGTTCTTCAAGAGGCGAAAAATCTGAGGTGCAACCTCCTTAAAAGAAGGCGCATCCTGAACCATTTCGTCTCCGATTCCAGTTAAAGCGGTGATGTAGCTTGGAATTGGAACTCCCGGATTAATAAGGGTTTGAAAGTTCCTGGTAATCTTCTTACCATCATGTAAAACTATTGCAATCTCTGTTATGCCATTTGCGCTAGCGTGCCCCCCGGTTGTCTCAATATCTACTATGGCGTACATAACACAAAGCTAATAAAATAGTAATTTCCTGGTAATTGAAAACTTACCCAAATATATTATTGGTGAACTCCATTCTAATCTTAGATTGGAAATTTTCTATCGTTTTGAAAATCTCTCTTAAAGTAACCCTCTCAATCTTAGTTAATGTACTTGGGTCGATATAATTATCAGGCTCTGTATTGTCGTGGATAATCTGGCTTGCCTGCTTTTTCAGGCGCAAACTCATCAGATAATAATAAGATTGCATTAATTCCATATACTCAACTTCTGTAAATATTCCCCTTTCACGCAGAGCCTTTAATCTGGCGCCTGTATTAGCTTTAAAAATGCGGTTTCTAAGTGCATAAACCCTTACCAGATCCACAATAGGCGTCATTGTTTTCTTCACATCAAAAACTTCCTGCTCTCCTATAGTGATGGTTTTTATATTTTTAAAGAATGTTAGCGGTGGCTCGAACTGCAGGGCATTTTTAACCATGTTTACAAACAGTTTCTCCATTGGCTTTTGAAGTTCCTCATCTAAAAACTCCCGTAATTCGTTCATTATAGGCTTTTCGCCGTAGATAAAACGACAGTCGAAGAACGTTGAGAATTTGATAACCGTTTCTGGCAGGGATTCCTGCATCCAGCTCAGGTAATTTCGTTTCCAGTGCGACAGGGAATGTGTCCAATCGGGGTTACTAGCCATAAAGCCCCCTGTACAATAACTAAACCCGATGTAGTTGAGCTTATCGGATACTATTGTGGCGAATTTCAGAAAATATTCTCTAACGAGTTCTCTTTGTTCGTTTGCTTTGTCTTCGTAAATAATGGCATTATCCTGGTCGGTTTTAAGGGTTTGCTCTTTTCGGCCTTCGCTACCTAATACAATAAAAGCAAATTTAGCCGGCGGCGCTCCCACCTCTTCAATAACGCTTTCAATCACTTTTACAGCAATCGTATCTGCTACGGTTGTAATTACATCATTTACTATTTCAGCGTTTACTCCGCGGCCTAATAGTTGGGTAACAAACTGCGGCACCATTTCCCATTTGCTTTTCAATTCATCCACCGACAAGGCAGATTTTACCGACTGAATAAATACCAAAGGTGATTGCGTTTGCTCACTCAATAATTTATTTCTACTGATGAAGCCTTTAAAACGGCCCTCCTCCTCTATAAGTAAATAGCGGGTTTTGGTTCGAAACATCATTAGCAAGGCTTCATACAAATATGCCTGTGCCTTTATGGATACAATTGGGTTGTCCATTATTTGCGATATAGGCTGGCTGGCATCCTGAAGCTGGGCAACAATTTTATCCCTTAAGGTGATATCAGTTACATAACCTACTATTTTATCATTGGCATCTTTAACAAATAAGCAACTCAGCCTATTCTCTCCCATTAGTCTGGCAGCCTCAAACACGGGTGTATTTAAGTCACATGAGAGAACTTCCCGGGCTTCTACACTTTCAATTTTGCGGGAATAAAATTGCTCCGAAGCAATATAGCTTTCTTCAAATGAGGCGGGATTTTTTGCAAAATGAGCGAAATCCTCATTCAACATTCTGCGCCCGAATTCTTTGGTAAAGTGATGAAAAAACTCTTCGTATGCCTGGCATAAACCCCTGAAATCTTTACGCGGCAAAGTATATACCAGGGTATTCTTTTTTGCAATTACTGTACGAAGAGATTTTTTGCGGTTCAACAAAACAGAAACGCCACCATAGCAATACCCTTCGCCATGATGCTCTACCAAGCGCTTATTGTGGGCGGTATCATAAAAAAAAGATTCGTACTCGCCCTCAACTATAATATCAACCCCTTTCATTTTTGTGAGTTCCTGCTGATAAATAAGTACATCTTTACTGTACTTAACCTCTGTCAGCAGTTCTGAAACGGTTAATAAAACTTTTTCGGGAAGTATATTAAAGGGCTTTACTTTTTTTAAAAATTCAAAGCGTTTGTTCATATCCAAAGTGTAATTATCAGGATAAGTAAAAGGGCTGAAAA
>Ga0307408_100002855_pt1 | contig 11970 bp, 6 predicted proteins | sample 322Cmetagenome_FD_202116 | JGI IMG/M metagenome (GOLD analysis project Ga0307408, IMG submission 202116) | Maize rhizosphere microbial communities from greenhouse at UC Davis, California, United States - 322HYB-C-3 | ecosystem: Host-associated > Plants > Roots > Rhizosphere > Soil | place: USA... | reverse complement strand
GACTGTGCATAACGTAGCAAAGCAGCTTCATTTTTTAACTTTTCTGGCGCCCGATAAATAACCTTCTTACTTATGTTATCAAAAGCCAAAGCCTCTTTATCTTGATCTACAAAGCCGAAACCGCCGTCCCAGGCATAAAAGGCGTGGCCTTTAACCGAAGGGTTTAAGAGGTCTTTACTCCAGGTATATTCTGTTGCATTTACATTCATTTGCCTAAATATTGTTGAAGCGATATCGACCTGACTTCCTACTTTACTGATTTTTTGCCCTCTGAATTCTGGCTTAATCACGTCCCCGTAAAACAACAAAGGAATGCGGTAGCGGCGTGAATCGTGAATTTCAAACTCGTCGCGAGGAAGGCGATGCCCGTGGTCGGCTACAAATACAAACAAGGTGTTTTTATACCAGGGCTGCTTTTTAGCATCATTTATAAACGCCCCGATGCAAGAATCAGCATAGTAAGCAGTGCTTCTGAATTTATTTTGAACCTCTTCGCCTTTGAAATGTGGCGGTACAGGCAACTCAAACGGCTCATGGTTTGTTAAACTCAACATGGCAGCAAAAAATGGCTTGTTTGCCGGCTTTACGTCTTTTACCAACCTACGGTATACTACTTCATCGTAAGCGCCCCATTTTGAGTTCATGTCTTTCGCTCCAAAATCGGCTTTATCCACAATCAAATCGCATTTATTAGTTAAAAAATACGACTTCATGTTTGTGAACTGGCTTTCGCCCCCATAATAAAAAGCAGTTTGGTAGCCTTGCTGATGAAGTGTTTTGAAAATAGAAGGCAGCTTTGAATGCTTATTTTCATCTTTAATAATGCTCTGCCCCCCTTGCGAAGGGAATGCACTTAACACGGCAATAACGCCCTTATCGGTTCGGTCCCCGGAGGAGTAAATATTGTCGAATAATAAACCCTCATCAATAAGCTTTTCCATTCGGGGATTGATTCCTTTTTCTCCGCCAAGGCTTTCAACCACATCTGCAGTATAGCTTTCCAGAAGAACTAAAACCACGTTCGGCCTTGTTGTGGAAAGTACTTGCACCGGTTTAATATTCTCTGCCGGATAGAGTTCCTTAACTATAGCCTGAGCTTCTGGCTGTTTGAAATAGTTGAACTTTTGTTTTTTTGTTGAAAGGCTTCTTTCAACTGAACGCATCAGGGCCCACTCGGTATTAACCGCAGCATGGTTTAAAATTGGCGTTGCCGAATAATACGACATGCTTTCGTTAATTGGTGACAATTGCCAGCCGCCGCGTATTAACAGGAAATTGAACCCCAGCAACAGTAGGGAAAGGGGAACTTTAATCAGTAAAGAGCCTCGCTGCTGCACTTTGTATTTCTCAAGCCCTTTAAAAAGATAAAAACCAGTGAAAATTAAAATGGCTAAAATAGAAAAGGAGATGAAAAGTGGGGATGAAACGCTGCTTGCAATGGCTTCTCCCGGTGAGTTAAACAGAAACTCGAAAGCCCTGCTGTTAACCTTAGAGCCCCATTCGCGATAAATATTAAGATTAATAACGGATATGAGCGAACAAATCACGATTAGTGTCCTGATATATATACGAAATACCTTATTTGATAATTTTAACTTTTTAATGTTCCAGACGAGGACAAAACCAATTGCAGGCAAGGCTCCTAAATAACCTACCGTTGACGCATCTAACCTCAATCCGTATAAAAAACCCTGCGAAACCTCAGAAAAAGCACTTTTTTGAATCTTCTCTAAGAAAAAAAGCAAAAAAACCAGCCTTTCGATAAAAAAGAATGCCAACCAGTAAAAAAAGTATCTGGCAACAGCCCACAGGTTTGCTTGCATAATTTGAAATTGTACGGTAAAAATTTGGCAAAAGTAGTAGTTTTTAACCAAGCTTAGCTAATATTGGACTGTTTTCTGCATATATCTACTATGACACACTATGAAAAATATATATCTTTTATTATTAATTCTACTTTCCGCATGCGGCAAAGTGGAATTCAGCCCGAATCAAAAATTTGATTCGGATACCCCGACAGAACTCAATAAGCAAAATATTGCCCGGCTGCTGGTAAATAAGCAGGACGATACTATACGATTTGTTTTGACCGGCGACACCCAGCGTGCTTACAGCCACTGCGAGGATATGGTTAGGTACGTAAACGGGTTGAAAGGTGTAGATTTCGTGCTACTTGATGGCGACATTTCTGATTTCGGGCTTTACCAGGAAATGGAATGGATTGACCGCATCTACTCCAAATTACAAATGCCTTATATCGCAATATTGGGCAACCATGATGTTGCAGCCAATGGCAAAAAGGTTTATAACCGGATGTATGGAGATGAAAACTTTTGCTTCGTATACGGTGGGATAAAATTTGTTTGCCACGATTCAAACAGCCGTGAGTATAATTTTAATGGCTCCGTGCCCAATATAGACTGGCTGCGGAAGCAGTTTCTACCTGAAGCTGGTGTAAGCGGCTATGTCGCTGTATCTCATGTACCGGCTTTCACAACCGATTTTGATCCCAAACTTGTTGAGCCTTATGCAAGCGTTGTTACAAGTGCTAACGGATGTCTTGCTTCTTTAAGCGCACATGTGAATAATTCGGAAGTGAATTATCCTTTTGACGAACAGACCCCTTTCATTGTGGCTAATACTGTAGCTGAAAGGGAATTTTATGTAATTGATATTGTAAATGGAAAGTTATCATATAACCTTAAGAAATTTTAAAATCAATGCTATCATCTTAATTATCCTGTTTAGCTTCTGCCATACTTATACCAAAGCACAATTTTTAAAATCGCTGATACCTGAAGAAGCTGTTGCCCAATATGGCGGCAGTATTGGTTATGCGAGTGCTGGTTTTGGCTATAACTTTTTTAAAGAGGATAAAGGAAGCCTTGATTTTACCTACGGTTACGTACCGGAATCGAAGGGTGGAAAACTGCATATCTTTGCGGGAAAGTTTTCATATAAACCTCTTAAAATAAAGGTGAAGGACTGGGCAAATATTTACCCCCTAAACCCTGGAATCTTTGTATCCTACCATCCTGCTAAACAATTTGCAAAATGGAACAAATACCAATATCCGAGGGGCTATTATTGGTGGTCCAAATCGATACGTTATCACGTATCCCTGAGCACCGAGGCAAAAATAAAAATGGCACCTAGTTCGAAAATTGAAGCTATTGGTATCTATTCAGAATTAAATACGAATGACTTATACCTTGTTAGCTGGTATAAAAACCAGGATAGTATGCCATTTTGGGAGATTGTTAAACTTGGATATGGTGTGAGGGTATATTTTTAAAATTACATTGGAGCAAATTTTCGAATGAAATTTTAGGCGATATTGCTTTTTTGTTATGAAAAATCTAAAGGCACTGTTTATGAAAGCTAAGGAACTTTCGCAAAGCGAAGATTCCGGCTTACAAGGCACATTACGCGATTTGATATTTTATTCGCCTAAATTTCCAGCCAGGCTGCAACAGCAACAGTTGTTAAATGAAGCCGAAACGTTTAAAGTGACTATTCATGATCCTCATTTTGCTAAAGGGGATTTGAATGTTAATTGCTTTAGATGGGGTAACGGAAAACGAAAAGTTCTTCTTACACACGGCTGGGGCTCGAAGGCAGCTGATTTTTCGGAATTGATAAGTACCTTAAAAGCAAACACTGAGTTTGAAATCATAGCTTTCGATGCTAGTGGAAACGGGTCCTCGGAAGGCGAGCTAACCAACTTGCTACTTTTCGCCAGGGCTGTTGAAGCTATCGTTGCGCAACATGGTACTCCTGAAATTCTAATTGGACATTCCTTGGGTTGTATGGCAAATGCTCTCGCTATGCAGAGTTTCCCCGAAAAGGTTAAAGTTTTAATAAGCCTCGCCCCTCTAATACGGTTAAAGGAACATTTTGTCGGTACGCTTAATTCTGTGAATGTTCCCCAATATGCACAGGATACTTTCTTTGAAGAATTTGCCAAAATCTTTAATGCCAATGCGGAAGATTTTACGCTATCTGCCCTTTACCAGCGCCAGCCCGAACTTTTTCATCTTTTGGCTTATGATGTAAATGACAAAGTTTCGCCTGTTGAATATATGAGGGAATTTTTAGCCTTACACCCGGGGATTAAGACGGTGGCATTTGATGATATAGGGCATGAGAAAATGTTTAAGGATGCGAGGGTGATTGAAGAGATTATGAAAGCGGTTTGTGGTTGAGGTTTTGCAACAACATCACGGTAGGGCATTTACGCATTCGCTAAAACTTTACCCAGAAAAATATCTGCTCCCTGCGCAAGTTTAGCGAAACGTAATTTGTGCTTACTTTAACGGAAGCTTTCCTACGGCATCTTCTTAAACCCTTCAGCTTTAACCTTCCATTTGCCATTTTTGGGGAAGCCTGGTGCTGAACCAACACTGCCATCCCAACCGCCTGCCATCATCGCCGTAGCAATTAATACTCCGCCATTTCCCGGAAGGTAAATTCGCAAGCGACCATCCTGATAGTTATGTCCATTCGTCAGGTAGGTATTCGTTTTCACATTCATAAACAAGGCATCCAGGGCTTTTTCAGGTTTGCCAAGGCGGGCGGCAGTCATAGCGGTCATCGGGAAATCCCAGCCCCAGGTATCAGGCCATTGCCAAACCTTCCATACTGTATCGAAAGTACGTTGCATTGTTGGCTTATCCAATTTAGCGCCGGCAGGCACCATACCTAAAGCTCCCAAAACCGATGGATGGTCGCGAAGCCATTCTTCGTTGGTGAAAGAATCTGGGGTATTTTCTGTAGACAAATACACGCCATCTTTTTTTGGCAATGGAGCTAGTTTCGCCAACACCTTATCCCACTCTGCATTGCGAGGTTCGCCTAAACGCTCCTTCCACTTTTGGGCAATACGTAGTGCCCAATCCCAGTAAGCCAGCTCGTATGTTGGGTTGTAAGTATCTTCGGCTTTAAAAACTTCTTGGGCCGGAATCAAGCCCTTTCCAAGATTATACCGGTCCTTTGCTTTATCGTATACCGTAAAAGATGCCATGAAATCCGCGGTGGCGTACACCAAATCCTTGTACTTATTTAAAATGGCTTTGTCCTGCTTATCGCGGTAAGCCAATTCTGCCATGTAAATTAAATGTGGCTGTTGCCAGATAATAAATGCTCCTACCGAAGACGGAGCTTCGCGGCCCTCATTATCAGTCATTTTTTGCCAGCGGGCACCAGTGAAGCCCTGGCGTTGAGCGATCTGCTTTGCTCCATCATAAACTTTAAAATACCAATCGAGGCTTTTTTCCATCAAATCAACCCGATTCCATAAAGCGTAATGGATTGCATGCCACCAGTGCATTTCAAGATGGGGCTTACCAAACCAGCTGTTGAATGTTAAGCCGGTTTCTTGCGGAGGGTAGGAACCTGCACACTGAATTTTAGTTAAATATTGAGATAGGACAACCCTTCTTTCCAGCTCTTTAGCTCTCGGGTCGGTACTTCCGGAAAAGTCTACCGCAGCACCACTTTGCCAAAAAGATTTCCATTGTGTATTGCTGTTGTTTTTTACCTGGGTAAAATCTGGCAAGGCCGATGATTGTTCTGGAGTAAACAAGCAGCTTAGTTCGAAAGTATCTGATCCTTTATCAGGCGTAACCTGAAAATAATGAGGTGTTGACGCTGTCGAAATCCCGGATTTTCCATTCCATCTCAAAGACGCGTAATAAGTAATCCCTTCTAGTTTGTGCTCAACTGAAGCTCCGTTTTCGCTTTGCGCGGCAATTGAAGATTGATGTTTTTGCGGATTCTTCCAGTTTACGGCTTCATCCAGAAACTCGGCTGTTGGATAAGGGAAACGCAACCTAAGTTTTAATCGTCCCATTTCAATCAGTTTCGATTTTACCTGTACAGCAACCAAATCCTGATCCTGATGTCCTACGGTTACCACATCAACCGGAATATTTTCAACGGTGAAATGGCTGATTAATTCGCCAGTCCACATATTCAGCACTTGCTTGATGTTTTTTATATCAGCAAGCTTAGCCAGCGAACCATCGGCTTTATAAATATCGAAACCCAGATTTCCCAGCTGTAAACGGTGTGGATTTTTGCGAAACCATTCTGAGGCGTTACGGTTACGCAGCGGCTGCGACCATTGTACTGCATAGGTAGACTTTTTGCCGTTTAGGGTGTACTCTTTTAGGGTCTCTTCAAATTTATATCCAACAGTGTCTTTGAAACTACCCCAGCCCCATTCGGACTGCGTGCCTAAGGAAACACCTTTTGCATAATTTTCGGGGAAGCTCTGTAAACCAGTTACATCTGCAGTAAAGGCAAACTTGCCATTGCCAAGCGATAAAGATGATAGAGAGTCTGCTTTGGTAAGCACCACCGAGTGCCTTTGCACCAGTGCCTGGCGATTAATGGCCTGGGCTATAACTGTAACTGTCGAGAAAATGAGCACTAAGCCCGTTGATATTGTATGTTTAACCTTTATTGAGATCATTCTGAAAAAGGATTTTTAATTTTCTATTATTTTAATGTGCTCTGCTTCAGCAAGTGCTAATTACTAGCCTGCACCGAAGAATCCACAATCGCATTTAAATATTGCTCCAACCTTGTGTAGTGCGACTTTTTAACCTGCGTGTTCCCGTCCGCTGCATTTCCAGGGTTTAACGAATGTGTTTTTTCCCAGCTGTCTGGCATTCCGTCGGAGTCTGTATCTGCCTGCGCTTTTAATTCTTCGATTTTAGGGTGTCCACCTGCTTCTGTCTCGGTCCAGAATACTTTGCCTGCCTGGCCGAGGCTTCTTAGATAACTTGTAAGCCTTCTATCAATGGCATCGCGTTTCTGCGACGCTCCTGCTTCATCCAATACTTTTGTATAGGCGTCGGCGGCAGATTGTATGGTAACTTTAACAGGAGACTCATTCTGCCTTTTTGCAACCATGCTGGCACCTTTAAAGGCAGAATCAATCACTGGTTTTCCGTTCAAAATTCCATCTTTATTTAAATCTACCATATTTCCCTGATGATAGACATGGTCTGTAGCCGCGAACATGCTTAAGTACGAACCTGACGAATTAGGGCCTGCAATAAAATAGTTGTTAATTAAATCCTGGTAATGGTGCGCCGAAGAGTGCCCTCCTACAAAACCACTATTTCCCCAGTTATAAACCACATTATTGATGTACTCAATTTTCGCCTTAGCTTTTGGATTACGGCTTTGATTATCAATCCAGAGGCAATGATGAATGGTTAAACGTTCCGGGCGCTCTAATAAAGCTCCAAAGCGCTGGGGATCAATAGCTTCCCCAATCAGGCAATATTGTAAAGTAACATCCTTACTGCCCTGAATATGAAGGTTATCCCAGCGCCCCCACTCTATTGACACGTGATCCAAAATTACGTTCTGCACGCTGTCGGCCGTTACCGTGCAAGAACCTCTGGACATGTTGATACTTCCGCGGAAGCGTATATACCTTACGATGATGTTCTTTTGCTTTGAAAAGGAAACTCCATTCCCATAGATGGAAATACCTTCGCCAGGAGCTGTTTGCCCTGCAATGGTGACGTTCGAAGCCACGTTGATTCGCGAACCGATTTTAATGACGCCGCTCAAGTCAAAAACTACTGTACGGTTTGGCTTGCTTACCGCGTCGCGAAATGAGCCTGGACCACTGTCTTTAAGGTGAGTAACGTGATATACTCCTCCCCCTCTTCCGCCGGTTGCATAAGCTCCATAGCCTTCGGCTCCTGGAAAAGCGAGTTGCTGGGCATTTGCGCTATTGGAAAGAAGCAAGATTAAAGATGCAAGAGATAAGACAGAATAGCACCATTTTAAGATGCTGGATTTGAGAATCAAGAGGCAAGACGTTTGCGTTGATTCAAAAAATTTAAGTTTTAATGGCATATGTTTATAAGTGTATGTTTCGTTTTTATCGCCTGCGTTAGTTGGCGGAATGAGGCAAAGCCTCTGTTTCTTTTTCTGTGAAAATCTTGTAAAATGTGCTACCCTCTCTGCCTTCGGCATCTCTCCCGGAGGGAGAGAAAAGTCAACCCACAACCGGGCAAACGCCTTAACTTATTAATATTAGCATCTCTCCTCCTCAATAGGAGTCCCTTGGACAAAGGAGTCCTTCGGACCAAAGGGTGAGAAATCTTATTGCGCCCTTGCCAATCGAATAATTCGCCCCTTAATTGTCTTCAAGTCATTCATCCGACTTCCGTCCTCTGCCCTCGCCTACCTCTGCAACGTCACTCCCATCAGTCCAATTACAACATCATTCGCCAGAGCCCTCAGCCTTAACTCTTTTAATTCCTTTTGCGGGTTGAGAGGCAGGTCGAGGACAGTAGCTGCCCCACCATCTATGGCGAAGTTTGAATATCCTTTTATCGAGCTGAAGCTTTTAAAATTGCGGGTGATTTCGCCGGTTTTGAGGTATAAACGATAAGGCTTTGGATAGTCTGTTGTAAAGGCAAAGCCATCTGTAAAATAATCCTGTTCTATAGGCCACCAGGTTTCCGGGTTGCGCAAAGCGAGGCGTTCAAAAGTGCCATCTTTGTAATAAATGAGCACTTCGCCATTGTCAATACGGGTTTGCATTGGGTTGGTTGAACCAGCCATCAGCAAATAAGCATGAGAAGATTTTCCTTTCAAGGGTATATTCACCGAATCTGGATAGTTATCCCATTGGGAAGTAAATACGATATTTTTTGATGAAGCCGGACTGGCAATTGGCACTCCATTGGGCAACCTGATCTCGTTTGAACCGGCAGCAGCTTTTCGCAAACCAGAGTCGTCAATATTTGCATCAGTTAGTGGGTAGCACCAGTTACCAATGCCCTGCCAGGGAAGCTGCAGTGTTGGGCCTTTGGGACGTGGCGACAAGTACTTATTCTTAAAAATATTGGTTACCGCATCGTTAAATGAAGCTGTTAAATCCACTTTCTGCCATTTCGCATCGCCAGCTGGCTTTACGGACCAGTTAATCACTTTGTGCTCTATTGCCTGCTTGCCATATTCCAGGCGAATAAGATTTGTTCCAGAACTTACAAAGGCTGCAGGTATTTGAACGTTTAACTCGGCATTGGGCTCCAATTTTACATCTCTGGAAAAAGCTTGTTTGCCTTTATTAAGGGTTAGCTTTCCATTGAATGCGCCGGCATTATTTTTTAATGTAAGGGTTATGCCTTCCCCCGTTTGTTCCTGATCGGCGATGATTTCAACAGCTTTTAAAACCTTGAAATCAATTGGTTGCCACCAGGTAAAATCGCCCTGCTGAAGTTTTAAGAAAATTGTTTTATCACCTTCAGTGGCTTTAATTATTGCGCTTGGTTTAGCATCCGCGATGCGCTCATTTTCTAAAGCATCCTGTGGATCGTATACTTCAAGAGCTGTCGCTTTGCCTAAATCGGCATTCAATGCAGCCTGATGTACTGCTTTTTGGGTGGCAAAGTTTGGCAGATCGTTTCCTTCCCATGCTATGGAAATCTCATATTTAGATGCTTTTGCCACTAAAACTTCAATAACCGGAGCATCGACTGAATTGCTTGCCGGCTTCCAGTTGGCGCGTTGCCCATTTACTGTAACCGACTTGATTTTATCTTTTACCGCCCGCAATTGCAGTTTTAAATTCATTTGCTTGCCGTACGACTGAGCGATCTGATAAGTATCGGCATTAGCGCCTCTTTTAAAATCGAAAGTTATATCAGGGGTCCTTAGTGATGCGTACTTCCAGGCGGAAGGGAATCCGGGTTTAATCGTCAACGTATCCGCCAGGGCGTCTGGTTTTATGCCGTACATGCCTTCCATTAAGGAACGTGCTGCCATTGCGATAGGGTCGGCAAAATCCCGGTACAGTTCGCCACGAATTGCATCGTAGTAAGAAAGCTGTTCAAAGCCGCCGGGGCTCGAACTTAAATACATGCTTTCAACCATGATGCTTTCCCAAAGCTTGTAAGCTTCTTCCGGGCGGGCTCCCTGCCAGTAAGCAAGCGCCGTATGCAGCACCTCGGCTAGCGCAACGTTATTAAGCGACCATTCGTAGGGTTGCCAGTTGGTTGTGGAAAGGGTATAATACTTTTTATCCGGAAGCCCATTTGCCACAATTGGGATATGCGGAATTTGGGTATCGATGAAGCGCAAAGCCTGATAAGCCTGAAATGGGTTGGGAACATCTGAATCAATAGCATGATAAATAGTCCATAAACCGGCTGATGGATGCAATAATTTCAAGCCCAGCAAATCTTTATATTCGGCATACCAGCCCAAATGCGGCATCCAAAGGCTAAACTGAATTGCTTTAAGAATCTTATCGGCTTCCTGCTGATATGGGGCTGAATCTTCGCCCAATAGTTTAGCCAACTGAGCAGCTATTTTGTGCGAACGGTAATTGTAAGCAGACGAATGCGTTACTCCGCCACCGCTGTATTGAAGGGCATCACTTGCCCAAATGGCTGCATAAGCATCATATAAGCCATCACCGTCGTTATCAAAATTGCGTTTCTCCCAGGCAAGGTGGCGCTTTATTACAGGCCACATTTCTTTAATGAAGGAAATATCGCCGGTGTAATAAAAATGGGTTAGCATCTGGTCGAAGAAGACCAGGTTCATATCGTAGTGGTGCGGCTTGCTGTTGTCGTTTGGATTACGGGAAATGTATCCGTTACTAAAAACAGATGTCCCCATTTTCTCCTGATGGCGGGCCAGGTGAAGTACGGTATCCATAACAACCGGACCTTGTTCTGGATTTAAAACCTGCGATTTTGCATAGCTGCTGAAATGAAGCTTAGCCCTATCGTGCCAGCCCAAAGCATCCGCCACATAAGCGCCGCGCCAGGCATTTAAGCGCATTCGCCAGGCAACGGCTCCATGCAAGTACGAAGGATTTTCCCAAATTCCATCGGCAGCAACCGAAAGTGCTCCCCCCAGTGTATTTATAAAATTGTCGGGAGTTTTAACTTTGATTCTGCCTGCTAGCGTTTGCCGTGCAACTTCTGCAGAATTGTAAACAGAAGCAAGTGCCTGATAATCTTTTGCTTTTCGCTCCTTTGGGTTTTGAATAGAGAAAAACAGATCCTTTCCGGGAGACAAAGCTATCGTGGCATTAAGCACCGGCTGATTGCTTTGTGATGATTGCGCCAGGCTTAAGGGCGATTTTAGTTGTGCTGCATCGCCGATTGTAAGTTTTGCATTCATTGGAAATATCCCTGTCAGTTGTTTCTTTTCTACAATACCTTGTTCTTTGGCTTTATTGGGAAAGTGCTGAATTTCATATCGTTCTTCTTCTGATAAAATCTTCCCTTTACCGTAAAAAAGGTTAAAAGTGCTTTTGAAAAGCTGGAAGATATTATCCGCACAGTACTCTGGTTTTAAATAAAATGAAGACTCCGGGTCGGCACCGATGTCGCCATCTCGGGAGAACTTTTTGCCGGTAGCACCTCCAAATGCACAAAGCAACTGAACATCCTTTTTATCGCCTTCGAAAGTTGTTTTCACAATAATTCCTTCGCCTTCGGCTAAAGCCAGAACGTTGAGTTTTAGGACTCCCTTGCCAAGAAGAGGGTCTTTTATGGTGTAGAGCATAGAGCCGGGGCGATAACGGCTTTCGACAGTCTCAGCATCAATAATCCATTTGCTGAAATTGCCTGAAATTAAGCCAAACTTTAAGTTACCGCCCATTCCTGGCATATAAAGCGCAAACTCGGGCAAATCTCCGGCTTCTACCCTAAAGGCTGTATTAGTGCCATACAAAGCCCGGTTGAAACGCTTTTTGCCATTAACCAATACAAAATCTTCTCCATCCGGACGATAGTGAATGGCTCTTTCCTTACCATGCCACAAGCCTGCTGAAGTTTGGGCTACAGCAACTTGCGACAATACCAAAGCGCCAATAAATGCAATGTTTTTTATCATTTTTTATAGCTGTTAGCGGGGCAGCTGTTAGCGATTAGCTGTTAGCTTTGAGCTAATCGCTAACCGGCTAACAGCTAATCGCTC
>Ga0307408_100002853_pt1 | contig 11983 bp, 9 predicted proteins | sample 322Cmetagenome_FD_202116 | JGI IMG/M metagenome (GOLD analysis project Ga0307408, IMG submission 202116) | Maize rhizosphere microbial communities from greenhouse at UC Davis, California, United States - 322HYB-C-3 | ecosystem: Host-associated > Plants > Roots > Rhizosphere > Soil | place: USA... | reverse complement strand
CCCCAATGGACGGACACTACAGTACTACCTGGCAAAATTGCTGGTGGGCGCCAGGGGTAAAAGCCCGGATGGTACGTGCCCGGAACGGAGAGGTCCATATGTTGAATTGTTACTGGAATAGTCCCGAAACGGCAGATGCCATCGGTCTTACAGCCGGAACTTTCGGAACCCGGGTATATGTAGAAGGCGGGGTATTTAATCTGCTTTCGTCTGCTAAGGTTTCGGATCTTGGGGCCGGAGACATCGGTATCAAATTTCAGGATTGTATAAACGGCGCCAGTACTTATGGATCGGTAAACCCGCCGCCGTATGAGTACGTTGCCATGCCTTCTTCTGAAGTAGTAGCAGCGGTAACCAATGCAACTTGCGGTGCAGGTGCAACTTTATACGTTACAGAAAGTGGCGAAGTGTATTCAAGCTGCCCATCTGTGCCTATTTTGGCTTCAAAAGGAAAACTGGAGCAGGAGGTGTTTACCGGTAATGCGATTGAGCCTGTTGAATTTACCTGGAGTGGTACGGCAACTGATGTAACTGTAGAATCGCTTCCAGCAGGCTTAATCTCTGAAAAAAATGCAGCGACAAAAACTTTGAAGATCAGTGGCGTTCCTTCCGCAGCGGGTACTTTCACCGTAAATACTTCAGGAAGTGCAGGTTTGCCGGCATCAAAATCAGTAACAATTACAATAACAAGCTTAGCTCCGGCAGCTTTAACGCATTCTGGTAACATCAGCCAAACGATTAATCGCGGAAATGCAATTGCCGATGTGGTATTTACCTGGAGCGGTGGAACTACCGATGTAACTGTTTCCGGCTTGCCTTCAGGGCTTACTGCCACAAAGAATGCTGTTGCAAAAACGGTAACTATCAGCGGTAACCCTGCCTTATTCGGAACGTACACCGTAACTACGGTTGGCGGAAGTGGAAATGCGGTAACTTATCAGGGATCGATAAGTGTGGTTTTCGGCAGTTCAATCTATAAAATTGCGTATGTGACGAACCCGGCTTCTGCTACTTATAATAACGACACGAAGATCCTGGTTGGCTTAAAGTCCGATCCGAACTTCAATGTTGTTGAAATAAATTCAGGTATTAAAGGAAATGATTATAACAGCTTTGATCTGGTAATATTCAGTGAAGTAGCTGGTTCTGAGGATCCGGGTGTACTGGAGCTTAAAGGACTGAATAAGCCTTTCATTATGATGAAGGTACACTCTTATAAAAACGCAAGTGCTGCATGGAGCTGGTCGAACACAGAAATTGCCTATAATCAGAGTGCAACAGAAACCAATATCACCGTTAGCGATAAATCGCATCCAATATTCAGCGGTGTAAACTGGATTAATGGGAATCAGGTGCAGGTTTTATCCGGAGTTAGTGGTTTGAAGGGGTTAACTTATATGGATCCTACGCAATTTAAGAATACTGTGGGTGGGCCTATCAAATCTCTGGCAACAGTAGACGGACAGGCTGCTCAGGTAAGTATCCTTGAAGTTCCGGCTGGAACAAGCATTGCCGGTGTGCCTATCAATCAAAAGTTTATACAGATCGGTATCAATAGTGCCTCTTATGCGCAGGTAACTGCAGATGGCGTGAATATTGTAAGAAATGCCTGTTTATACCTTACCGGGAATTTAGCATTGCCAGTAAAGCTGCTTTCATTCGCAGGTAGCCGGAACAATGCGGGGCAGCCGGTGCTTCGCTGGGAAACGACTGAGCAACGTAATTTCAGTCATTTCGAAGTAGAGCGCAGTCTGGATGGAATAGCTTTCAGCAAAATAGGGGAGCTAAGCGCAACTACGGGAATTTCCGGAAAGCAGAACTATAGTTTTACAGACCAGGAGGCTTTGCCTGCTCAGCTTCTTTATCGCCTGAAGATGGTGGATATGGATGGCAGATCTGAGTATAGTAATGCGATAAGTATCCGTGGGGTTCAATCCGTTGATTTTGTTCAATTACTTTTAAATCCGGTTAAAGATCGCCTGATTATCCAGCTAAACAACCCGGGAACAAGCCAGGTCTCAGCCAGATTATATAGCACAAATGGAAGTTTGATGAAGCAATGGAGTCTTGGTATAGCAGACGGCCGGGTAGAATTACCTTTGGATAACGTTGCCGGATTCGGCCTGCATATTCTGAGAGTGTCGGCAGATTTTAAGACCACTACTTTCAAAGTAATGAAAGAATAATATATTTATGCTTAGTGCAAGCCCCGTATAAGCAAATTATACGGGGCTTTTTGGCTGAAAGCCATTCATATTGACGAAAGTGGCTTCTGAAATTTCTGATTATGAGTGTTGTTTGCAGGATCTTCATTTATTTAACAATGCTGTGCGTGCTGGTAACGAACAGCGGGCTGCTTTTTGCTCAGCCAGGGCAGGTGATTTTTGAGAACTACACGCTGGAGAATGGGCTGCCTAACAACACCGTACAACAAGCTTTTCAGGATAGGAAAGGCTATATGTGGTTTGCAACCAATCACGGAGTTTGCCGCTACGACGGGTATAAGTTTACGGCTTTTCGTAATGATCCGCGAGATAAAAAAAGCTTATCCGGACTACTGGCAAGGGTTATTTATGAAGATAAAGCCGGCAACCTTTGGATTGGTACCGAATCGGGAGGGCTAAACAGATTTAACCGGGAAAAAGAAAATTTCGAGCACATCAAAGCAAACGACCCGATCCATGGAATAGGCACTTCTGTAAAGACAATTGCTGAGGATAAAGTCGGTCGGCTTTGGCTGGGTACAAACATTGGAATAAAAATGTACGACCCGAAATCCGGCGAGGTAAAATCCTATCCTTTCAAAGCCAACAGCATAAACTCTCCTTCTGATACTTACGTACGTGTATTGCAGTTTGATCCTCATGGACGGCTTTGGGTGGGCACAAACTCCGGGTTGGATCTTTTTGACCCAGATTCCGGAAAATTCAGAAAAGTGTACGTCAATACCGCCGAGCTTGGAGATGAGATCTGGGAAATTTATAAAGATCCGGATGGAATACTTTGGGTTGGAACTTACAATAACGGGCTTTTCAGAGTAGATCCTTCTTCCGAGCAGATTGAAAAGATCCAGCTGAACGAAAATATAGAATGGAGTAAAACTATCCGGTCAGTAGTACGGGATGAACATGGGTTGTATTGGATAGGCAGCCGGGCTGGATTGTACATCTATAGTCATCAGCAAAAACGCTATTCCTGGTTTGGTAACATTGAAAACGAGCCCAAATCACTGGTTAATAACTCAGTTCTGAACATACATAAGGATGCTGCGAAAAACTTGTGGATCTGTACCCGTGGTGGCGTAAGTCTCATGGTTCCAGGCCGGCAGATATTCAGGCATTACAATGCGTTTGAAAAGAACTCCCGGCATCTGAATAATAATGAAGTATATGCGGTGTGGGAAAATACTGCCGACGGTAAGATTTGGATTGGTACAGGTTCCGGAGGGGTAAACATTCTTGATAGAAGCACCGGCTCGTTTAGTTATTTGACACATAGCGCTGGCAATCCCAATTCAATAGCCGGTAATAGCGTAAAAGCCTTTATAGACGATGGGAAAGGGAATATCTGGATTGGCACCTACACAGAAGGTATCAGCGTATTCAATCAGAAGACCCGGAAGTTTACACATTTCCGGCATAATCCGGCTAATCCCTACAGCTTGTCTCATAATAATGTATGGGCCGTGCATAAAGACAAGAAAGGCAATATCTGGATAGGAACGGATGGCGGGCTTGATCTTTACAACGGGCAAACGAATAGTTTTATTCACCAAAACCTCAGTAATAAACGACAGAAAATAGCCTGGATAAGCGAAGATTCAAAGGGACGCCTCTGGCTGGGTTTATTAAGTGCGGTGTCTGTATATGATCCTGCCAGTGGCACTATTAATACTATTAAAGTTCCGGGAAGCTGTTTTTTTGAAGACACCAAAGGCCGGCGCTGGCTTGCTTCGAGAGGGAACGGGCTGCTTTTGCTGTACGCCAATAATAAACCCGCTAAATATTATGATGAAAGGAACGGATTGCCTAATAACCAGGTGTTGGAACTTCTGGAAGATAATGCCGGGTTCTTGTGGGTAAGCACAGCCAATGGTTTAACCCGGTTTGATCCCGAAAAGGAAACATTTACCAATTACGACAAAAGAGACGGCCTGCAGAACAACCAGTTTCATTACGGTGCAGCTTATAAGCTGAGAAGCGGCGAGCTGATATTTGGAGGTGTAAATGGCTTTAATATTTTCGATCCGGGCAAAATCAGTAGCAATAATTTTAAACCACCGGTAGTCCTTACAGATCTGAAAATCTTCAATAAGTCGGTACATATTAACGATCAGTTTGCGGTGCTCGAAAATAGCATCTCTGCAACCCGGAAAATAGCTATTCCTTATCAGTACAATATTCTCACATTTGAGTTTTCTGCCTTAAATTTTATCCGGCCCGAGAAGAATAAGTACAAGTTTAAAATGGCGGGTTTCGATAAAGAGTGGAACGAAGCGGGAGCAATTCCAACAGCAACTTATACCAATCTCGATCCCGGTAAGTATACTTTCTCTGTGATCGCATCTAATAACGATAACCTGTGGAACGATAATGGCTTGCAGATAGAGGTAGAGATCTTGCCTCCTTTCTGGAAAACATGGTGGTTTAATACCCTCATGGTAATTTCAGTATTGGGACTAATTTACATGGTGGTTGTGTTTATCGTAAATCGCGAAAAGATAAAGCAACAGCTGGATCTGGAGCGAATTAAAGTGAAGCAGGCGAACGAAGTAAATGATATTAAGCTGCGTTTCTTCACCAATATTTCTCATGAAATCCGTACTCCGCTTACGCTGATTATTGGTCCGCTGGAGCGTTTCAGGAATAGTGAAATGCCTATGGAGCAGATTCTAAGCCAGAGCGAAATTATGTACCGGAATGCTACGGCTTTGCTGAAACTGGTAAATCAGCTGCTCGACTTTAGGAAGCTGGAATCTGGTAATCTCAGTCTGGATATGCAACGTGGCGATATCGTGGTTTTTATAAAGGAAACAGTGAGCTCATTCTCGGCAATGGCCGAAGAAAAGGGAATCCGCCTGAATTTTAGCAGTATCGACGCAAGTCTGCAAACCTACTTTGATCCAGATAAGCTCGAAAAAATCTTAAATAACCTGCTTTCCAACGCGCTGAAATTTACTGAGAAAAATGGCTCGGTTTCCGTTTACATGACGCTAAAGGCAGACGATTCTTTCGATAGTAATGATGAGTTTATAGAAATTGTAGTAAGGGATACCGGAATAGGCATTGATACCCGGAACCGCGAACGGATCTTTCAGCAGTTCTTCCAGGTGCCAGAGAATAAGGCTCAGGGAGGAACAGGCATTGGCCTCGCCCTTACCAAAGAACTGGTAAAGCTTCATAAGGGAGATATCCAGGTAAACAGTCAGCCAGGTAAAGGCACCCGGTTTACAGTCAGGCTTCCGCTGATAAAGGAAGACAATAGGATAGAAATCCGGACTTCTTCTAACAATGAAGACATTGAGCAGGAGGGAGGGGAAAGGAAGGATCTACTTAACGAACGGATCCTGCTCATTATTGAAGATAATGCTGATGTCAGGAAATTTATAAGGGCTAATTTCGAATCTCAGTTTCATGTTGAAGAAGCCGGAGATGGCATAGAAGGTCTTCAGTTGGCACAAAAACTTTTGCCGGATATTATCCTGTCGGATGTGATGATGCCGGTACTGGACGGTAATGAACTCTGCAAGAAACTAAAGGCAGACGAATACACTTCGCATATTCCTATCATTTTGCTGACAGCTCTTTCATCCAAAGAACATACCATCGCCGGACTTTCAAGCGGAGCCGATGATTTTATTACGAAGCCTTTCGATATTTCGATCCTCCAAACTAAAATAGAGAACCTGCTGGCCCTGCGTAACTCTATCCGTAAGAAATTTGAGGGTAAGCTGGTTATATCTCCAACGAATGTGGAGGTTACGTCGCCCGATGAAATTTTCCTGCGCAAAGCAGTAGAGGTGGTGGAAAAGAATATTGATGACACGGATCTGGATATTGAGACCTTCTCTAAAGAAATGGCGGTAAGCCGGATGCAGATGTATCGTAAATTGTCTGTACTAACCGGAATGACGGTTAAGGAATTTATCCGGGATATCCGTTTGAAAAGGGCCATTCAATTGCTCGATCAGAAAAAACTGAATGTATCTGAAGTGGCTTATGCCGTAGGATTTAAAGATCTTTCTCATTTCAGGAAATGTTTCAGGGAGAAATTTGGCATGAATGCAACAGAGTATTTGAAGAGGAATGAGGATGAAACTACTGTGAAGGAATAGCGGGCGGAATAAGCGTTTTAACCACCTGCGCAACCCCGGCCAGCGGAGAACAGTTTTGCTCAATTTCTATACTAGTCAAGATGTGCTGTCTTTCAACCTGTAGCTCTCTTACGGTTACTGGGTATGGCCAGCGGAGGCCAGTTCTTAGTGGCTCAGGTTAAATAGCTTGATACACAAAGGTATCAAACCTAAGGAAACCGCAACAAAAATGGCAACTCTAATGTAGTTAAGTTTCTGCCAAAGGGAGGTCCGGTTTATTAAGTCTTTTGCCAGAGCGGGTGTTTCAGCAGTTTTTTGGAAGTTAATAATGTTAGGTGCGAAATAGGAAAGTGTCCAGAACCTGACAGCGAAGTGAATAGCGAATAAGACGAGAAGCCAGTTTCTTACAGGTGCAATTTGCCAACAGAAGAAAATAGCCAGTATAAACGCAATTTCGTGCAGTGAATGAAATATTATCCAAAAGAATTTCAAGCTTGCCCCTCGTCCGTCCAATAAGAGTTTGAAGTTGTCAGGTGGCGAAGCTACCCACTTGGGAACGAATACCAAAGTTTCGAAAATTTGAGCTCCGTTCATTAGGAAATAGATCAAGGTTGTGATGCAAAGCCATAGCTCTGCGTTTGTAATGTTTTCCATTTCAGGTATTTGATTTGTTGTTTAGATTTTCAGTTACTTCTTTCATTATAGTAGATGCCTCAATAAAATACCGCTCTATTGTTTGTACTTCTGCAGCCGAGAAAGAGGCAAGAAGGTCGGATGTTTTCTGTTGTAGCTCAAGAAAAAGCGGTTGTAATAATTTCAAAGTATTCTCCTCGTTAGGCACAATTATTACTTTTCGTCTATCGTTTTTCGTAAACTGTCTTTTGAGTAGTTTCTTTTTCTCCAGGCGATCAATTAAGCCAGTTACCGCACCTGTTGTTAGTCCTGTAAGTTTGGAGAGGTCGCCCGCTGTCAGTTCCTTGTGCTGGATTATAAGTCCCAGGTATTTATGGTCAGAACCTGTTAGTCCGGCTTTACGGGCAATTGCTTCATGCAAAAAGATCGAAGCATCCGAATACTGTCGGCTTGCATCTTTGAATTGTTGGACAATATTGTTGGGTTGATTTTTGTTTTCCATCTAAGTATCTTAGTCGCAAAGATAAATATTTATTCAGTATAATCAACAATGTGTTTAAGTGTAGAGAAATGAATCATAGTATATTTGAGCTTTGGTGTGATAGATTACACGCAGCTTTTTTCAGAAATGAGCTGCAATTCAATAACCGGTGCGGCTCTTTCAGCTAATCTGGTGGTGTACAAGTGAATGGAGCACTTCCTCTTAATCTGTTGGGTATAAGAAGCAGAAGTCGTAATTCCCCCCTTAACTTGCCGTTTTTGAACATCTTTAACTTTCCTGTATTGCTGTAGCTTTGAATAAACTTAATCAGAAACACATGGCAACTCAAATTTTTGTAAACCTACCGGTTAAAGACCTTGACAGATCAGTAGAGTTCTTCACCAAACTTGGTTATACTTTTAATCCTCAATTTACCGACGAGAAGGCAACTTGTATGATCATCAGTGATACTATTTATGTAATGCTGTTAACCGTGCCTTTTTTCCAGACTTTTACCAAAAAAGAAATTGTAGATGCGCACAAGGCAGTGGAATGCTCTGTTGCCCTATCTGCCGATAGTAAAGATGCCGTTAACGAAATGGTAAATAAAGCAGAAGCTGCGGGAGCCACCATCCCTAACCCCGCCACCGACTATGGCTTCATGTACCAGCATAGCTTTGATGATCTGGACGGCCACCATTGGGAATTTGTATGGATGGATCCAAACGGTGCTCCTGAGCATCAGGGATAGATTTATTGAGGGCTTTACCATACAAACCCAATCTTTTAGAAGGTTGGGTTTATTAGTTTAAACTGACAATCGTGGCTTTGTTTCTGTACGTTGATTTAATGATTATTCACAGCCCTAAACGGGGAATTATTCAAAAATCAGGAAGTAGAAGCAATAGCATGTGGATTTTATTATCTCTAAAGACGATATCGAATTCTTAAAAAATGTGCAGCAATTCCAAGACTACGGCGATCATAGCAAATTTCCTGTATATAGTAAGAAATAAGTTCAATCAATAATGATTTAATTGGATTCAAACTGAGAGAGGTTCGGGTAACCTTTATCAGTTTTTCAACAATATGCGCTTTATTACAAACTCGCCTTCATCATTTACTTCATCTCCAATAAGATAGGTCTTTTTTGCCTTATCTATTTCAATTCTATCAACGGAATCTTTTTCATTACTTACAAAGGCCCGGCACTTGCCAAGAATCTGCCATTGGTTATTGACTAACGAGTAAACAAACAAGTCATTCCAATTCCCATGGGGCCATGAAGAGTAAATCAGTATCTCATTTTTACCATCTAAGTTTATATCTTTTGTTACTTCTAAGTAAACACCATTAGTAGGTTGAATGTGTATTGAGGAAATATTAGAGGTAAATCCGATTTCTACTTCATTGTTTTTAATATCATAAGTGCCATTCTGTTCTGACTCCAGGTCATACTTTATAAAGGCAGTATCTGTCCTTTCTTTAACGCAGATACCTGTTAAGGTATGCTTTCTTTCAGTAGGTGGCATTGAATCTATTGGTAGTACATTTAGTATTGAAAATATCTCTGGTTCTTCAGAAGAACACAAAATCTTTAAACTATCCTGCTCTTTAAATAAAAGTAAGCATTCGGCTGTCCCCATCTATTTTCCGGGTTAACAAATTTTTAATCTTGTTGCATGGAAAAATCGATTACAAGAGTGGCAGAGATGGAGCGGCATATTCAAGCCTGGGATCAAAGCGGGTTAAGCAAAAAAAAGTACAGCGAAGAGGCAGGCATACCCTACCACACCTTTTTGTATTGGATAGGCCGGCTCAGTCCGCAGCCGCAACAAGATGGAAGCTTTCGCGAGCTGTCGCTACCAGCGGCGCCGCAAGCTTCCGGCCAGATTGAGATCGAATATCCCTCAGGAGTGCGCTTGCGGCTCAGCAGTCATTTTTCGGCTACCTATATCAAAGCTTTACTATAAAATGCTGTCGCTGTCCTCATCCTGCCGCTATTTTCTATACGACCAGCCTACGGACATGCGTTGCGGTATCTATTCCCTTGCCGGATTGGTAAGCAATAAACTTGCAAAAGATCCTTTAAGCGGCGATGTATTTGTTTTTATCAGTAAACGGGGGAACCAGATCCGGCTGCTGCAATGGGACAATGATGGCTATGCCCTGTATGCCAAACGGCTGGAAGGAGGCACCTTCGAGCGGCCCGGAGATAAAAAAATAAACCTAAGCGTAAGAGATCTGATGCTGATTCTACAGGGTATTCGCCTGACCTCGGTTCAGCACCGTCCGCGTTTCAGCAGAAAATCTGCCTGAAATAGTATTTTGAGCTGGTTTTCAACAAAATGTTAGCTTAGGGGTGAGTAACAAAATAGTGTATTCCCTGTACCTGAGTGTATCTTTACACCATGCAAAACGGAGGCCCGGATTATAAAAAACTCTACCAGGAAAGTCTTGAACGACTGGCCCGGGCCGAACAGGATACTTACCATTACCAGCTACAACTGGCCGCTAGCAGACAAGAGGCAGGCCAATATCAACACCAGTACCAGCAGCAAACAAAAGAACATCAGCGACAGATCGGCCAGTACGAGCAAGAACTCATCATTCTTAAGCACGAGCTAAACCAGTTACGTCGCCGGGTATTTGGCATCACTTCTGACAATCTGGTTCAAAAAGCGACAGAGGCGGGCCAACTGGACCTGTTTTACCTGAATGCCCCGCCCCAGGCTGTAGAGGCTTCTGAAACGCTGCTAGCTGAGGAAGTAAAGGAAAGCAATGAAACACAGCAGAAGAAAAACCGCGGCAGGGCTTCGGCTCCCCGTATGGTGTTTCCCGAGCATTTGGAAGCCGAAGAAGTGGTGATTGACCCGGAAGGTGATTTGAACGCCTACCATATAATTGGGCAAGAAGTGACCGAAATACTGGTACACCAGCCAGAGAGGTTTAAGATCAAACGTATTATCCGCCGCAAATGGGCACTGAATAACCCGCAGGACATTGAACCTACGGGCGTGCTGATGGCTCCCATCCCTTCCCGCACGGTAAAACGTGGTCTTTTTGACGAATCGGTGCTGGCCCACCTGCTTATTAGTAAGTATGTGGACCATTTACCTCTTTACCGTCTGCGGATGATGTTTCAGCGTCAGGACATTACCATTTCACCCTCCACGCTAAGCGATAACGTGGCAGCGGCCGCCGGGGCTCTTAAACCGATCTACCAGGCACTGAAACGGGAAACGCTCGCTAACCGTTACCTTCAGGTGGACGAAACCGAGTTCAAGGTTCATAAGAGCGGTAAAAAAGGAAGCTGTCACCGGGGTTATATGTGGGTATATCACGCCCCCTGTGACGGGCTGGTCTTTTTCGACTACCAGCCCGGACGGGACCATACCGGCCCTGCCGGGATATTAAAAGAATTCAAGGGAGTACTCCAAACGGATGCCTACAAAGTGTATCAAAGCCTCTTTGCTCATAAGGATGGCGTAACTCAACTATTCTGTATGGCTCATATCCGCCGTAAATTTGATGAAGCTGCTGGTAATGACCTGGCACGGGCAAGCTATGCTGTTAAAAAAATTGCCGTACTGTATGCTATAGAGAAAGAAATACGGGAAAGCAAAACACCATTGAGCGAAGAACAGATCGTGGCTATCCGGATGGAAAAGTGTTTACCTGTGCTTAAGGAAATGAAGAGCTGGTTAGAGCAGCAATACGCAGCAAAACTGGTGGGACCTATAGCAACCGCTGTGGCTTATGCCTTGCCTTTATGGGATGCCATGTCGGTATACCTGTTGCATGGACACCTGCGCATAGACAATAATGAAATTGAAAATGCCATCAGGCCTCTGGCTATCGGACGAAAGAATTACTTGTTTGCCGGAACTCATGAAACTGCTCAAAACGCAGCGATAATCTACTCCCTGTTTGCCACCTGCAAAAAACATCAAGTGAACCCACAAGCTTGGCTGACAGATGTACTTGCTAAAATCAATGACCCTGACTACGAGGGCAAATACTCCGACCTGATGCCTCACCGCTGGAAGCTAAACAGGTGAAAACGACTAACGCAAGATGCAGTTGGCCGGATGCTTACAATGTTATGCCAAGGAACAAAGCAAAAGATCAGGAAAGCCTTCTTAGCAGACCCATAGTAATCAGGGTAACGGAATCGGAGTTTAACAGGTTTGATAAATTAAGGAAAGAAAGTGACGTAAAAACCATCGGCGAAATAGTCAGAAAGATACTTGCCGGACAAAAAGTCAAAATAGTTTACCAGGATGCATCCTTGAATAAGCCGATGGAAGAAATGGCGCTAATACGTAAAGAGCTAAGAGCCATTGGCGTAAATATTAACCAGATAACACGCCATTTCAATCAAGATCACTCTGACATAAAACGAGCGTTTTACGCACTTAAAGTATCTGAAGAGTACGCTAAAGTAACTCCCAAAGTAGAAGAGCTGTTATCATTTATCTCAAAACTAGCCGAATCGTGGTTGCGAAAATAGCTATTGGAAAAAGCATACGGGGCATCCTTAGTTATAATGAGAA
>Ga0307408_100002852_pt1 | contig 11983 bp, 8 predicted proteins | sample 322Cmetagenome_FD_202116 | JGI IMG/M metagenome (GOLD analysis project Ga0307408, IMG submission 202116) | Maize rhizosphere microbial communities from greenhouse at UC Davis, California, United States - 322HYB-C-3 | ecosystem: Host-associated > Plants > Roots > Rhizosphere > Soil | place: USA... | reverse complement strand
GCCTCCTGGTAATAGGCTTCCAGGCTTTCTGGCAAATCCAAGTGTACCACAAAACGAACATCGGGCTTGTCGATCCCCATTCCGAAAGCATTGGTGGCTACAATTACCCGTATATTATTCTTTTTCCAGGACTCCTGTTTTTCACTACGTATTGGGGTTGGCAATCCGGCATGATAAAAATCTGCCCTTATCCCCTGAGCATTTAATTGGTGCGAAACTTCTTGCGTTTCGCGGCGGTTACGCACATATACAATGCCTGTACCTGCAACATTTTTTGCTATTGAGAAAAGCTTACGCAGCTTATTTTCTTCGTGAAAAACCACATAGCTTAAGTTTTTTCGCTCAAAGCTTTTTCTGAAAACATTGCGTTTTTTGAACGATAGCTTATCTTGTATATCGTCAATAACAAATTCGGTTGCGGTTGCGGTTAGGGCTAAGATGGGCACTTGAGGATGTAATTCCCGCAATTCGGAAAGATGCAGGTAAGGTGGCCTAAAGTCGTAGCCCCACTGCGAAATACAATGCGCCTCATCTATTGCAAAGAGGTTCACATTCATGTACTTGATCCTTTCGCGAACCAAGTCTGACATTAACCTTTCTGGCGAGAGGTACAAAAATTTAATAGGGCCGTAAACACAATTATCCAACAGGATGTCGACTTCCCGTTTGCCCATGCCCGAAATAATTGCAACGGCTTGTATTCCCCTAGCTTTTAAATTCTCCACCTGATCTTTCATCAGTGCAATCAACGGAGAGACAACGATACAAATACCCGGCTTTGCCATTGCGGGCACCTGAAAACATATCGACTTCCCCCCTCCAGTCGGCAGCAAAGCCAGGGTGTCCTTACCCTCCAGCACGGATTGTATGATATCTTCCTGCAAAGGCCGAAAAGAATCGTACTTCCAATATTTCTTTAATACCTGATAAATGGACATTTCTGCAAAGTTAGCGATTAGCTTTTTAGCTGTTAGCAGTTAGCGGTTAGCTTTATAGCAGTTAGCTATTAGCTTCAGGTATTAGCTAACTGCTATAAGCTAACGGCTATCATCACCTCCTCACCCTAAAAAGACAAAGATGTGATAATAAAAGGCTTGAAAATTAGTTTTGGAGGTTTAACAAGCAATATATTTGCATTTTAATCAGCCTCAAGCTCAGGAATGAAGAAAGCACACACACTTCTGTTCTTTTCCTTTATAATAAATTTTGCCATTGGCCAACAACGATGGAACGTTGAAAGAACTTCTGGCCCTTCTAAACCGGTTTCGTTTACCACCGACGAGGGGACCTGGATGAACCTGGATGTGAGTCCGGATGGCAAGGATATAATTTTTGATTTACTCGGCGACATCTACAAAATGCCTGTTACCGGTGGCCGGGCAACCGTACTTTCTGCGGGCGCTGCCTTTGAAACGCAACCTCGTTTTAGTCCGAATGGGAAATATATTTCTTACACCAGCGACAAAGAAGGCGGCGATAACATCTGGATTATGAATACCGATGGTAGTGGAAAGCGTGCCATCACAAAGGAAAATTTCAGGTTATTAAACAACGCAAGCTGGACTCCAGATAACCAATATATTATTGCCAGAAAGCATTTTACCAGCACACGGTCTTTAGGAGCCGGGGAAATGTGGCAATACCACATAGGCGGAGGCGAGGGTATCCAGCTTACGAAAAGAAAAAACAACCAGCAAGATGCGGGCGAGCCTGAAGTATCTCCCGATGGAAAACTTGTTTACTACAGCGAAGATGTTAGTCCCGGCCCTTTTTTTAAATACAATAAAGACCCTAATGGCGAAATCTATGCTATTAAAAGTTTAAACCGGGAAACGGGTGAAATAGAAACTGTTGCCGGTGGGCAGGGCGGAGCTGCCAGGCCAGAGATATCGCCTGATGGTAAACTGATGGCTTTTGTGAAGCGGGTACGACTGAAATCGGTTTTATTTATCCAAGATCTGGCTACGGGAGAGGAATGGGCTGTGTACGATGACCTATCACGGGACCAGCAGGAAACCTGGGCAATTTTTGGTGTTTACCCCAACTTTGCCTGGACTCCGGATAGTAAAAACATAATCTTCTATGCCAAAGGCAAAATCAGAAACCTCGACATAACTACCCAAGAGGCAAGCATTATTCCTTTTGAAGTAACGTCAAGCCATACGGTTACGGAAGCACTGCATTTCGACCAAAAAGTTTTTACTGATGAATTTAGGGTAAAAATGATCAGGCAACTTACAACTTCGCCAGATGGAAAAAAGGTTGCCTTCAATGCCGCAGGTTATATTTATTTAAAGGATTTACCTAACGGGAAGCCGGAGAGAATTACAAATACTCTGGATTTTGAATTTGAACCGGAATTTAGCCCTGATGGAAAATCTTTGATTTATGTGAACTGGAGCGATGAATATAAAGGTTCGATCAGCCGTTACGATATAGCGGCCAAGACAGTAAGCACTCTAAGTATCGAAAAAGGCTTTTATTATTCGCCCAGATTTTCTGCCAAAGGCGATAAAATTGTTTACCGGAAAGGCACAGGAAACATGATGCTTGGCTTCAATTATGGAAAGAATCCGGGGATCTACATTATGCCTTCCACAGGTGGACAGGCTGTTAAGGTTTCCAATGAGGGGATAAAACCTTCGTTCAACGCTTTTGATAACCGCATTTATTTTCAAGATGTGGAGGGCGAAAAAAAAGCATTTAAAAGCATGGATCTCACTGGGGGAGATATTCGTACGCACTACGTGTCGCAGTATGCAACTCAGTTTGCTCCAAGTCCTGATGGTAAGTGGCTGGCTTTCACAGAGCTATTTAATGCTTACTTAACCCCAATGGTTAACACCAATAATTCTTTGGAGCTATCTTCCTCTAACAAAGCACTGCCTTTATCGAAAGTTACCCGTGATGCAGGAACATATCTTCACTGGAGCCGCGATAGCAAAAAACTAAACTGGATTTTAGGCTCTGAATATTTTTCGCAAGACATTAAAGGTATTTTCAGCTTTGCCGAAGGTGCCAACACCTCTGCAAATGCTGCCGATAGTTCTGGGACTGAACTTGGCCTTAAATTAAAGTCAAGCCTTCCGGAAGGTATCATTGCGTTAACCAATGCCCGCATTATTACCATGAAGGGTGATCAGGTGATTGAAAATGGCACCATCGTAATTAATCAAAATAAAATTGCAGCCATTGGTACTGCCAACCAGGTTAAAATACCCGACGAGGCGAAGGTTATCAGCCTTGAAAACCAAACCATTATGCCTGGAATAGTAGATGTACATGGACACTTGCCTACCAGCCCTGATGGAATTTCGCCGCAGGCAGACTGGGCATATTACACTAACCTGGCTTATGGCGTAACCACAGTTCACGACCCTTCGAGCAATACAGAGATGGTGTTTAGCCAATCTGAGATGTTAAAAGCCGGAACTCTGGTTGGCCCGAGAGTTTATTCTACAGGAACGACTCTCTATGGAGCAGACGCAGATTCTAAGGCGGTGATAAATAGCCTTGAAGACGCCCGCTCGCATTTAAGGCGCCTCAAAGCCGTTGGTGCTTTCTCTGTCAAATCATATAATCAGCCACGCAGAGAGCAAAGGCAGCAAATAATCCAGGCAGCACGCGAATTAAAAATGGAAGTTATGCCAGAAGGGGGCTCAACTTTTGCGCACAATATGTCGATGATTTTAGACGGGCATACGGGAATTGAACACAATATACCTGTGGTTCCGGTTTATAAGGATGTAAAATCTTTATGGAACGCCAGCAAAACGGCCTACACCCCTACCCTTATTGTAAGCTATGGCTCGCAGTTTGGTGAGAATTTCTGGTTTGACCGCACCAATGTTTGGGAAAACGAACGCCTGCAAAACTTTATGCCAAGGGCATTAATAGACAGCCGGTCACGCCGCAGAACCACTTCAGAATTTGGCGATTACGGACATATAGAGGTATCTAAAGCAGCTAAACAAATTGCAGATGGCGGCACTAAAATTAATCTGGGGGCACATGGGCAAATGCAGGGCATCGGCGCTCATTGGGAGCTTTGGATGCTTGCCCAGGGAGGGCTCAGTCCTTTGCAGGCTATAAAAAGTGCTACCATTAATGGAGCAGAGTACCTGGGAATGTCAAAAGAAATTGGTTCGTTAGAGCCTGGCAAGCTTGCTGATTTAATTGTGTTAGAAGAAAATCCGCTGGAAGATATCCGTAATACCGAAAAGATTAAGTATGTAATGCAAAACGGCCGTTTATTTGAAGCCGAAACCATGAATGAAGTTGGCAATACTGAAAACCTACGCAGGAGATTTTGGTGGCAAAACAACCATGCCGAAAGTTTCAACCTATCTTCGGAATCAGAAACATTTATTTATACGCATCCTGAATGCGACTAAAAAACTAAACAGCCGGCTTTAATTGCCGGCTGTTTAGTTTCGTGTGCTAAGTGTCTGACACCTTTGAGGTGTCTGACACTTTCTCGCTTAACTAAACGACATTGAGTTTTAGGCTGAAGCACAATTTTTACAATATCCGGTTAAAAGACAATTCACACTTTCTAGTTGATATCCGTCGGGAACTTTTACTTTCACCTCTTCCTTAAGACATTCCACTTTGTGGCAACTGAGACACCTGAAATGAAAATGATCATGCTGGTGTTTATGTTCCTGGCAGTTTAAGCAAATGGCAAAATAATACTTGCCATCGTCCGATATTATCTTGTGGACATACCCATCTTCACAAAAGCTGTTCAACGCCCGATAGACCGTAACCCTATCCATCGAACCCTTAATTTCTTTCACTATGTCTTCCTGGCTTAATGCCTGTTTTGACGAACTAAGAATATTTAAAACCTCCTGTTTTGCCGGCGTATTTCTTTTCTTCATTTCACTATTGCAACAAAGTTGCAATAGTATAAAATAATCCTAACTTTACAGCCATCAAATGAAGAAAAGCATAGGCCCAAAGGGCAATGTCATTAACTTAAGGATTAGAGATGCGCCGTAGGTGTCCCGAATTCTCGGGAGTAGAAAATTTGATTGCGAGCGATTTTACGTGCCGTAGGTACGATATCCCGAACGTTCGGGAATTCCGTACCTACGGCACGGAATTCATATCGCCCTATTTTTTCTACCGACATCTGACCCCGATGGGGTCATTGACCTTAAGTTAACGACATTGGCCAAAAGCTCCTCAAATTCATACCTTTAAAATCGTACTATGGAAGAAAATCAAAAACTGGATGTAATCATAATTGGCGGTAGCTACGCCGGGCTTTCAGCAGCAATGAGCCTTGGCCGGGCTATTAGAAATGTACTGATTATCGATAATGGGAAGCCTTGTAACCAGCAAACTCCTCACTCGCATAATTTTATAACTCAGGACGGGAGCCCTCCCGGAGAGATTTATGAGCTGGCAAAAACTCAAGTGTCTTACTATCCAACTATAAAGTTTTATAAAGGACTCGCCACTAAAGCATCAATTGTTGAGAACGGATTTGCGGTTGAGACTCAATCGGGCGATACCTTTAAAAGCAGGAAATTGCTCTTTGCCACGGGGTTAAGAGACCTTCTGCCAGAAATTGATGGCTTTAAAGAATGCTGGGGAATATCAATTTTACATTGCCCCTATTGCCATGGCTATGAGATAAAAAACGAGGACACCGGTATACTAGCGAATGGAGAAATGGCTTTTGAATTAGCCAGGTTGATTTCTAACTGGACAAAAAGCCTTAGCATATTTACTAATGGTAAACAGGAATTCACGGAAATACAACTTGAAAAACTCAAAGAGAACGGCATCAGGGTTGTAGAAACGGAGATAAAAAGCCTACCACAAAATGGTGGCAAAATACAGAACATCGTATTTAAGGATGGATCTGAAACGAATGTCAAAGCCATCTATTCAAGGCCGAAATTTCTCCAGCATTGTAGTATTCCGGCAGATTTGGGCTGCGAACTGACTGAATCGGGCTTACTTAAGGTGGATGGTTTTCAACGTACAAACGTTTCCGGGGTTTATGCCTGTGGCGATAATTCTAACCAGGTAAGGGCTGTTGCACTCGCGGTTTCTTCGGGCAGTTTTGCTGGCGTATCACTTAACAAAGATTTAATTGAGGCAGATTTCTAACACCTAAAAGCGCATCCTTATAAATAGAAATCCCGGAATAAGATTGTCCGGGATTTCCATTTTTCATGCGTTTACGCTATAATTATTGCTTAACAAACTGGCAAGCCGCCTTACCTTTTTTCCCATTTAAATACACGAAGTATAAACCTACGGGCAGGCTTTCGACGTTGAATTCAACCAGAGAATCATCTTGGCGAATGTCTTTTGATTGCAGGGGCCTACCTCCCATACTGAATAACTCTGCTTTAGAATAGAGCCCGGCATCAAGCTGTATTGCTACTTTACTTCTTGCCGGATTAGGGAAAGCCTTCAAGCATGCACCTGGTTTCAAATCAACCTGGATAGTCCTTAGCCCCAGTTCAGTAGTAACACCCTTTTTATCAGTCTGTGAAAGCTTATAGTAATTAAGTCCTGCAGAGGGATTATCGTCAAATGCTGCATACTTTGTTGGCGTACTGGAAGTGCCTTTGGCTTTAAGCGTAGCAATAGTTGAGAAATTCTGGCCATCGCTTGAACGGCAAATGGTGAAATAACTATTGTTTTTCTCCCACTCTGTAATCCATTCTAACTTTACTCCTCTGCCCTGTACCTTTACGGAGAATCCTTTTAGGTTAACAGACGTAGCCTTAACAGTCATTTTTTTGGCGAATAGCGAGCCATTTGAATATGCTATATATACCGTTGAGGTAGTTGCTACAATAGAAGGTGCTAATATCTGGCCTGCAGAAAATCCAGATGCCCCCACGGTTTCCCAGGTACCGGCCGAACTTAAGCGCACAACAGAAGCTTTGGAGCCCTGGGTATGGTCTGAAAACGATATATATGGAGTCGTCCCGCTAAAGGCCAAGGAGTAATCTTCCGGTTGAACGTAATCAAAAAAAGCCCCTCCGCCTACATTTACCCAAGCTGTACCCTCAGCATTCAATCGTTTGAGAAAACCGGCTCCACTCAGGTTTTCCCGACAAACAACATAAACAGTGCTGCCAGATACGCCTAAAATCGGGCGGGTAAATTGTTTTCCAACAAAATCCGCATCAGCAACAGTCTCCCATACCATCCCGCTCGTACTTAGCCTCATTACTGTTACTTTCTGATTATCATCTGAGAATGCCACATAAGGCCTTGAGCCTACAAATGCTAAAGATGGATAATAAACCCTACCAGGCGAAAATCCCGGAGCGCCCACATTTTGCCACTTTCCGCTTGGGTTAAACCTTTTTACAATTACCCGGCCTTCGTTTGCTTCGTCTGAATAAACAACGTACGGAATGCCCTTATTTACCACTATGGATAAATAATTAGCATTTGCGCCAGAGAAGCCTTCCTGTCCAACGCTCTCCCAAAGGTTTGAAGCGGCATTAAAGCGTTTAACTGTCGCCCTAAATCCTTTGGCTTCGTCCTGATATGCTACATAGGGCACAGATTCTTTAAACGAAATGGTGGTTGAGGAGGCAGCAGCTGCTGAAAAACCTTCAAGACCAACACTTTCCCAATCGGAGCCGGCAGCGTTAAGTTTTTTCACGGTAGCTCTGCTTCCGTTTACCCTGGCCGCATACACTATATAAGGTACATTGTTGTTGTCGAGAGCCATAGAAGGGCTGAAACCGTCTCCTTCGGATATCGTTTTTTGTGCAACAGATTCCCATAAAGTACCCTTTGAGTTTAGTTTCTTTACAACCGCTTTCGATCCCCAGCCTTCATCAACATATACTACATACGGTGTTCCTGAACCTGCTGCAATACCCACTGTCTGTGCAAAGTCAACCGAAAAACCGGAATTACCAACCGGTTCCCAAGCTGTTCCTGAGGCATTAAGTTTTACTACGGTTGCGCGGCCAAAGAGGCCAAAATCCATATAAGCCACATAAAATGATGATCCATTAAATGACATCGAGATATGGGCGGCCTCACCTATTGAAAAACGTTCAGTACCAACAGTCTCCCAGTCAGTGCCTGCAGCGTTGAGTTTTTTAACAGTAACTTTTTCCTGATCTTGATATGCAACGTACGGGGTTCCGTTATAAGAGATGATGGAACTACCATCGGCTCCAAGGCCTGAGAACTCAGCCGGGCCTACCGTTTCCCAGGCTGTTCCGGCAGAATTCAGCTTTTTAACCGTGCAGACTGCATTTGATGAGTAAACTACATAAGGTACGCCCGCATTTATAGCAATAGAAGTAAACCGCACCTCGCCTTCCGAAAATCCAGGAGTACCTACAGTTTCCCAACCTGTTCCGGCAGAGTTTAATCTTTTTACAGTGGCCTTTTGATCATTAGCGCCATCGCGATAAGCCACATAAGGGGTGTTGCCATTAAAAGCAATAGTGGTGTAAGAAGCATAAGCATCAGACACCGGCGAATTACCTACTATTTCCCAAGCCGTGCCAGCACTATTGAGTTTCATAACCACAGCCCTCTCACCACTTGCAACATCCTGATAAACAACATATGGCGTAGAACCACTGATCGCTAATTTCAGCCACCTGGCAGCATCAGCCGAGAAGTCCGCCGGCCCAACACTTTCCCAGCCAGAGCCCGCAGCTTTAAGTTTTTTCACATTGGCTTTTTGAGTTGTACCGTCAACAAAGGCCACATAAGGTACAGTGCCATTCATAGCAATGCTTGTGGAACTGGCCAGGTTATAAGATAATTCGTCGAAATCGTTGGCACCTACAGCCGTCCAGGCCTGAGCAATTGCCTTTTGTGCAAAATTTCCCACACAGGCCAACAATAAAAAGATTAATAAAATTTTTTTCATAGGTATTGTTATTAATGATCTTAAAAAGGAATTTAACTTCAGCGCCGAACCTCTTTCATTGATAATTAAATTACTGACAGCAGAAAATAAAAAAAGAGCGATCCGCTGCTACAGAATTTTACAAGTAGGTAGATATATTAATTCCGATATGTAAATTACTGATCATTATCGACTTTCTAATACACAGTTAGATATACAGTTTTGATCATTTTTGTAAAGATGGCATCTTGTTTTTGCACAGTTAACAAATGTGAAAATGGAAGTTCTATTACCAAACTATAGTGGCTGCCTCGCATTTCTTAATATTTTTGCAAGGACCTACTACAGGTACGAATTGAAATGAACATCCACATAAAAAATATGGTTTGCGGCCGGTGTATACATGTTGTTCGCGAAGAACTAAAAAAGCTCGGCTTGCACCCTGTGAATATTGATCTTGGTACCGTAACTATCGAGGAAGAATCTATCTCGCCAGCTATAAAAGAATCATTAATTAAAAACCTGCAAGCACTTGGTTTCGAATTACTGGACAGCGCAAAATCAAAAATTATCGAGCGTATAAAGAGCTTAATTATCGAGAATGTTCACCGCAGGGAAAGGCTACACTTGAAAGTAAACTGGAGCGATTTAATAGCCGCGGAACTGAATCAGGATTATAATAGCCTCAGCACCCTTTTCTCATCTGTTGAAGGAATAACTATTGAACAATATATCATCAGGCAAAAAATTGAAAAGGCTAAGGAGCTTATCTTTTATGATGAAAAAAACCTGAGCGAAATAGCATTTCTTTTAGAATATAGCAGCATACAACACTTTTCTACCCAGTTTAAAAAAGTAACAGGGCTAACTCCCTCGGCTTTTAAGCGTATGCACGATTCCAATAAGCAACGAAAACCATTGGACTCAATTTAAATGGCTCATACAACATCGCCTTGCTTAGTCACAAAAAGACATTTTATGAAACTGAATAAAATTTTAATCGTAATATTGCGATACAAACAGAGCCTGGTTCTGTAACATTTAAAAATAAGGTAAAATCATACGTGAAGAATAAATTAGTAGAGAACACTCGTTCTAAAAATTCAGGAAAGTTTGCTTCCAAATTGCACCATCCCAAACTTGCAGTCCAAGGAAACAGAAATTTCAAAACCTCAATTATAGCGGCGAAATGAGGATAGCTATATTTTCTGATATTCACGCGAACCTCCCCGCATTAGAAGCTTTTTTCGCAGATGTGGTAAACAGGAAAGTTGATGCAATGTATTGTCTTGGAGATTTGGTTGGTTACAACACCTGGCCTAACGAAGTTGTAGCTGAAATAAGGCACAGGGAAATTCCAACCATTGCCGGCAACCATGATTTAATGGTAAAAAAACTGCGGCGCGACCAGGAGGCGGAAAGTGTCGATTATGCTTACCATCTCGGCTCTGCCGATGCCAGAGAATATTTAGCTACTCTCCCCAGCTTTCTGAAACTTCAACACGTGTTTGATGAGGAAACCATGCAACTATTAATGGTGCATGGCAGTACGAGAAGTGTAAATGAATATATGTTGGAAGATTTGGACGAAGGATATGTTCTTGAAATGCTGCGCGAAGCCGATACCGATATTCTGTTCTGCGGGCATACTCATAAACCTTATCATAGGGTTATTCCCTCTTTATCTTCATTTAAACACGTGGTAAATGTTGGTGCGGTTGGCAAGCCTAAAGATGGCGACCCGCGGGGCTGCTACGTGATTTTAACCTTGCATGATGATGCCACGCTTAAAAAGGCCAACGGGATTGAAGTTGAGTTTATCCGTTTTGAATACGACGTGGAAAAAGCAGCCACTGCAGTAGAGAACAGCCCATTACCTACAGAATTTGCGGACAGGCTGAGAAAAGCTTATTGATAAGCTTACCTTATAACTATGGGCGAAGCAAAGCACAAACACCTGAAAGAAGTAGCAAAAGTTTTTTTTAAGCTGGGATGTATTGGCTTCGGCGGGCCAGCTGTCCATATTGCTATGATGGAGGAAGAGGTGGTTAGAAAGCGAAAGTGGATAACACAGCAACACTTTCTGGATTTAGTTGGCGCTACCAATTTAATACCAGGCCCTAACTCCACCGAGATGGCGATGCACTGCGGGCATGAACGCGCTGGCCCTAGAGGTTTGCTTGTGGCAGGGCTTTGCTTCATTGTGCCTGCAGTAATAATTACGGGGATATTTGCATGGGCTTATCAGGCCTATGGGCACTTGCCCCAGGTTGAACCGTTTATTTACGGCATTAAACCGGCAATTATTTCGGTTATAGTTTCGTTAATGATTTCCCTAGGAAAAAGAGCCTTGAAATCAGCCGAATTAGCAGTTTTGGGAATTCTTGCTGTTATCCTGGCCTTTCTTGGCTTAAATGAAATTTACATTCTTTTTGGGGTTGGGCTGATGGGAATGCTGGTTTCGAGGTTTAAAAGCACAGCATTGAGCTTTTTTCCTGCCCTATTTCTGCAAACGCACACCGTCTCCAATATTTCCAACTTAAAACTCTTTTGGATTTTCTTAAAGATAGGTTCAATTCTGTATGGTAGTGGCTATGTCTTGTTCGCATTTTTAGATGAAGAACTGGTAGCTACCGGATTACTAAGCAAACAAGAACTTATAGACGCAATTGCCATAGGCCAATTTACTCCCGGCCCTGTCTTTTCGTCTGCCACTTTTATTGGCTGGCAGATAGACGGATTTCAGGGAGCAACACTTGCTACTCTGGGTATATTTTTGCCATCCTTTCTTTTTGTAGCATTTCTTAACCCTTTGATTCCCAAGCTTCGTAACTCTAAGTTAATGTCTGCTTTTTTGGATTCTGTAAACATCGCCTCGATAGCCCTTATCCTGGTAATCTGTTACGAAATGGGTAAAGCATCAATAACCAACTGGCCTACTCTAACAATTGCAGTGTTGGGATTTATTGTCACCTTTATCTTTAAAAAGCTAAATACTGCTTTTATTATTTTAGGTGGCTCTATTTTAGGATATATATTGAGCTTGTTGGCTTGAGGCCAATGTCGTTTAGTGGTTGGTGGGGACACCAACCACGGCAAACACCCGGTGTTGGTGTGGTT
>Ga0307408_100002851_pt1 | contig 11986 bp, 10 predicted proteins | sample 322Cmetagenome_FD_202116 | JGI IMG/M metagenome (GOLD analysis project Ga0307408, IMG submission 202116) | Maize rhizosphere microbial communities from greenhouse at UC Davis, California, United States - 322HYB-C-3 | ecosystem: Host-associated > Plants > Roots > Rhizosphere > Soil | place... | reverse complement strand
TGACGCTGCGCGGCATCGCGTCGCGCCTCGCCGTTCACGTGACCTCGCTCTACAACCACGTGCCCACGAAGGAAGCCGTGATCGAGGGCATCGTCGAAGCGCTGCTCACCGAGGCACGGTTGCCGACGGGCCCGATCAAGTGGCAGGACTGGGTGCGCCAGTTCGCCGCCGCGATGCGCGCCCTGGGACGCCGGCATCCCGGCGCATTCGCGGCGTTCCACTACGGGCCGGCGAAAGGCGAGCGCGCGGCCGCGCCGATCGAGGCGGGTTTCGCGGCATTCCGTTCAGCGGGATTCGACGTGCGCACGACCTACAGCGCGGTCAAGGCAGTGACAGTCTCGGTGCTCGGCCACGTGCTCGAGGACACCGTGCCGGATCGCAACCGCAAGGTGGCCCGCACCAACATCCGCGAGCTGCCGATCGAGCGCTTTCCGAACGCGCATGCCCTGAACCGCGTGGCGGGCACGACCGATACCTTCGCCTACCTGGTCGAAGCCCTGATCGCGGGCATCGGCGCGAGCCGGAAGGTACGCGTGCCCCGATGAGACTGCCCCCGATACCCCGGCCGCCGCACGCGGGCGGATGCCTCTGTGGCGCCGTGCGCTACCGCATCGACGCGGCGCCGCTCGCGACCGTCGCCTGCCATTGCCGGGACTGCCAGAAACTCACCGGCGCGACCAACCTGCTGACGGTCTACTTCGACAGCGCCGCCTTCCGGCACGAACGCGGAGCGATCGCGACCTGGCGCAAGCGCGCCGACAGTGGCCGCGAGGCGGACTACTTCCGCTGCGCAAACTGCGGCACGCGGCTCTGGCACCAGCCGCTCTCGACGCCGCAGTGGATCATGGTCGCGGCGGGCACGCTGGACGAGCCGGGCTGGGTCGTACCGGCCGCGCACATCTGGCTGTCGCGGGCGGTACCCTCGGCATACGTTCCCGAACATTCGGCACGCTGGGCCAAGGGCCCCGCGGATCGATCCGAGCTGATCGCCGCGTTCGCCGCGGCGCAGGAGTCGGCCGGTCACGACTGATGACGTCATCAACCTCGCGGCGAAGCTGGCGACGTTCAGCGAGCATTACCGTGCGCGCATCGTGGGCGTCATCTGAGCGGTGCGCCCCGGGTTGCAAGGCCCGGGGCCGTCCACTACCGTGCAGGCTCATATGCTGCGCTCGCTCATCGCCCTGGCTGCGACGCTCTTCCTGACGACGATCGCGGCGGCCCAGGAGGCCGCGCCGGACGTCGCGGAACTGAAGCGCCTGCTCGCCTGGTTCCTCGACGGTGCGTCGCGCAATGACGTCGCCGTGCACGAGCGCTTCTGGGCCGAGGAGCTCGTTTATACGCGCTCGGCGGGCGTGCGCACGAACAAGGCGGAGATCCTCGCGGACGTCCGCAAGGGCGCGGACCCCGCGGAGCCGCCGACCGCATATTCGGCGGAGGACGTCAGCGTCCAGCAGTACGGCGATATCGCGATTGTCGCCTTCCGGCTGGTCGGCAAGGCGGGAGGCGACAGCCCGGAGACCCTGAACTTCCTCAATACCGGGACGTTCCTCAAGCGCAACGGTGAATGGCGCGCGATCGCCTGGCAGGCGACGCGGATGGCGCTCGCTCCCGCGCAGGACGCGCCGGTCAACCTTACCCCGGGCGCGACGGCGCGGCCGGGACTCGCCGAGGAGATCCGCCAGGCCGACGCCGAGTTCTTCCGCGCCTTCTTCGACACCTGCGACATTGACACCGTGCGCCGCTACATCGCGGACGACTTCGAGATGATCCACGACAAGGGCGGCATAGTCGCCACATCCGGCGCGCAGCTCGTCGAGGAGACGGTGGACAAGTGCAAGCGCCAGGCCGAGGGCACGGACTTCCTGTCGACGCGCAAGCTGGTGCCCGACACTCTGAAGGTCTACCCGATCCAGCAGGACGGCGCGATCGCGACCGGAAGCCACACCTTCTATGCGGTCAAGGCGGGAGAGCCCGACCGCTTGACGGAAACCGGCCAGTTCACGACTTTCTGGAAGCAGGTCGATGGGCAATGGAAGATGATGCGCGCCTTGAGCTACGACCACGTGCTGGCGAAGTAGGGCACGTGCGCCTGCCCGTTTCGATCCCGCCGCAGTAGCCGCCGCCCGGCACCGTTCCCATGCCAGCGCGATGCATCGTGACCGCCGCCCTGTGCCTCGTGTCTGTCGCAGCAGCGGGCGAGGACGCGGCCCCCGAGCGTAAATCCGTCGCCGCCGTGCGGGTTGCCACGCCGCCGGTCCTCGACGGTGCGCTGGACGACGCCGCCTGGCAGCAGGCCGCCACGGTCGACGACTTTCACGTCGTGGTCTCGAACGAGTTCGGGGTTCCCGGCGAGCGTTCCCGCGTGTACGTCGCCTTCGACGACGACAACCTCTACTTCGCGGCGCGCTACTACGACTCGAAGCCGGAGACGATCGTCGCAAAAGTGCTGAGCCGCAAGGACGTGTCATTCGGCGAGGACGGGTTCTCGATCACGCTCGACCCCTTCGACCACGGCCGCTCCGGCTACATGTTCGACGTCAATCCGAACGGGATGCGCAGCGAAGCGATATACACCGACACCGACAGGCAGAACTGGGACTGGGAAGGCATCTGGAACGCCGCCGCCAGGGTCGACGCAGAGGGATGGACCGCGGAAGTCGCGATTCCCCTCAAGACACTGTCGTTCGATCCGCGCCGCGACGCCTGGGGCCTGAACTTCACGCGCTGGCACGGCGCGGACAACGAGCAGTACGGCTGGATGTCGTTCAACCGCACGCAGGACCTCGCGCGCACCGGCCTCGTGACGGGGTTGTCCGGCCTCGAGCAGGGTCATGGACTCGATGTCGTGCCGGGCCTGCGCACGGGCATCCAGCGCGACCACGTGGCGGACGAGGACGACGACTTCCTCGAGCCGTCGCTCGACGTCTTCTGGAAGATCACGCCGTCGCTCACCGCGGCGGTGACCTTGAACCCGGATTTCTCGGGCACGACCGCGGATACCCGTCAGATCAACCTGACGCGCTTCGACCTGTTCTTCCCGGAGCAGCGCGCATTCTTCCTCCAGGACTCCGACATCTTCCAGTTCGCCGGACTAGAGGAGCAGAGCGGCATACCGTTCTTCTCGCGCCGCATCGGCCTCGACGAAGCGGGCAGCACCGTCACCCTCGACGGCGGCCTCAAGCTGACCGGGCGCGCAGGCCCGGTCAGCATAGGCGTGCTGGGCGTGAGCCAGGCCGCGGCCGTCGGGGGCGGCACGGCCGACCTCTTCGTCGGGCGTGTCGCGGTCAACGTGCTGGAGGAATCCAGCATCGGCGCGATCGTGACGAGCGGCAATCCCGACCCGGCCATCGACAACAGCCTGGGCGGCATCGATTTCCGTTACCTCAATACGCGCCTCGGTGGCGGCCGCAGCATCGAGGCGACCGCCTGGTTCCAGCAGACGGACACCGAAGGCCTGGAAGACGACGATTCCGGATACGGATTCAGCTTTGCGATACCGAACAGCGAAGGCTGGGAGGGCGAGATCGTCCACAAGGTTCTCGAGGAGAACTATTTCCCGGCGTTGGGATTCGCCGCTCGTACGGATTTCGAGGCGACGTTCGGGAGCATCGGTTACACCTGGCGTCCCGGAAATTCCTGGGTGCGCAGCGTCCAGGCCGAGGTCGGCGCAGAGTTCGTCGAGCCGATCAACGGCAGCGACCGCAGCCACGAGATCGCGATCCAGCTCTTCGAGGCGGAGAACCAGTCGGCGGACAAGCTGGAGCTGACGCATTCATTCTTCGAGGAGGAATTCGTCGAGCCGTTCGAGATCTCGGACGGCGTCGTGATCGCCGGCGGGACATACAGCTTCGGTCACAGCTGCCTGACCCTGTATACGGGCGAGCAACGCGTGGTCGCGACCGAGACGACGGCCTGCGAGGGGGGCTTTTACGACGGGAGCATCTTCGTATTCGAGACGCGCACGATCTGGCGGCCTAGCAAGCACTTCAAGCTGGTCGTCGGCGGCGAGTACAACGACGTCGACCTGCCGGAGGGCGACTTCATCACGCGGCTCCTGACGCTGAACGTCGACGTCGCCTTCAACACGGCCTGGTCCTGGGAGAACTTCATCCAGTACGACAACGTCACGGACACCGTCGGGCTCAACAGCATCCTGCGCTGGATCCCGCGCGCCGGGCAGGAGACGGTGCTCGCCATGAACACGCAGCAGGAAGACTTCGACCGGGATGGGCGCTTCCGGTCCTACACGTCGGACGCGACGCTGAAGCTCAGCTATACCTTCCGGTTCTGACGCGGCCGCGCTCAGCCCGCGGCGCTGCCCCCGTCCATCAGCACGGTCGTGCCGTTGACCTGCGCCGCCTCGTCCGAGGCGAGCCAGGCGACGAGGGCCGCGACTTCCTCGGGTGTCGTCGCGCGCCCGCTGCGGGTCGTCGCGGCGGACTCGCGCAGCACGGCTTCGCGGCCGAGTCCGCGCGCCTCGGCGTCGCGGAACAGCATCGGCGTCACGACGTCGCCGGGGCAGACGGCATTGATGCGGATGCCCTCCGCCGCGTGGTCGACGGCGAGTGACTTCGTCAGCAGCACGAGGCCGCCCTTGCTCGCGCAGTAGGCGACGGCATTCGGTCCGCCATGCAGGCCCCAGTTCGAGGCCACGTTGACGATCGCGCCGCGGCTCGCGCGCAGCTGCGGCAGCGCCGCTCGCACGAGGAAGAAGGGCGCGGAGAGGTTCACGGCCAGGGTCTGGTGCCACTGCTCGTCCGTGGTGTCCTCGGCTCGCCCCGGCAGGTAAATCCCGGCGTTGTTGACGAGGACGTCGAGCCGCCCGAACTCCCGGATGCAGTCGGCGACCAGCCGGTCGCAGGCGCCGGAGTCCGCGAGATCGCCGACCCAGGCGCGGATTGCGGGCGAGCCGGCCGCGACCGCCTCGGTCCGGGCCGAGTCGCGGCCGGCGGCGAACACGCGGAAGCCGTCCCTGGCGAGGCGCGCGGCAACCGCCGCGCCGATGCCGGAGCTTGCGCCGGTGACCAGTGCCGTCTTCGTTGGCAGGGCGCCCACGCCGCTACTTGCCGTAGCGGCTGGACAGGTAAGCGACGATCGCTGCCGTGTCCTCGGCGGTCAACGGCGCGCCGAAGACGGTCACCATCTTCTGGACCGTCTTCTCCCATCCCGCCTGGTCCTGGAAGGGCGAGTTCATGACGATGTAATCGAGGCTGTGGCACATCGAGCAGGCAGCCACGACGCGCTCGCGGCCGGCGCCGTCGGCGAGCGCGATCCCGGACTCGTCCGCGGCCTGCGACGTCACGGGCCAGGCGACGCTGACCGCGAGGATCGCGCAGGCGGCCAGTGCGTCAGGTCGCACGGTACTCGGCATGCTGGATGACGTTGTGGTGATAGCCGGCCGGATTCGGCACCAGCGCCTCCGGCTGCACAGACCCATCGTTGGCTTCGGCGCGTACCGCCAACCGGAGCGTGTGGCCGGCCGTCAGCGACGCGACGAAATGCCAGGGGCGCCAGGCGTAACGGCCCAGGTCGCGTCCGAGCCCGGCGTCGCGCCAGGTCGCGCCGCCGTCGGCGGAGACGCCGACGCGGCGAATGCCCGAGCCGCCGTCCCAGGCGATACCCCGGATCACGACTGATTTTCCCGCCGGCAGGGCTGCGCCAGGCTCCGGGTCCACGATCAGGGAATTGACGCGTATGGCCGTGATCGGCGCAGTCTTTTCGTTGTCCTGTGACTCGAACCGGCTCGGCCCGAACAGGCCTTTGGGCACGCGGTAGGCCGTATTCATCCAGAAGCCCTCGAACGGCTTCTCCACGAGATTGAGCGTGGTCAGGCACTTGACCCAATACGTGGCGGTCCAGCCGGGCACGACGAGGCGCGCGGGGAAGCCGTGCCACCGCGGCAGCGGCTCGCCATTCATTTCGTAGGCGACGAGCGTGTCGTCGTCGAGCGCCTTCCACATCGGAAGGGATTTCATGAAGTCGGGCCCCGTCAGCGTCGGTGAGTCCGCGGCGTCGGCGACGACCTCGAGCGCGCCCGGCGCAATGCCGGCCGACTCGAGCACGTCCCGAAGGCGCGCGCCGCGCCAGCGCGCATTACCCATCGCACCATAGCCCCACTGCACGCCGGGCACGTGCGGCTCGAAGAAACCCCGGCGGTTACCCGAACATTGATTGACCGCGACGACTTCGTGCGGCTGGAAGCGGCGCAGGTCGGCGAGCGTGAGCGAGCGCTGCGACCTGGTGGCCGGTCCGCCGATGGCGAGGCGCCAATCCGCCGCGGCGAGATCCGGCACGCCCATGTGCCAGCGGACATAGAAAGCATCGTTTGGCGTCAGCGGCTCCCGCAGAAGGGCAACCGGCGTCTCGTAGTTGGGCGGGCGGAAGCTGCGCTTGATGAGCGGGCGCTTGCCCGGCAGGGCGTCGAGGACTTCGCTGGCCTGCGTGCCGGCCGGCAGCGTCGGCGTGCCGGCTCCCGCGAGACGGGTGGCCGGTAACGCGGCGCCCGCGAGCGCGAACGACGTGCCGCGGAGAAAGCTCCGTCGCTTCATGGCGGAGCACAGCATACGCCGATCATGCGGGCCATGTGGCAGACTGCCCGGCGTACGGGGGGAGGGACGACGATGGGAACACTGACGCGCCGGACTTTCGTAGTGGGCGGTGCCGCGGCCGCCGTGGCGCTCGCGCGGCGGGAAATCGCCTTTGCAGCCGCGAACGACGTGTATGCGCGTGCGATCGTCATCGACGGCCTCGGCGGCTTCGGCAACTCGAAAGGCGCGCCCGGCGCGCCGCTCACCGACGCCTTCGTGCAGGATATCCGCGCCTCGGGGATCACCTGCGTGCACACGACGATCCTGCCGGTCGGCTCGACGCCACCGGACACGGGCTTCACGCAGGCCGTGATCGGCATCGGCGAATGCGAGCGCGAGATCGAGGCGCATCCGGACGTGCTTGCGCGCGTCCGTCGCGTCGCCGACATCGCCGCGGCGAAGCGGGCCGGACGCACGGGCATCATCTATGGCTTCCAGGATGGCGTCGCGTTCGAGACGGACCTGTCGCGGCTCGACGAGCTGTACCGGCTGGGCATCAGGGTGGTGCAGCCGACCTACAACCGTCGCAATCTCCTCGGCGACGGCTGCCTCGAGCCCGCGAACGCGGGTCTCAGCAAGACGGGCGTCGAGGCGATCGCGAAGATGAATGAGCTCGGCATCCTCGTGGACCTCAGCCATTGCGGCCGCCGGACCGCGACAGATGCCATCCAGGCGTCCGTGAAGCCGGTCGCCTTCACGCATACCGGGTGCGCTGCGCTGAACGACCACCCGCGCAACCGCACGGACGCGGAGTTGCGCGCCGCCGCGGAGAAGGGCGGGGTGTCGGGCATTTATTTCATGCCCTTCCTGAGCGAGGGACGGCAGCCGACGGCCGCCGACATCGTCCGCCACCTCGAGCACATGATCCAGGTCTCGGGGGAGGACCACGTGTCGATCGGCACCGACGGCGGGGTGTCGGCGGAGATCGTGGACGACGCGTTCCGGGAGATTTTCAAGGAAAACGTCCGCAGGCGCCGCGAAGCGGGCATCAGCGCGCCGGGCGAGACCGATGAGGGCTACCTGTTCGCGAACGAGCTCAACACGCCGCGCCGCCTCGAGACGCTCGCCGGCATGCTTTCGGGTCGCGGCCATTCCGACGCGCGCATCGAGAAGATCCTCGGTGCGAACTTGTTGCGGGTGTTGTCGGACGTCTGGAGAAGCTGAGCAGGGACAGTCCCCTTTAGCTGAAGGGGTCAGACCCCTTCACGAATATGAAGGGGTCTGACCCCTTCGTGAGTCATTGATAGCCGCGGGCCTGCAGCTCGAAGAGGCGCGCGTAGTGACCATTGGCGCCGAGCAGTTCCTCGTGGGTGCCGTGCTCCGCGATGCGGCCCTCCTCGAGCACGACGATCTGGTCCGCCATGCGCACCGTCGAGAACCGGTGCGAGATGAGGATCGCGATGCGGCCGCGGGTCAGCGTGCGGAAATGCTCGAAGACCGTCGCCTCGGCCGCGGCGTCCATCGCGGCGGTCGGCTCGTCGAGGACGAGGATGTCGGCTTCCGTGCGCATGAAGGCGCGGGACAGCGCCACCTTCTGCCACTCGCCGCCCGACAGGTCGCGGCCCTGGTTGAACCACTTGCCGAGCGGCGTGCGGTACTTCTCCGGCAGCTCCTCGACGATCGGCGCCGCCATGCCTTTTTCCGCAGCCTCGCGCCAGCGCGCCTCGTCGGTCATGTGCCGGACGTCGCCCGCGCCGATGTTCTCGCCGACAGTGAGCTGGTAGCGCACGAAGTCCTGGAAGATGACGCCGATGCGCCGGCGCAGCGCAGTCTCGTCCCAGTCGGCGAGGTCGAGCCCGTCGAGCAGGATCCGCCCGCTCGTGGGGCGGTAGAGCCGGGTGAGGAGCTTGATCAGCGTCGTCTTGCCGGAGCCGTTCTCGCCGACGAGCGCGAGCGATTCGCCCGCTCGGACATGCAGGTTGACGCCGCGCAGGACCGGCCGCTCCGAGCCGGGGTACGCGAAGCCGACGTCGATGAAACGGATCCCGTCGCCGGGATTCGGCCCTCGTGAAACCGCGCCCGCGAACGTCTCCACCGGCGTGTCGAGGTATTCGTACAGCGTCGCGAGGTAGAGGTTGTCCTCGTACATGCCGCCGATGGCGGCGAGGCTCGCCGAGACCGCGGACTGGCCCTGGCGGAAGAGCATCACGTACATCGTCATCTGGCCGAGCGTGATGCGCCCGGCGATGGTCGCGAGGGCGATCCAGGCGTAGGCGCCATAGAGCGTGGCGGTCGCGATCAAGCCCAGCAGGAAGCCCCAGCCGTCGCGCCGCAGCGTGAGGTCCCGGTCCTCGCGATACAGCTTGCGGAAGATGTCGCGGTAGCGCTGCAGGAACGTCGGGCCGACGCCGAACAGCTGGACCTCCTTGGCATGGTCCTCGCGCGCGAGCACGGTCTCGAGGTAAAGCTGCATGCGCGTCTCGGGCGAGCGCCACAGGAAGAGGCGGAAGGCCGCGCCCGAGAAGCGCGCTTCCGCGAGGAACGAGGGAAGCCCGGCGAGCACGAGCACCGCGACGGCCCAGGGCGAGAAGTGCGCGAGCAGCGTGCCGTAGCTCAAGAGGGAGATGCCGTTCTGCGCGAGGCCGAAGGTGCGCATGACGAGCGACAGCGGCCGGCTCGACGCCTCGCGCCGGGCGCGCGTCAGCTTGTCGTAGAACTCCGAGTCCTCGAAGTGGGCGAGCTCGAGCGTGAGCGCCTTCTCGAGGATCATCGCGTTGACCCGCTGGCCCAGCTGCGCCCGGAACAGCGACTGGCACAGGGAGATGCCGCGCTGGCAGCCGGCGATTGCCGCGACGAGGCCGCCTTCCGCCGCGACCAGGAGGAGCGCATGGCCGGCCAGGTCCTCGCGCGCGGCGGGCGCCGCGGCGATGGCCGCGACGACGGCGTCCACGATCAGCGCGCCGACCCACGCGACCGCGGCCGGCAGCAGTCCTGCCGCGAGCGTCAGCAGGCCCAGCGCGACGCTGAGCGCCTTGTTGGTCGTCCAGACGAGCTCGATCGCATGGCGGCTGTAGCGGAAGACGCCGAAGAATCCGCGCGCGAGATTGGGAGGCGCGGGTGCAGGCTGCCGGGGTCGGGGTTTCACTCGGTCGGGACTCTCGCCCGACAGGATACGATCCGGCCGTCCAAGCCGCTAGAAGTTCAGCTCGAAGTTGACGTGGTAGACGTGTCCGTCGCCGCCGACCGGGTAGGGCACGGCGGTGTAGCCGACCGGGATGTCGTCGAGCCGCAGCCACTCGCCATTGACGCGGATGCCGCGCATCCGCTTCGGGAAGTAGTTGAAACCTCCACGCAGCTCGTTCGAGTCGCCGTAGCGGCCCTGGATCTCGGAATAGCCGGCGTACACCTGGAAGAGCTGCGGCACGAGCATGGCCGAAGCCTGGACCTGGTAGCCGGTGTCGTCGATGTCCTCGATCAGCCCGGGCACGACACCGGGTCCGCGGAAATCGGTGAGGTGCCGCCAGTAATACTCCGCTTCGAGCGCATAGCCTCGGTACTTGATGCCGGCATCGACGCTGACCATCGTGTAGTTGACCTCGTCTACCTCGATGCCGGGACCGAAGAGATTCGGCGTGAAGATCGTGTTGCCGTCGGTCAGCCGGATCTGGGTGTTCTCGATGGTCTCCGTGCCGGGCTGTTCCTGGCTGTTCTCCGTGCTGTGCGTGTAATGCAGGCCGATGCGCGTCGCGACGTCCTGGTGGTTCTCGAAGTCGCCGAACGCGCCGATCGGACCGAATTCGTGGGTGGTCGGCAGCCAGTTGAGCATCAGCGAATACGTGTCGATTGTGCTGTCGAGCTGCGAGGCACTGACGCCGAGGATGCTCATGTTGGTGGCAAGCATCGCGTTGTAGTTGAGGCCGGGGACGATGGCGCCCTTGAGCCAGATGCCGGTCGAATACGACGGCCGGAAGAATTCGTCCGCGGTCATGCGGTCGTCGACGCCGAGCCAGTACGGGAACTGCCCTTCGGTGCTGCGCACGCCGGGCAGCGAGGTGATGCCCATGCCGAACGTCGCGTGCTCGTTGAAGACCCAGCTCAGGTTGCCCGCGCCCACGACCTGGGCGGGATCGCCCTGCGCCGTGTTGGCGGACCAGACGTACAGGTAGAAGCGGAACTTCGGGTCGAGGAACCAGCCGGAGAACGGCATGAAGAACTTCTGTAGCTGGAAGTCCTGCCGCTGCGGCACCGTCTTCACGGTGCCGAATGAATCCGTGTACGTCGGGTCGAGGCCTTCCTGGTTCAGGTAACGGGCATAGCTGAAGAGGCGCATGTAGAACTGCGCGCGCTCGCCGTCGTAGAGCTTCACGCCGAGGTTCCCGATGTACTCGGGCGCGTCCGTGCCGGGCAGCCGTGCCGATGCGGCGCCCGCGGGCGGCGTCGCGGATCCTGCGGCTCCCGCCTCCGCGGGCGGCGGCAATGGCGCCGTCGCCGAACCCGCGGCCTCGGCCGGCTCAGCCGCCGGGGCGGAGGCTGCCGGCGGCGCCTCGGGCGTGACCGTCGGGCTCCCGCCCTGCGGCGCCCGATCCCCGAGCGCTTCGCGCAGCAGGCGCTCGAGCTCGCGGATGCGCGCATCCTGCTCGCGCACCTGGCGCTCCAGGTCCTGCTGGCGCTGCTCTACCGTGCGAGTGTCCGCCGGCGCAGCCTGCGCGGTGGCGAGGGAGGGCAATGCGGCGGCTATCAGCGCGATGGCGGCTGACTTGTTCACGAGGGCATCTTACCGGCGTGGCTACGCTCGGGCATCGAGGATCGCAAGGACGGACTGTGGAGGGCGCCCGATTGCAGCCCGGTCGCCCGCGACGACGATCGGCCGTTCGATGAGGATCGGATCACGCACGAGCGCCTCGATCCATTCGGCGTCGGTGAGCGACTTCCCCGCATACCGGGCCTTGTAGAGTTCCTCGCCCTTCCGGACGAGGGCCTCGGGCCGGATGCGCAGCCGCTTGACGATAGCCGCGAGCTCCGCTGCGGTCGGCGAAGTCTTCAGGTATTCCACGATCCGCGGTTCGATCCCGCGCCCGCGCAGAAATTCGAGCGTCTCGCGGCTCTTGCTGCACTTCGGGTTGTGGTAGATCGTGAGCGCGCCCACGGCTTCACCGGGCGCTGCCGGATTTCACGCGCGGCAGGTAGCGATCGAGGAGTTCCGTCTGGCGCGTCCGCTTCGCGACCGCATGGCTGGCGATCCAGACCTGCTCAGTCACCGTCGTCACCTCGAGGGGGTCGCCGCTCCAGAGCACGAGGTCGGCCACCTGCCCTTTCTCGATCCGGCCGCGCGAGCCGCCGAGGCCGAAGATGGCGGCGGGGCTCGAGGTGATCGCCGCGAGTCCCGCTTCCCAGGGCAGGCCATGCGCGACGGCGTTGCCGGCCAGCTGGCGGTTCTTGCGCAGGTGGAATCCGTCGTC
>Ga0307408_100002850_pt1 | contig 11988 bp, 11 predicted proteins | sample 322Cmetagenome_FD_202116 | JGI IMG/M metagenome (GOLD analysis project Ga0307408, IMG submission 202116) | Maize rhizosphere microbial communities from greenhouse at UC Davis, California, United States - 322HYB-C-3 | ecosystem: Host-associated > Plants > Roots > Rhizosphere > Soil | place... | reverse complement strand
TTGATCCAGCAGCTCAAGCCCTTCGAAGGTCGCGCCGACGGTGACTGGTTCATCGCCCGGACCGGCTACACCGGCGAGGACGGCCTGGAGATTGTCCTGCCGGCCCATGAAGCCCCGAGTTTTTTCAACGACCTGGTGGGTGCCGGCATTTCTCCCATCGGGCTGGGCGCGCGCGACACCTTGCGCCTCGAAGCCGGCATGAACCTCTACGGCCAGGACATCCACCAGGATGTTTCGCCGTTGGCCTCGAACATGGCCTGGAGCATCGCCTGGGAACCCGCGGACCGCCAGTTCATCGGTCGCGCTGCGCTGGAGGCTGAACTCGCCGCTGGCGTACAGCACAAACTGGTGGGGCTGGTACTGGAAGAGCGCGGTGTGCTACGCGCCCACCAAGTGGTCCGTATCGCCAATGTTGGCGAAGGAGAGATCACCAGTGGTAGTTTTTCTCCTACGCTTAGCAAGTCCATTGCCCTGGCACGTGTTCCGATGGCTACGGCTGACCGTGCCGAGGTGGAAATTCGTGGCAAGTGGTATCCGGTACGAGTGGTCAAGCCGACCTTCGTCCGCCATGGCAAAACCCTGATCTAACCCTTTGCGGCGGGCCGCTGGCCGCTGACACTTTCTCTTGAGGACACAGAATTATGAGCGATATCCCTGCCGAACTGCGTTTCGCCGAAAGCCACGAGTGGGCGCGCCTGGAAGCCGACGGTAGCGTCACCGTGGGCATCAGCGACCACGCGCAGGAAGCGTTGGGCGACGTGGTGTTTGTCGAGCTGACTGAAGTCGGTAAGGTTTTTGCTGCGGGCGATCAGGCCGGTGTGGTGGAATCGGTCAAGGCCGCTTCTGACATCTACTCCCCGATTGCCGGTGAAGTGATTGCAGTCAACGAAGAATTGAGTGGTTCGCCAGAGTTGTTGAACTCCGATCCTTACGGGGCTTGGATCTTCAAACTCATGCCAAGCGATGCGTCCGAGCTGGACAAGCTGCTGGACGCTACCGGCTACAAGGCTGCAATCGGCGAATAAGACGGGACAGCCTTGGGTAATCTCCGGGCAAAAAAATGCCGCTCGATCGAGCGGCATTTTTTATTGGCCGGGAATCACTCCTGGGCGACGGCGTTTTTCGCCAGGATTGCGTTGGCCAGTTCCATGTCGGTGGCTTGCAGGCCTGGGTTGTCGGCACGGACTTTCTGCATGGCCGCTTCCAGGTAAGGGCCACGAATGCCGCCGTCACTGGCGACGAAGCTGCCGGCGTCGTCCTGGGCGGCGACGATCAGCTTGTTATCCTTGAAGGTCAGGTAGGTGGAACCGGTGGTCGCACCGGATGAGATGACGTTACGCCAAAACGTGTCGGCCATTGCCGAGCCCACGGGAAGAGAAAGCAAGGCCAGGGTCGCGACAGCAAGTTTGAGACGCATGATAGGTGACTCCACAGGGTTAACTATGATTTTGGATTGCCGTTGCCCCGGTTCAGTTCCATGACACGTCAGTCAGCTTTTTCAATCGTCAACACGGTACCTTCTTGCGCCACTACCCTGACCCTTGTGCCAACAGGCAGATCGGGCCCTTTGGCCAACCAAACGCCATCGGCCACCTTGATCTTGCCGCGCCCATCGACGATCGCCTCATGGACCTGGAATATCTTGCCAATCAGCTCCTGCCCGCGCAGGTTCAGGTGCGGCTGGTCGCTCTGGCGGATAGCGCTGCGCTGGCGTCGCCACCAATACAGGGCTGTCGCGATAGCGAACAGGCCGAACAGCAGGAACTGCACCTCCCACGCCATTTGCGGCAGGACGAAGGTCAACACGCCCACCGCAGCGGCGGCCATGCCAATCCATAACAGGTATCCGCCGGCGCCGAATATTTCCAGGATCAACAGGATGACGCCCAGCGCCAGCCAGTCCCAATAAGACATCTGCTGCAGGAACTCCCACATAGGCGCGCCTCAGGCTTTCTTGCTGTCGAAGGTGGCCTTGACGATTTCGCCAATGCCGCCGACCGCTCCGATGACCTGGCTGGCTTCCAGCGGCATCAGGATTACCTTGCTATTGTTGGCCGAGGCTAATTGGCCCAGCGCATCGATGTATTTTTGCGCAACGAAGTAGTTCACGGCCTGGACGTTACCGTCGGCAATCGCCTGGGACACCACCTGGGTGGCGAGGGCTTCGGCCTGCGCCTGGCGCTCGCGGGCCTCGGACTCGAGGAATGCGGCCTGGCGGCTGCCCTCGGCCTCGAGGATCTGTGCCTGTTTCTTGCCCTCGGCGGTGAGGATCGCCGACGCTCGCAAGCCCTCGGCTTCGAGGATCTGGGCACGCTTGATACGTTCGGCTTTCATCTGCCCTGACATGGCGGCCATCAGGTCGGCCGGCGGGCTGATGTCCTTGATCTCGATCCGCGTGATCTTGATGCCCCAAGGTGCCGTGGCCTCATCAACGGTGCGCAGCAATTTCTCGTTGATACCGTCGCGCTGGCTCAACATGGCATCCAGCTCCATGGAACCCAGCACCGTGCGGATGTTGGTTTGCAACAGGTTGCGGATGGCGTGCTCGAGGTTGTTGACCTCGTAGGCGGCCTGGGCCGTATTGACCACCTGGAAAAAGCACACGGCGTCGATCTGCACCGTGGCGTTGTCGGCGGTGATGACTTCCTGGGGTGGGATGTCCAGCACGCTTTCCATGACGTTGATCTTGCGACCGATGCGGTCCATCACCGGGATGATGATGTTCAGGCCCGGCTTGAGCGTATTGGTGTAGCGGCCGAACCGCTCGACCGTCCATTGGTAGCCCTGGGGCACGACCTTGAACCCCATGAACAGGATGGCGACCACGAGGCCGATGAAAAGTAGAAGTACGCTACCGATCTGCATGACGGTTCCCTGTGCGGATTGAATGGACCTGCGAACCCTGAGTGTAGGGCAAGCGGCCATTATCTTCGCTACGGTCCGTTCCGGTATGTTCGTGGGAGTTTTCCGGTCCTTTAGCCGGACCGTGCCTACTTTTGCTCGCTCTGAGGTGTGACCCGCAATACTTCCTCGACAGTGGTCAAGCCCGCCGCCACCTTTTGCGCGCCAGAAAGCCGCAAGCTGCGCATGCCTTCCTTGAACGCCTGGCGGCGCACGGCCAGCAGGTCGGTGTCAGGGTGGATCAGGCCTTTTACGCTGTCGCTCAACTGCATGATCTCGTACACCCCGGCGCGCCCGCGATAACCGGTGTCACGGCATTCCGAGCAACCGACGGCCTGTTGGGCGTTGGTGGGCAGTGGCGCCTGCCAGGGACGTGTCAGGGTTTGCCAGTCGTCTTCGTCCAGGGTCAGGGGCGCCTTGCAATGGGGGCACAATGTCCGCACCAGGCGCTGGGCCATCACCCCGAGTACCGTGGCCTTGATCAGGTAATGCGGCACGCCGAGTTCCAGCAGGCGGCTGATCGCGCTCGGTGCATCATTGGTGTGCAGGGTCGAGAGCACGAGGTGTCCGGTGAGCGCTGCCTGGATCGCCATTTCGGCGGTCTCCAGGTCGCGAATCTCGCCGATCATGATGATGTCCGGGTCCTGTCGCATCAGCGCGCGGACGCCTGCGGCAAAGGACAGCTCGATATTGTGCTGGACCTGCATCTGGTTGAAGGAGGCCTCGACCATTTCAATCGGGTCTTCGATGGTGCAGAGGTTCACTTCCGGCGTCGCCAGTTTCTTCAGCGTGGTGTACAGGGTGGTTGTCTTGCCGGACCCGGTGGGACCCGTGACCAGGATGATGCCGTTGGGCTGGCGAGTCATGTCCTGCCAGCGGCGCAAGTCGTCTGCGGAAAAGCCGAGCTGGTCGAAATCCTTGAGCAGCACTTCCGGGTCGAAGATCCGCATGACCATTTTCTCGCCGAACGCGGTGGGCAAGGTCGACAGTCGCAACTCCACCTCGCCGCCATCCGGGGTCTTGGTCTTGACGCGGCCATCCTGGGGCTTGCGCTTTTCCGCGACGTTCATCCGGCCCAGGCTCTTGAGCCGGCTGATGATGGCCATCGTCACCTGTGGCGGGAATTGGTAGACGGTGTGCAGCACGCCGTCGATGCGAAAGCGCACGGTGCCTTGCTCCCGGCGCGGTTCGATATGGATATCGCTGGCCCGTTGCTGGAACGCGTACTGGAACAGCCAGTCGACGATATTGACGATATGCGCGTCGTTGGCGTCCGGCTCCTGGTCACTGGCGCCCAGGTTGAGCAGTTGTTCGAAATTGGTCAGGTTGCTGGGTTGCTGGTCGACCGTCGTCGCGCCGCTGACCGACTTGGCCAGTCGATAGAACTCCACGCTCAGGCGTTGGATGTCGACGGGGTTGGCCACCACGCGCTTGACCGGCAATTTGAGCACGTGGGTCAGGTCTGATTCCCAACTGCTGACATAGGGCTGGGCGCTGGCGACCGTGACGGCGTCGCGATCCACCGCGACCGCGAGGATCTTGTGGCGCTGTGCAAAGGCGTAGGACATCAACGGCGTAACAGCCGCCACGTTGATCTTCAAAGGGTCGATGCGCATGTAGGGCTGGTCGGCCTGCTGGGCCAGCCATAGCGTCAGGTTCTCCAGGTCCAGGCGCTTGCCGGGGCGGCTGAGGTCGTCGAGATGCTGGTTGGCGATGAATTCCAATGGGTGTAGCTGGCTGTTGGCGTTATGGCGCCGGCGGGCATTGAGCGCAGTCTCGGCCGAATCCTGGCTGATGAGGCCTTGGGTGACCAATTGGCGCAGCAGGTCGTTGAGGTCCAGCCAGCGGTCCTGAGTGGCGTGTTTGGTGGACATGGGCGTTCGGGTTCCTATTGGACTAATGCAGCAAAGCCGCGATACAGACGCTTCGGCGTCCTGGCTCGTTCTGCAAAAGAATAGTCCCGACCCTATGGACCGTTGGGCCACTACCCGACCAATGCGTTTCCAATTCTTGCCTGGATGCTCTCAACCGGCCGCCAGGACCGGCCCGGCCCGCGCAATATCGGCGTCCTGCAAGTCCACCGAACAGACGCTGATTAGGTTACGCAATTTTTCGGCGATCACTTGCGCGCGGTGCCAGCTCAGCCCGGCCAAGAGGATCTCTATCGACAGCAGATCGTCGAGGCGCTCGATCCGCGCCGTTTCCAGCGTGAGGCCTTGCAAGGCAAACAGATTGAGCACCCGGCAGGGCAGGTCCGGCTCGGCTTCCCCGAGCAAATGATAGTGAGCGCGACAATGGGTGTTGGCGGTGTGCCAGGCGTCGGCACGAAGCACTGGTGTGCTGACGGATTCCAATGAGGGCATGGGGAAGTCTCCAGAAGTTCGGGAGAAATCTTTACATGGGCGCCGGGGTATTTCTTATCTAAGATGGGCTGATTGAGCGGATTAGCCGAATTGAATTAATCGTATTTTGATATATCTGGGGTTTATTTATGCAAAGCGAGCTGGACGCTTATGACCGCAGGATACTGGCCTTGCTGCAGGAAGACGCTTCGCTTTCCAGTGCGCAGATCGCCGAGCAGGTAGGTCTGTCCCAATCGCCTTGCTGGCGTCGGATTCAGCGGATGAAGGAGGAGGGGATCATTCGCGGGCAAGTGACGCTGCTGGATCGCAAGAAAATCGGCCTCAACACGCAGATATTCGCCGAAATAAAGCTCAATGCTCACGGACGCTCGAATTTCACCGAATTCACCGAGGCGATCCGCGGCTTCCCTGAGGTGCTGGAATGCTACGTGCTGATGGGGTCGGTGGATTTCTTGCTGCGCATTGTCACGGCGGACATCGAGGCCTACGAGCGCTTCTTTTTCGAGAAGCTGTCGATGGTGCCGGGGATCCAGGAAGTGAACTCGATCGTGGCGCTGTCGGAAATCAAGTCCACGACGAGTTTGCCGGTGGTGCGCTGAAGCTTCTGCAGGTGTGCGGGCTGGCCCCATCGTCGGATCGCCGTCCGAAGCAAGCTCGCTCTTACAGTTGAATTTCAGCGGTCACAAAATCTGACTCTAACGCTGAACCCCTGTGTGCGAGCCTGCTCGCGAAGCGGTGTTACAGGCGCAGCAAAGTCTTCCAGGCCCGGTTCTGATACACCGCGATCGCCTGTTGCTTGCGCGCATCCAGAAGCTCGTCGGTGATCGGTTCGTTGGCCAATTGCGCCAGCTTGTTCAATTCGCCGTAGAGCCGGTCCATCTCAGCAATTTCCAGCACCTGGCGGGCATGATGCAGCCAGGCCTGGATGCGTTCGATGCGCGGCAATTGCTCGGCCAGGTCTTCTGGCTGCTGCTGGTAACGTTGCAGTTGCAAGGACGAAGCTTCTTCGCTCAACAGGCGTGGCAACCAGCTGCCCAGTTGCGCCGCGCCCTGGCGGTTGCCACGGGTGTTGCGGTCGGCGGCCCAGCTGCGGGCCAGCAGCCAGCGTGACGCTTGGAGGGAGAAGAGGCCCCAGCGCGGGTCTTGCAGTTCTTCGAGGAACTGCTCCGGTGCCGCCTTGCGCACGTCTTCGTCTTCGAGGCCGGCCTGGACCAGCGGACGCCAGTCTTCCAGCAGCGCGTCCAGGGCAACCCGCAGGTCGTGGGTGGATTGGCGCGGCGCGGCCTGGCCGAGGCTGCTGAGCAATGCACGCAGTTCGGCGAGGTTTTCGACCCAGTCCTGCAGCAGGCGCCAGTGGCCGTTGAAGCGATATTGCTCGGCCAGGCGCTGGCTGCTGCCCAGCAAATGCCAGCTCAGCGCCGCGAAAGCATCGTCCAGCGGTGTTTCGGCGCTCAGTTGCGGAGCTGGCAGGCTCAGGGCGTAGCTGCCCGCTTCATGAAGGCGATAGCCGCGTTCGGCCTTGCTGATATCACAAGGCATCAAGGGCAAGGTCGCGGCCAGCTCGGCGGCCAGCTCCAGCAGCGCGGCAGGTTCGCCTTCACGCAGTTCCAGCTCCAGCTCGCAGATTTCTTCCTTCTGCTTGCCGACCACGACGTGGCCCAGGTCCAGCGCGGCTTCGATGACCACTTTGCTTTTGCCACGGCCCCAGGCGATTTCGGCGCGTTCACGAACGAAGTCGGTGGTGAAGATCGCCTTGAGGGTCTTTTTATCCAGGTCTGCCAGCGCCTCGGGCCAGCACTCGCCCTCGAGTTTCTTCAGGTCCAACTTGGCCTTGGGCAGGTGCCAGTCGTATTCGTTGCGCTCGGACAGACCGGCGACGCTCTGGCCGCGGGTCTTGAGGGTCTGGATCACCTCTTCGCCGTCGCGACGCAGGCGCAGGGCGACTTTGGCCCGGGCTAGGTCACGTTCCGGCGTGTCGAAGTACTGGTTCATCAGTTCGTGGCGTTCCCAGCCACTCTTGTTGCGTTTTTTCAACAGCGGATGCTCACGCAACGCTGCCAGGGTCTCGCGGCTGACGCGGAGTTTGATTTCGGTTTCTTTCTGCATGGCCGGAAAATCCAGGGATCGGGTGCGCAGCCGGGGGAAGGTGTGGCTGCCAAGGCCGTGCAGTGTACAGGACTCCTCGAGCCTACGCGCCGAACGGTTCCATCCTTGCGCTCTATGGCTCTATGATGGACTTCAATCTGCAAGTCCGGAGCCAGCGATGCCTTTGCCGTCCATGAAAGATCAATTCGCTGCCCTGATCGCTGCGCCATCGGTCAGTTGCACCCAGGCGACGCTGGACCAGTCCAATGGCGCCGTTATCGAGCTGCTGGCGGGCTGGCTCACCGAGCTTGGGTTTTCCTGTGACATCCAACAGGTCAGCCCCGGCAAGTTCAATCTACTGGCGAGTTTCGGCACGGGCCCCGGCGGGCTGGTGCTGGCTGGCCACAGTGACACGGTGCCGTTCGACGGCGCGTTGTGGCAGACCGATCCGCTGAAACTCACCGAGGTCGATGGGCGATGGGTGGGCCTGGGCAGTTGCGACATGAAAGGTTTTTTTGCCCTGGCGATCGAAGCGGTCAAGCCGCTGCTGGACCAACCGTTCAAGCAACCGTTGCTGATCCTCGCCACGTGCGATGAAGAAAGCTCCATGGCCGGCGCCCGCGCCCTGGCCGATGCCGGCCGGCCATTGGGCCGCGCTGCGGTGATCGGCGAGCCCACCGGCCTGCGGCCGATTCGCCTGCACAAGGGCGTGATGATGGAGCGCATCGATATTCTCGGGCGCAGCGGCCACTCATCCGACCCAAGCCTGGGCCACAGCGCCCTCGAAGCCATGCACGACGCCATGGGTGAGCTGCGCGGCTTGCGGTTGCAATGGCAGCGTGAATTCCGTAATCCGCAATTTACCGTGCCGCAACCGACGCTGAATTTCGGCTGCATCCACGGCGGTGACAATCCCAACCGGATCTGTGGCCAATGCTCCATGGAATTCGACTTGCGCCCCTTGCCAGGCATGGACCCGCAGGTGCTGCGGGCAGCGATCCAGCAGAAGCTCGACCCCATCGCCGAACGCCACAAGGTCAAGATCGACTACGCGCCGTTGTTTCCCGAGGTGCCCCCGTTCGAGCAGGCCGAGGATGCCGAATTGGTGCGCGTGGCCGAGCGGCTGACGGGTTATCGCGCCGAAGCAGTGGCGTTCGGCACCGAAGCGCCTTATCTTCAGCGCCTTGGCTGCGAAACCCTGGTGCTGGGTCCTGGTGATATCGCCTGCGCCCATCAGCCCGGCGAGTACCTTGAAATGTCACGTTTGCAACCTACCGTGCAATTGCTGCGTCAGTTGATCGGTCATTACTGCCTGACGCCGGCCACGGCCGGTTAAATTGCCCCCGTGCGGGCCCGTATTCATCACATGAGGAGAGCGCGCGTGTCGCCAAGCCTGTTCCGACGATAACCACCAGCCCGCTGTGCGTTCTGTTTCGTCTTTTTTCGGCTGTTATTTATTACAGGTCCAGGTTCATGCCCGAATACGTCAATTGGCTTCGTCACGCTTCGCCTTATATCAATGCCCACCGCGACTGCACCTTCATCGTCATGCTGCCCGGCGATGGGGTGGAACACCCTAATTTCGGCAACATCGTCCACGACCTGGTGCTGCTGCACAGTCTTGGCGTGCGCCTGGTGCTGGTCCATGGTTCGCGCCCGCAGATTGAAACCCGTCTTGCTGCCCGTGGCCTGACGCCCCATTACCACCACGGCATGCGCATCACCGATGCCGCGACGCTGGAATGCGTGATCGACGCGGTCGGCCAGTTGCGCATCGCTATCGAGGCGCGCCTTTCCATGGACATGGCGTCATCGCCGATGCAAGGCTCGCGGTTGCGGGTCGCCAGCGGCAACCTGGTCACCGCCCGGCCGATCGGCGTGCTTGAAGGCGTGGATTATCACCACACCGGCGAGGTGCGCCGGGTCGATCGCAAAGGCATCAATCGGCTGCTGGACGAGCGCTCCATCGTCTTGCTGTCACCGTTGGGCTATTCGCCCACGGGGGAGATCTTCAACCTGGCCTGCGAAGACGTCGCCACTCGTGCGGCCATTGACCTGGCAGCGGACAAATTGCTGCTGTTCGGCGCCGAGCAAGGCCTGATCGGCGAAGATGGGCGACTGGTTCGCGAGTTGCGTCCGCAACAGGTCCCGGCCCACATGCAGCGTCTGGGCAGCGACTATCAAGCCGAACTGCTGGATGCGGCGGCCCAGGCCTGCCGTGGCGGTGTCGCGCGCAGCCACATCGTCAGCTATGCCGAGAATGGCGCGCTGCTGGCCGAATTGTTCACCCGTGACGGCAGCGGCACGCTGGTAGCACAGGAGCAGTTCGAGGTGGTGCGTGAGGCGGCGATCGAAGACGTCGGCGGATTGCTGGACCTGATCAGCCCGTTGGAAGAGCAGGGCATCCTGGTGCGTCGTTCCCGCGAGGTGCTGGAGCGCGAGATCGAACAGTTCAGCGTGGTCGAGCGTGAAGGCATGATCATCGCTTGCGCGGCGCTGTACCAGATCGCCGATTCGGATGCCGGTGAGCTGGCCTGCCTGGCGGTGAATCCGGAGTACCGCCACGGTGGCCGGGGCGATGAGTTGCTGGAGCGGATCGAAACCCGGGCCCGTGCCCAAGGGCTCAAGACGCTGTTCGTACTGACGACGCGGACCGCCCACTGGTTCCGTGAGCGGGGCTTCGAACCCAGCACTGTCGAGCGCCTGCCTGCGGCCCGGGCGTCGCTCTACAACTATCAGCGCAATTCGAAGATCTTCGAAAAGTCCCTGTAGGCGGCCCCGCTTTACCGCGGTCTTCTTGATTTCAGACAATGAGCAGCTAGTCTGGAACCGGTCAAGATCGCGGCATACGCGAGCGGCTGTGAACAGGATCGAAGGCGCAGGAGGCGCGCAAACTCATTTCGTCGCCCGGCATCACGGGGTCTGGTAAATCCCTGGCGAAATGACCGTTCAGTAATCCTCTGCGTCGCCGATAAGGCATGTCACGGCTTGATGAAGCGGTGATGGCACTCTTATGTCAAACTGCGCTGAAAACTGTTGAAACAATTCTATTTGGATTTATAAAAAATCCTTTATTCTTCGGGCCGGTGTCGCGGGGTTAGACCTTCGTCGTAGTCCGAAAGGGTTACGGTTGACTTGCCGGTCACGGTCTGGCGCTAATCGCGCATCCGCGGATTCCGGGCGTTCGAACCGGAACCAAAGACACACAAGAATTAGAAAACGAGAGGAGCGATACATGAAGAAGTCCACCTTGGCCATGGCAGTGGCCCTTGGGGTATTGGCGCAGCAGGCAGGCGCCGCCGGTTTTATTGAAGACAGCAAGGCGTCTGTTAGTTCTCGTACTTTGTATTTCAACAATGACAACCGCGAAGGCACTACTAATGACCAACGTGAGACGGCCACTGGTCTGAAATTCGACTACAAGTCCGGCTTCACCCAAGGCGTTGTCGGTTTTGGTATAGATGCCCAAGCATTGGTGGGCATCCATCTCGATGGCGGCAAGGGCCATCACCCGGACAACAACTCCTTCGTTCCAAGTGAAAGCAATGGTTCCGCTGTAAGCAACTGGAGCCGCATGTCCGGTAATGTAAAGGCGCTTTTCTCCAAGACCGAAGCCCACCTGGGTGGCGCTCTGGCGCCTAATTTGCCGATCCTGGTTGCCAGTGATGGGCGTCTGCTGCCGCAAACCTTCGAGGGTGGCACCATCACCTCCAAGGACCTGGACAATGTGACGTTCAATGCCGGTCAGTTGGAACATGCCACAGGCCGTGCGTCGAGCAACAGCACTGGCTTGTCAGTGAACGGTGCGACCGAGGAAAGCAACCAGTTCCGCTACGCTGGTGCCGACTGGAAGGTCACCAAAGACCTGACCCTGCAGTACTACTATGCGAATCTGCAGGATTTCTACAAACAGCACTTCCTGGGTGCGGTGCATGTTTTCCCGATCAGCGAAGGCCAGTCGTTCAAGACTGACCTGCGTTACTTCGACAGCAGCTCCGATGGCCGTAACGGCGACGCGGGCTATACCTTCAATAACAACCAAGGCTACGCCAAGAACCCGGGCGAGGTCGATAACAAGACCTGGAGCGCCATGTTCACCTACACCCTGGGTGGCAGCGCATTTCTGTTGGGTCACCAGCAAGTCGGTGACGACGGTGGTTTCGTCTATCTGAACCAAGGCAGCCTGCGCAGCGACGCCGGCGGTTTTGAAGGGGCTGGCGGTTCGAGTTTCTATCTGTTCACCGATAGCATGATCAACGCATTTGTCCGGGCCGGTGAAAACACCACCTTCGGTCAGTATTCCTACGATTTCGCGGGCCTCGGTGTTCCAGGCCTGAAAGCCTCGGTTGCCTACCTGCGTGGCGACGACGTCAAAACCGTCTCCGGCGCAAGCGAATACTCCGAGTGGGAACGTGATATGCGCGTAGATTACGTAGTCCAGCAGGGTGCATTGAAAGGCTTCGGTACTACCGTGCGACACGGTACTTACCGCAGCAGCGGTGTTGGCACCAGCCAGGACCAGACTCGCGTAATCTTCAACTACACCTACAACTTCATGTAAGGCGTAGCGAAGTAAAAAAGCCCCGCCCGGCATCACGCCGGGCGGGGCTTTTGCGTTTTTGGCTCAACGAGCCGGATA
>Ga0307408_100002849_pt1 | contig 11991 bp, 7 predicted proteins | sample 322Cmetagenome_FD_202116 | JGI IMG/M metagenome (GOLD analysis project Ga0307408, IMG submission 202116) | Maize rhizosphere microbial communities from greenhouse at UC Davis, California, United States - 322HYB-C-3 | ecosystem: Host-associated > Plants > Roots > Rhizosphere > Soil | place: USA... | reverse complement strand
ACATAAGGCGCATTCGCATAAAGTCAGCAGGCCCAGTCTGTTGGCACAAGAATTTGGTCGACAACGCCCGAGGGCGTCGTCGGAATCGTTGCATTTTGCGGGTTTAGTGCGCAACCGTCATCCGTAAAGTGCAGATCTACGGGTTTGCCGTCTTCCAAGGCGGTTGCTGAGCTCTTGTGGCGAGGGGATTTAGCGAAACGTCGCACCGCCCCGCTGGGCTGCGCAGCAGCCCCAACCAAGCAAATGAGGCGAGCCTGACCCACCCAGGTGTTAATTAAAGGGACTGCTGCGCAGTCCAGCGGGGATAAATCCCCTCGCCACTTGCATCATCCCCACCCCACCCGCCTAAACTGCCCACATGAATCTGCCCCTTGCAGCCGACCACGCCATGGCAGGCTTTCACCCCGCCGTTCGCGCCTGGTTCAGCCAGACATTCCCGGCGGTCACGGCCGCCCAGGCCCGGGCGTGGCCGTTGATCGGCCAGCGCCGTTCGGTGCTGGTCGCCGCTCCAACGGGTTCGGGCAAGACCCTGACCGCATTTCTCGCAGTGCTGGATGACCTGGTGCACCGCGGCCTGGAGCAAGGTGGCCTGCCGGACGCGACGCTGGTGGTCTACGTCTCGCCGCTCAAGGCCCTGAGCAACGACATCCAGATCAACCTGCAGAATCCCCTGGCCGGTATCACCGAGCAGTTGCAGCGAATGGGCCTGCCGCCCTTGCCCATCACCACCGCCGTGCGCACCGGTGACACCCCGCAAAAAGAACGCTCGGCGATGCGCAAGACCGCGCCGCACATCCTCGTGACCACCCCCGAATCGCTCTATGTGCTGCTCGGCTCCGATTCCGGCCGGCAGATGCTTGCCAGCACCCGCACGGTGATCGTCGATGAAATCCACGCCATTGCCGCCAGCAAGCGCGGCAGCCACCTGGCCTTGAGCCTGGAACGGCTGCAAGCGCTGTGCGCCGAACCGCTGATGCGCATCGGCTTGTCCGCCACGCAAAAACCCATCGAAGCGGTGTCACGCTTTCTGGTCGGCGAAGGACGCACCTGCGAAATCGTCGACATCGGCCACGCCCGCCCCCGCGACCTGGACATCGAGGTGCCGCCGGTGCCGCTCTCGGCGGTGATGGCCAACGATGTTTGGGAACTGGTCTACAACCGCCTCGCCGAACTGGCGCGGGAACACCGGACCACGCTGGTATTCGTCAACACGCGGCGGCTGGCCGAACGGCTGAGTCGCCACTTGAGCGAACGCCTGGGCAAGGACGCCGTGGCGGCCCACCACGGCAGCCTGGCGAAGGAGTTTCGCCTCGACGCCGAACAACGCCTCAAGCGCGGTGAATTGCAGGTGCTGATTGCCACCGCGTCGCTGGAGTTGGGCATCGACATCGGTGACGTCGACCTGGTCTGCCAGATCGCCTCGCCCCGTTCGATCTCGGCGTTCCTGCAAAGGGTTGGCCGCTCCGGCCACCAGGTCGGCGGCACGCCCAAGGGGCGCCTGTTCGCCACCACCCGCGACGACTTGATCGAATGCGCCGCCCTGCTCGACTGCGTGCGCCATGGCGAGCTGGACATCCTGCACATCCCCAGGGCGCCGCTGGACGTCCTGGCCCAGCAGATCGTCGCCGAAGTCAGTTGCCAGGAATGGCATGAACAGGCGTTGCTGGAGATGTTCCGCCGCGCCTCGCCCTACGCGGAGTTGGACGAAGCCCATTACCAGGCCCTGCTGCAAATGCTCGCCGAAGGCCTCAATGGCCGACAGGGCGTGCGCAGCGCCTACCTGCACCGCGACGCCGTGAGCCGGACCTTGCGCGGGCGCCGGGGCAGCAAACTGACGGCGGTGACCAGCGGCGGCACTATCCCGGACAACGCTGACTACAGCGTGCTGCTCGAACCACAGGGGTTGAACATCGGCAGCGTCAATGAAGACTTCGCCGTGGAGAGCATCGCCGGCGATGTGTTCCAGCTGGGCAATACGTCCTATCGCATCATCCGCGTCGAGACCGGCCGCGTGCGGGTCGAGGACGCCCAGGGTCAACCGCCGACCATCCCGTTCTGGCTCGGCGAAGCCCCGGGGCGCAGCGCCGAGTTGTCTCAGGCCGTCGCCCGCCTGCAAGCCCAGCTCGATCAACTGCTTGGCGCCACGCCGGGTAATCTGCAACCGGCACTCGACTGGCTGACCGGCACCTTGCACCTGAACCTTGCCAGCGCCGAGCAGATCCTCGATTACCTCGCCCCGGCGCGCCTGGCCTTCGGCGCCCTGCCGTCCCAGGACACCTTGGTGATGGAACGGTTTTTCGACGAGTCCGGCGGCACGCAACTGATCATCCATACGCCCTTCGGCAGCCGCATCAACCGCGCCTGGGGCCTGGCCCTGCGTAAGCGTTTCTGCCGCACCTTCAACTTCGAGTTGCAGGCCGCCGCCAGCGAGGACGCCATCGTGCTGTCGCTGTCCACCAGCCACAGCTTCGAACTGGACGAGGTCTGGCGCTACCTCAACAGCCAGAGCGCCGAGCAGATCCTGATTCAAGCGGTATTGGATGCGCCGCTGTTCGGCGTGCGCTGGCGCTGGAATGCCGGCGTGGCCCTGGCGTTGCCGCGCTATACCGGCGGGCGCAAAGTCGCGCCACAGATCCAGCGCATGAAAAGTGAAGACTTGATCGCCAGCGTGTTCCCGGACCAGATCGCCTGCCTGGAAAACCTCGCCGGCGAGCGAGAGATTCCTGATCATCCGCTGGTGGAGCAAACCCTGGACGATTGCCTGCACGAGGCGATGGACAGCGAAGGCTGGCTGGCGCTGTTGCGGCGCATGGAAGCGGGCGAGATCCGCCTGGTCAGCCGCGACCTGCCGGCGCCCTCGCCCCTGGCGGCAGAAATCCTCAGCGCCCGGCCTTACACCTTTCTCGACGACGCGCCGCTGGAGGAGCGCCGTACCCAAGCGGTGATCAACCGGCGCTGGAGCGATCCGCAATCCACCGACGACCTCGGTGCGCTGGACGCCAATGCCATCCAGGCCGTGCGGGACGAGGCCTGGCCGACGCCGACCAATGTCGATGAAATCCACGAAGCGTTGATGAGCCTGGCCTGCATCGCCGACAGCGAAGCCAGTGCCGAGCCGTCTTGGCTGGACGGGCTGCGGACCCTGGCGGAGCGCGGTCGCGCCAGTCACATTCAGATCAGTGACGAGCGCGGCCTGTGGGTGCCGCTGGAGCGGCTGACGTGCCTGCAAGCGATTTATCCACAAGCCCAATGGCAGCCGCCGCTGATACCGCTGCCGGGGTTCGATGAGCCGTGGGACAGCGACGAGGCCGTGGTGGAAGTGCTGCGCGCGCGGCTCAGTGCCTTTGGCCCGCAGCCGTTGACGACGATTGCCTACCCGCTGGGGCTGTCGCCGGCGCAAGCGACCCAGGCCCTGGCCCAGCTCGAACAACAGGGGTATGTGCTGCGCGGTCGCTTTACCCCGGGCACCGCTCAAGAGGAGTGGTGCGAACGGCATCTGCTGGCGCGGATCCACCGCTACACGGTCAAGCGCTTGCGCCGGGAAATCGAGCCGGTGATGTTGCAGGATTTCATGCGTTTCCTGTTCGACTGGCAGCATCTGTCGCCGTCCAGCCAGGGCCGCGGCAACGCGGTGCTGCCGTCGATCATCGGCCAGTTCGAAGGCTACCCGGCCGCCGCCTCGGCCTGGGACAGCGACCTTTTGCCAGCGCGAATCAAGGATTATTCGCCGAGCTGGCTCGACGAACTGTGCCGCAGCGGCAAGTTCGTCTGGACGCGCCTGAGCGCTCGTCAGAAGTTATCCGCCAGCGCTTTGCGCAGCACACCGATCGTGTTGCTGCCGCGCGCCAAGGTCGCGCTGTGGAGCAGCCTGGCCGAGCAGACACCGATCAGCGAACTGTCGCTCAAGACGCAAAAAGTCCATCAGGCCCTCAGTGAACATGGCGCGTTGTTTTTCGATGAATTGCTGCACGAGGCCCATTTGCTGCGCAGCGAACTGGAAATCGCCTTGCAGGAACTGGTCGGTGCCGGGCTCGTGAATGCTGACAGCTTCGCCGGGCTGCGGGCCTTGATCACCCCTGCCAGCAAACGCCAGGCCCGTAGCAGCCGGCGCGGACGCGGGGCGTTTGTCGGCGGCATGGACGATGCCGGGCGCTGGGCCTTATTGCGCCGCAGTTCGCCCGCGCCAGAACCCGGCAACCGGCCCGCGCCCACACCGCCCGATACCCTGGAACACATCGCCATGACCCTGCTGCGCCGTTATGGCGTTGTGTTCTGGCGCCTGCTGGAGCGCGAGGCCGATTGGTTGCCGAGCTGGCGTGAATTGCTGCGCACGTTTCATCGTCTGGAGGCACGGGGCGAGATTCGAGGCGGGCGCTTTGTCAGCGGGCTGGCCGGCGAACAATTCGCCTTGCCCGAAGCCATCCCGCTGCTGCGCGAAGCACGGCGTCGGCCCACCGATGGCAGCCTGGTGGCGGTGTGCGGGGTTGATCCGTTGAACTTGGCCGGCACGTTGTTGCCCGGGGCGAAAGTGCCGGCGCTGGCGAGTAATCGGCTGGTGTATCGGGATGGGTTGCCGGTGGCGGCGCTGGTGGCGGGCAAGCAGCAGCTATTTGTGGAGTTGGATGCAGAAGGGATGGCTGGGGTCAGGAACAAGCTCATTCAGAAAAATTGAGGGTGTCTGGCCGGGCCCCTTCGCGAGCAAGCCCGCTCCCACAGGGGGCTGTCCATTCACCACAAACCTACTGTGGGAGCGAGCTTGCTCGCGATGAGGCCATAAGCCTCACCACAAACCTGAAGTAATTATTGAGCTTGATCAGCCTGCTCGCCCCCTGCCTTCGGCTCCTCAACCAACCGCTTCGGCAACACCACCTGCTGTGGATAAGTCTGCGCGAAGTGCACCGACGGCTCGTTATCCACAAGCTTTTTCAATCGCTGGTTGAATGCCCGGCTCACCGCGTACTGCCCGCCCGAGACCGTGCGGAACTGGGCCGTGAGGACCACGCCGTTGAGGTCCATCTTGTCCACGCCGAACACATCCAGCGGCCCTTGCAGGTTGAACTTGAGGAACGGGTCCTCGGAAATCGAATCGCCGGCCTCGCGGATCAATTCAATGGCACGGTCCACGTCGGTGTCGTAGGTGAACTGCACCGAGAAAAATGCAAAGGCGAATTGCCGGGATTGGTTGGTCACGGCCTTGATTTGCCCGAACGGCACCGAATGCACGAAACCCTTGCCGTCGCGCAGGCGCAGGGTGCGGATGGTCAGGCCTTCGACGGTGCCGGCATGACCGGAGCTGAGCACCACCCAATCGCCGATGGACAGCGTGTCCTCGATGATGATGAACAGTCCGGTGATCACATCTTGCACCAGTTGCTGCGAACCGAAACCGATCGCCAGCCCGACCACGCCGGCACCGGCGAGCAATGGCGCGACGTTGATGCCGAGGTTGGCCATGGTGGTGATCGCGCAAATCACCACCAGGATGATTTTGGCCGCGTTGCGCAACAGCGGCAGGATGGTCTTCACCCGGGTGCTGGGTGCCCGGGCGCCGCGCTTGTTGAGCGGAGGTTTCAACGCCTCCTGGATCGCCGTGTCGAGCACTACCCACGTCAGCCAGGTCACCAGGAAGATCAGGCCGATGCGGCTCAGGGAATCGCTGATCGCCCGTCCCACGGCGTTGCGCGAGGCGAACTCGAACAAAGAGACTCCCCAGATCCGTCCGAGCACTTCGATGAATACCACGGCCATGACGATCCGCAACAAGGCGTGCAGCAAGCTCAACAGCCGCCCCTTGTAGGCGCTGTTGCGCTGGATGGCCTCGGCCTTGGGCGATTTGAAGATGTGCTGGAACACGGTGCTGAGGAACACCGTCGCGATCAGCAGGAGGGTGGTGAACAAGGCGCAACGCAGGGCCTTCTGGTTGTCTTCGCCGACACCGATCAGGCTCACCGCCGAGACCAATACCATCAGCAGGATCGGCCAATACCAGAGCCCGGAAAAAATCCGCAGTGATTCCTGCAAGGCCGGTTGCTTGAGACGCTGGGCCAGCGGTCGATTGCGGATCAGATGGGCCACGGGCCGGCGCATGTGGATCACCAGCCAACCGAAGATCAGCGAAGCCGACAGCCCGGTGAACACCGCGACGCTGCTGGTGATATTGCCGCCCAGTTGGCGGGCGATCTGCGGGCTGGTCAGGGCATCGCTGAGGGCCGCCAGGAAGCCGATCAGGAACAACGGCCGTGGGCTGAAACGCCGGATGATCGCCACGGCACGGCGTTTATGGCCGGCGTTGAACATCACGATCACGCAGAGCAGCACCGATGTGGAAACAATGCCGCTGCTGGTGGCGTAGGCGAAACACAGCGCGAGGGCGCGACCGACCGAGACTTGCAGGAAATGGCTGACGTAAAGGGTCAAGGGCAGGCAGGCCACGGCCGGCAAGGTGTACGGCAGCAGATAACCGAGCAGGTCCCGCACCCGCTGGCGAGTGCGTAGCCAGCGGCGCCGACCGAGACGTCGCACCAGCAAGCGCGCACCGGCCCAGATCAGCGCGAAGGTCCCCAGCCACACGCCTGACAGCAACAGGAAATCGCCCGCTATCCGCCAGGACGAACGGGACGTCTGGTCCACCAGTCGATCGACCTCGTCAGCCGCCCGATCCGCCCGCAGGCGCCAGGCATCCACCAGGCTCTGGTCGAGGTCGAGCTTGTCCTGGACATCGTCGATGCTGGAACTGATTGCTCCCAATAAGCCGCCTTGCACCAGCGGTTCGGGCTCGGTCGGGGCTTGTGCGGGTTTGGAGGTGCCGGGGACCGCTGCGGTCCCGTAGGCGCTGGTGCCGGTCATGGCCAGCAATAACACCAGCAATACAGTGCTCAATCGAGACAAAACGCGGGGCTCCTTCGCACGGGGTCGGTAAGGAACTGATCAACAATGGGCCGGCAAGTTCGCTGATATCCCGTGGCGAGGGGATTTATCCCCGCTGGGCTGCGAAGCGGCCCCAAAATCTAACGCCTCGGTATGTCAGGCTGAATGTGCTCCGCCTGTTGGGGCTGCTGCGCAGCCCAGCGGGGATAAATCCCCTCGCCACGGTACTTCACCGTTTGCGCCACCATCGGTAAGACCACCGAAACTTTCCAGCCCGCCCGGCGGTCATCAAAAGACACAGGCAGTACGAGGTCATTGGCACGGGAGGGATACATGACGGCGATCCACATTGGCATTTCCGGTTGGCGCTACACGCCCTGGCGCGGGGATTTCTATCCCAAGGGGCTGGCGCAGAAACGAGAACTGCAATTCGCCTCTCGAGCGGTCAACAGCATCGAAATCAATGGATCGTTCTACGCCCTGCAACGTCCCGAACGGTATGCCCAGTGGTACGCCGAGACGCCGCCGGACTTCGTGTTCAGCGTCAAGGCGCCGCGCTTCATCACCCACATCAAGCGTCTGCGGGACGTTCACAAACCCCTGGCGAATTTCTTCGCCTCCGGCGTGTTGGAACTCAAGGAAAAACTTGGCGCCATCCTCTGGCAGTTTCCGCCCAGCTTCAAATTCGACCCGCAACTGTTCGAAGACTTCCTCAAGCAACTGCCCCATGACACCGAGGCTGCCGCCGCGCTGGCCCGGGAGCACGAGCCGCGCCTGGACGGCCACGCCAGCACCGAGACCGATAAAAAGCGCCCGCTGCGCCATGCCGTGGAAATCCGTCACGAAAGCTTCATCGACCCACACTTCATCGCCCTGCTCAAACGCTACGACGTTGCTTTGGTGGTCGCCGATACCGCCGGGAAATGGCCCTATCGCGAGGACGTGACCAGCGACTTCGTCTACCTGCGCCTGCACGGCGCCGAAGAGTTGTACGCCAGCGGCTACACCGACGAGGCGCTCAAGCGTTGGGGCGACCGGATCGAGGCCTGGAGTCACGGCACGCAGCCGAGCGACGCGCAACTGATCGATCCGAAAAAGAAACCCCGGGCACGCAAGAGCCGGGAAGTGTTCTGCTATTTCGACAACGACATCAAAGTCCGCGCGCCGTACGACGCGCGCCACCTGCTGGAGCGCTTCGACCTGGACAAGCACCTCGCCACCGCTCCCGGTGTGCGCCCGGCCGAAGGAGTATTGCCATGAGCTCGCCAGAATCCAGCGAAGCCACCCGCGAGCCGCTGCACGATTCGGCGCAGCGACTGTTGGACGGAGTCAATCGCTTCACGGTGCTGACGGTCAACACGCACAAAGGCTTCACCGCCCTGAACCGGCGCTTCATCCTGCCGGAGCTGCGCGAAGCCGTGCGCAGCGTGTCAGCCGACGTGGTGTTCCTGCAGGAAGTCCACGGCACCCACGAGCACCATCCCCAGCGCTACAGCAACTGGCCGAGCATCCCGCAATATGAATTTCTCGCCGACACCCTCTGGCCGCAGTTCGCCTATGGGCGCAACGCGGTGTATCCGGCGGGCGATCACGGCAATGCGTTGCTGTCGAAATTCCAGATCATCCGCCACGACAACCTCGACGTGTCCATCAGCGGCCACGAAAGCCGCGGCATGCTACACAGCGTACTGCGCCTGCCGAACGGCGATGGTGGGCGGGACGTGCATGCCATTTGCGTCCACTTGGGGTTGCGCGAAGGCCATCGCGTCGCGCAACTGAAACTGCTTTGCCAACGCTTGAGCGAATTGCCGCCCGAAGCACCGGTCATCGTTGCCGGCGACTTCAACGACTGGCTCGGCAAGGCCAATGAACTGCTCGCGCCCTGCGGCCTGCGGGAGGTGTTCGCCGAGCAGTGGGGCAAACCGGCCCGCAGTTTTCCGGCGCGCCTGCCGATCTTGCGCCTGGACCGCATCTACGTGCGCAACCTCAAGGCCCATCACGCCAAAGTACTGAATGTACGTCCCTGGTCGCACCTTTCCGACCACGCACCGCTGTCGGTGGAGATTGAATTATGAGCGCGACAATGGACAAGGCGACGGTTGAAAAGGTCGAGGTTCCACCGACCGAACGCAACCCGGCGCTGGCGGATGTCGAATACGGCTGGCACGGCAATAACCGCGTCACGCTGCTGGAAAACGGCGAGGAATATTTCCCACGGGTTTTCGAAGCGATTCGCCGCGCCCAGGAAGAAATTCTCCTGGAGACGTTCATTCTGTTCGAAGACAAGGTCGGCGTTGAATTGCGCGACCTGCTGGTGGATGCGGCCAAGCGTGGCGTGCGCATCACCGTCAACCTCGACGGGTTCGGTTGCGGCGAGCTGACCACCGATTTCCTGGCCTCATTGAGCGATGCCGGCGTACGCCTGCAGATGTTCGACCCGGCCCCACGGCACTTGGGCATCCGCACCAACTGGTTCCGCCGGCTGCACCGCAAGATTGTGGTGGTGGACGGGGTGATTGCGTTCATCGGCGGGATCAACTTTTCCGCTGACCACTTGGGCGACTTCGGTCCCGAGGCCAAGCAGGATTACTCAGTGGAAATCAAAGGCCCGGCGGTGGTGGATATCCATCACTTCGCGCTGCTGCAAAGCGGGCGTCCGGCCCGGGCCAAGTATTGGTGGCAACGTCGCCGCAGTCGCCGCACCGAGCTGGCGTTCAACGACCATGACGGCCAGGTGCGCCTGGTCTATCGCGATAACCACGAGCATCAGACCGACATCGAGGAGGTCTACCTGCAAGTACTGCGCAGCGCCCAGCGCCGGGTGGTGATCGCCAACGCGTATTTCTTCCCCGGGTATCGGTTGCTGCGCGAGATCCGCAACGCCGCGCGACGTGGCGTCGAGGTGCGGCTGATCCTGCAAGGGCAACCGGACATGATGATCGCCAAGCTCGCGGCGCGGATGCTCTATGACTATCTGATCAAGGCCGGCGTAACGATCTACGAATATTGCGAGCGGCCGCTGCACGGCAAGGTTGCCCTGGTGGATGAGGACTGGAGCACGGTCGGTTCGAGCAACCTCGATCCGCTGAGCCTGTCGCTGAACCTGGAAGCCAACGTGCTGATCCGCGACCGGGCATTCAACCGCGAACTGTTCGAACGCCTCGACCACCTGAGCCGCAATCACTGCACCGTCATGCCCGAAAATCATGCCCGTCGAGGGCTGCTGTGGCGCATGACCATCGGTTTCATGGTGTTCCACTTCCTGCGTCATTTTCCGGCCTGGGCCGGATGGCTGCCGGCCCATAAACCACGTCTGAAACCTTTTTCACCGCCGACGGCGGTCCGGAGCGAACCCCATGAACCACTCTGAAGCGCACACTGCGCCGAGAGATGCCCATGCGCCGGAACAGGCCAAGCCCAAATCGCGCTGGAGCCGCTGGAAACGCCCGCTGACCCTGGCTTTTTTCCTGCTGCTGATCGTGCTGTTCACCGCCCTGGCACGGCGCATCGATTGGTCCGAGGTGTTCACGACCCTGGCGGATTTCAAACTGCGCACGTTGCTGATCGCCGCCGCGCTGACCATCGCCAGCTTCATCACCTATGCCGGCTTCGATCTGATCGGCCGTACTTACATCCGGCAAAAACTGGGCTGGCGGCAGATCCTTCCGGTGGGGGTGATCAGTTACGCCTTCAACCTCAACCTCAGCGCCTGGGTCGGCGGCATCGCCATGCGCTATCGGCTGTATTCACGATTGGGGGTGAGCACGGGCAATATCGCCAAGATCCTCGGCCTGAGCCTGGCCACCAACTGGTTCGGCTACATGACCCTGGCCGGCGTGGTGTTCAGCAGTGGCCTGGTGACGATGCCTCCGGGCTGGAAGCTGAGCAGCGATGCGCTGCAAGGCGTCGGGGTGCTTTTGTTGCTGATCAGCGCCGGCTATCTGCTGGCCTGCCGTTTCTCCAAGCGACGGGCCTGGACGGTGCGCGGCATGGAAATCAACCTGCCTTCACTGCGCATGGCCGTGTTGCAATTGGCGCTGGGGGCACTGAACTGGTCGCTGATGGCGGCGGTGATCTTTACGTTGCTGCCGAGCAAACTCGAATACCCGGTGGTGCTCGGGGTATTGCTGATCAGCAGCATTGCTGGCGTGATTACGCACATTCCGGCCGGGCTCGGCGTGCTGGAAGCGGTGTTCGTCGCGCTGTTGCAGCATGAAGTGTCACGGGGCAGCTTGATCGCGGGGCTGATTGCCTACCGGGCGATTTATTTCATCCTGCCGTTGTTGATCACAGTCGTGATGTATTTGGTGATCGAGGCGAAGGCCAAGGCGTTGCGGGTCAAGCCTGGGGTCAAGTGATGCGGTGCCTGGCGGGCCCCTTCGCGAGCAGGCTCGCTCCCACATTTGAAATGCATTGCCCTGTGGGAGCGAGCCTGCTCGCGAAGAGGCCCGCCTGAACGCCACATGTCTTACCGCTCCTGAATAATGCTCAACCGCTCGCCCACCACCATTTCCGTGATCCAGCTCACCAGGATCGAGGTGTAGGCCTGTTGTGACACGGGGTCGCTCAGGGAATGGTCGGCGCCGTCGATGATCCGATGGGTCAGCGAATGAGTCTGCTGGCAGGCCGCGCGGTAGCTCATGATCGTGGCATGGGGCACATGATCATCCGTCTCGGACTCAACCAGCAGTACATCACCGGTGAACTGCGAGCACGCATGCAAGGCCCGGTTGGTGTCGGCATGCACCAGGGTGCTGCGGTAATCGAGCAGGTCAGTCTTGTCCAGGTCGCGCTTGGGTGTGTGCCACTGCTCGTCGCGGTACAGCGCCGGCACCCGCAGGGCCAACCAGCGCACCGGTCGCAACGATGTCAGGATGGACGCCAGGTAACCGCCATAGCTGGTGCCAACCACGGCGATCGCCGAAGTGTCCAGGCCGGGGTGGGCGAGCAATCGGTCATAGGCCGCCAGCAGGTCCCGCAAGTTGTCCTCCCGCGTGACCCGTGACAGCGGAATGCCCGCGCCCCCCGTGTGCCCGCGCAAGTCGAAGGTCAGGCACACGCAGCCCAGGCCGGCGATGCCCTTCGCCCGTTCAAGATCACGTTCCTGGCTGCCGCCCCAACCGT
>Ga0307408_100002848_pt1 | contig 11996 bp, 10 predicted proteins | sample 322Cmetagenome_FD_202116 | JGI IMG/M metagenome (GOLD analysis project Ga0307408, IMG submission 202116) | Maize rhizosphere microbial communities from greenhouse at UC Davis, California, United States - 322HYB-C-3 | ecosystem: Host-associated > Plants > Roots > Rhizosphere > Soil | place... | reverse complement strand
CGTTGTTGAAGGTGATCGAGTAGAGTCCCAGGTCGATGTCCGGCCAACCGAGGCTTGGCGAAGTCATCGCCATCACCTCGGCGAGGTCACAGGAGGCGAAGGGACGCGAAGCCGACTCGCGATAGCACATGCCGCGTCCGCACCAGATGTCGGTGGTGTCATTGGCGCGGATGGCGGGGGTGACTTCGGTGCGATCGAAGATGCGCTCGCGATGGGCTAGCAAGCTCATCTGCGAGACGGAGCCAAGGAGGATATCGATCACGCCATCGGCGACGATCTCCCGGATCGATTGGCGGAACTCCGGCATGCTGTGCCACGTCTTGCCCTGTGGCGGCCACGGGCTGCCCGGTGCGGGGATGCCCCAGGCCATGTCGGCGTCCTTGGCATCGGCCAAGATGAAGGCATGCGGGTCACCCTGGCGGATGGCGGTGAGCTTCTCTAACAAACGGGCTTTCATGTGGAGAACAGGGCAGCTTGCAGGGTAGGAGAAAAGCGATGGCGATCGGCGCGGGCGATGTCGAGAGTCGGAATCCCGCGGCGCCCGCCCAGCGCGGTGGCGACGCACGAGGCGACCCACGCACCGAACTCGATGCGCAGCGGCAACGGCCAGTCGCGCAGCAGGCCGACGCCGTAGCCGCCGTGGAAGGCATCGCCGCACCCGTTGGTGTCCACGACTTCCACCGGGAAGCAGGGCTGGTGAAGGATGCCTTCCGAAGTGAGCGCCCATGAGCCCCGCTCGCCATCCGTGACGACCATCTGACCGCTTCCGAGACCGGCCAAGGCAGCCAAGCAATCATCGGGGGATTCTTTTCCCGTGGCGGCGCGGGCGGTGTGCAATGGCAGCAGGATATCGGTCGCGAGCGAGATGCACTCGTGAAGAAAGTCTGCGTCGCCGTGCTCCAGGTCGACGATGCTGTGACAGTCGCTTCCCTGAGCGGCGCGGAGCATTCCGAGGGCGGCTGGTGCGTCGTAGCCATCCACGAAAATGAGGCGCGCGCGCCGGATGGCATCCACGGGAATGTCGTCGGGACGAAGCCAGCCGTAATTACGAAGGTTATAGTAGACCGTGCGCTCGCCGGTGGTGCGATCGATCTGGACCATGGACATCGCCACCCTTTCTCCCGGTGCATGGGTCAGGAAGTCGGGCCGGATCCCCGCAGCGGCGAATTGGGAGCGGGAAAGCAAGCTGACGGGATCGTCGCCGAGCCGCGCGGCAAAGGCGGTGGCGTGGCCGAAGGCCGCAGTGACACAGGCGGCCGTCGCCGCGGGGCCGCCGCCCTGGACATCGAGCTCATCGGTCTCGTATTTCCCGCCGGGGACCACGCCATCCGGTGGACGGGCGAGGAAGTCGACGGTGTTGATGCCTGCGGCGATGACTTCGGCAAAGGATTCCGGCATGGGTTGGTGGCGGTTACTTCTGCTACGGTTAGTCTTCTTTCACAGGTTCAAGCACCCACTGTCCGTAAGGATTATGATAGTGATGGTCAGGCGGGTAATGAGTGTAGTCCTCGAAGGAAAGCCGATACCTCGGAGCGCCTTCAGCGATTCCGAACGTGTTGCCTTCGGCAAGTTTGGGAGCCTCGTCCATGACATAGCAGCAAAACTCAATCGACGTCTCGAAGGCGGTGTCCAAGTCGATGTCGAGCACCATGCAGTCGGGAAGATCGAACGCTTTCATCCCGCAGGTGAAGTATTTCCGTTTTTCTCCTACCAACATCACCATTGCGCGATGGAGTGAATAGGGAGCCTTTACCGAGGCATATTCGCGCCACTTGGCGGCACTCACCGAGAAGCCCGCAGCTTCCACCTTCACCACCAGGCCGCCCGCATCGAGTAATCCCACTGCGGCGTCCATCATCCTCTCCACCACGTCACGCCCGGTCTCATAGGAAAGGAGGTAGAGCGTGAAGGTGTGATCTTGCAGGGCGGCGAGATCTTCTTCTGGAATCTGCCCCATGCCTCCCCAGCGGACCTTTTCGGCCAACTCCGGGTCGTGATCGTAGATATCCAGCTCGAAGCTCGTTCTCGACTCGACGTGCATCAGGATCTTGCCGGCGAACAAATAGCCGCCGCTGTTGCTCACGATCGAGGTGACGATGTCGGAGTGGTCCTTCCACTTGCCGGGAATGCCGAGAATGATGGCGGGTTCTGGAGAACTCATTTTCGCGTTAGAGATTGGGATGTGCGGACCTGTTGGCGGGATCTCCGCGAAGCGGCTTCACGAAATGAACCGTTCGTCCGACCTCGGCAAATCCCAGTTTCGAGTGGAGGCTGATGCCTTGGATGTTCTCGAGTTCTGCGTCGCTCGCCAGTTCGTCGAAGCCGCGGCCTACAGCCCACTGTTCGACGAAGTCCAGCAGGCCGCGCCCGATTCCGCGTTCGCGATAAGCCGGGGCCACGAACCAACCTTCGAGATAGGCAACGGGAGATGCACGAGTGCCTTCGACGTGATCGTGGCGGAGAGAAACCTCGGCGAAGCCTGCCAGCATTCCATCGATCTCCGCTACGACCACGATGCCTTCGGATTTGAGCAATTGCTCGATCTCGAGGCGATGGCGGTCGACCGGGCAATGAGGCCACAACTCATGGCGTAGCTTGATCCAATCCGGCCGGTCGGTTTCCCGGGCGGGGCGATAGATCACTTGCTGGCTCATGCGGGCAAGAGACTGGCTTGTTAGCTAACAAGGCCCAAGGCTCGCAATTGAGCTTCGAGTGCCTCCAGCGAATCCCAAGAATGAATGGGGGAGTTGCCTCGCTCGTCGGGTGGGTGTTGCTCCAACTGGTCGGACCATCCCCCGCATCCGGTGAGCGGCAATAGCGGGCGATGGTGGAGCCATGCAAGGCAGACCTCCGAGATGGTCCCGGCTCTTCCTCCGATCACCAGGCAGGCGTCCCCGGCCAGAGCCATGAGGAGGTTTCGTGCATCGCCCATCCCGCAGGGGATCAGCACGGTGCAGGGCCAATCGCCGAGATTGATGTCGGCGGAGGGGACGATGCTGACGACTTCACCACCGGCGGCGAGGGCACGCTCAGCTGCAACCCGCGTCGCCGGGCTACCACAACCGCTGACCAGCGTGATGCCCAGTCGGGCGATGAGTTCGCCGGCGGCCGCCGCGAGGTCGTAAGCCTTCGAACCCGGCTCGGCGCTGCCGAGGACGCAGATTTGGCGGCGACGGGATGATGCGGAAGTTGAGGTGAAGGGAGATGTGGTAGTCATCTCCCTTCAAGCTTGGACGGCTTCTTAGGTTAGGAAAGCCCGGATTCCTGCGACCCGGTCAACCGGGGTATTTGTCGAATTTGGGTAGCGCGGGATCCATGGAATCGCCGGGCGTGGCGTCACAGGTCCAGACGTCCATCTGGGGCTTGAACCAGCTCGGGTCATCCAGGCTCGCCGCGCGAATGGCAACGAATTGCGGGACGGCATCCGGCTTCACCGCGACGGGCGATCCGCATTCTTCACAGAAGCCGCGGCGGGTCATCCCGCCCGCCTCGCTCGGTGAAGCGTGGAAACGTGGTGTGCCTTTCGTGAGCTTGAAGGCTTCCGTTGGAACAATGACGAAGGCGGAGAACGGTCCGCCGCTGGCTCGCTGGCAGTCCCGGCAATGGCAGTGGAGCATAACTACCGGTTCAGCGGTGGATTCGTAGCGAATCGCGCCGCAAGCGCAGCCGCCGGGGAAGGGTGAGGTGGGAGTGGTCATCTTAGCTGGAAGTGTTGGTGAGTCTTCAAGGAAGCGACGAACCGGCAGCCGATGAAAGGACACTCCTTTTCGGGGATTTCAGGTGGTCGGCTCGGTGGTCCAACCGAATCGACCACGGCCCTTGTGTGACCATTCCTGCCGGACGGGAATCCAGCGCTGAGACTCGTCCCGGCGCAGATATACCCGCTGGATTGACCTGGCAATGCTATCATCCTCGCAGCGAGGATTGTATACCTTCACCCGGAGGGTGTTTTCGTCGATCTTCATCGAGCTGACTTGAATCCACTCTGGGGCACCATGATAGTCGCCGTGGAAGAAAAGGAAGTTCATCGCCACCTTCTCCGGGCTTTGTTCGCCCTTTGCCTGTAGCGCGATCACATGGGATAACGCACCCGGGTCCACTGGCGTTTCCGCGTAGTTGAAAGGAATCGTGAGTTTCGCAGCGAACAAGGCCAAAGCTCCTACGAAGAGGATCAGGACGGGAATCAATGAGCGTTTCATTTCTGTTCGCCGGTTTTCGGTGTCTCTTCCTGCGCTTTTTCCTTCGGGGGTGGCGGAAATGTGGATGCTCCTGCGGGTGCGCCGTCCTTACGGGCTTGGAGTTGTTTCGCGATGCTGGAGACCGGCACGTGGATCAACATGGGCCAGTCGGCGTTGTTTGGGTAAGCGTAGGAGATCACGAGGTATCCCATTTCCGCCTTGGAGACGGGAACACTGATCTTTGCCTCCCGATGGCCGTCGTCTTTCTTTTCGCTTTCGATTGGAATGTAAGAAGCTTTCGCTCCGATGAGCATCGGACCGTGTTCCACTTTCTCATCGAGATGCATCAAGGCGATGCTTGAGAAGGGTTTTGCCCCAATCTCGTCGTCGATCTTGAACTCCTTTGGAATTCGGACGTGGAAGCTGATGTTGTCTTGGACCGGCATCTCCGCGGCAGTGAAGACGAAGCCGATTTTCTCAAGGTCCGCCAGGTTTTCGAATACCCTGTTGCTCACCGCGTGACTGGTCGTGGTGACGCAGAGGACGAGGGCACTGGTGACAAGTGATTTCATGGTAGATGAATCATCACTAATTTGCTGGCTTTTCTTTCACCGCCGCGATGAAGGAACCGAAAGGGCCGCTTTCCTTTGTGAGCGCTTCGCCGGATCGCATCTGGCTGATGTCTCCATCGAGGAAGAGTGCGTCGGAGCAGCCGAAGGACGCGAAGAGCATCGCGAATTCGTGGAGGTTCGGGAATTTCGGCGACTTGATGTCGGTCATGGCGAGGACGACGGTGCCGTCCTTGGTGACGCCGATGCCATTGCGATGGAGGCGGTTGGCCGAGGCGGCGCGGAATTCCGGGTGGACCTTGCCGTTCCGCAGAAGCAGGGGGCCGGACTGCACGGCTTGGCTCACTTTCACTCCGGCGAGCGGGTATTCGGTGCTATCGATGACGGCTGCGCCCTTGTCGCTGATGAGGAAGATGCCGTTCGGCTTGAGGAAGAAGTTGCCCTTGCCATTGGCGCGATTGAGCGGATGGAGTTCGCGGCTGTTTTGGATGAGGAGGCCGCTGGGGACGCCGCCGCGTTCATAAATGCCGCCGTTCATGATGGTGTCCGGCGTTTCGCCGATGCCGGTGAGATAAGCAGTGGCTTGCGGGAAGGTTTCGATCTGGCGGTCTCGGGTATCTTTCCAGATCACGCGGATCTCGGCGGGCTTCGCGTGGAGAATGTGGTAGGTGACGCCGTCGATGACCTTTTTCTCCGGAGCGGCCAAGGCGGGGACAGCGCAGAAGGTAAGCGCGAGGAGCCAGTGGATCATGGGGATGACTTTTTGGTGCCGATTGGCCGCCCGGCCAGCCGGGAATGATGAAAATCCGGTGAAAGACTGCTTCGGCGCTGGTGCCTAGCTTTTCGGGGAGAATGGGACCTATGTATTTCGGTAGGATGTAAATGGCATCTCATCTCGCGTAGACCTTTCCTGACCCATGAGCCGCATTCTGATTTTCCTTGGCTGCACCCTTGCCGTCTCCGCCGCGCCGCGCTTCGAGTTCCGTGACGGCGACCGGGTCGCCTTCCTCGGGGACGGCTTCATCGAGCGGGAACAATACGAGGGGTGGATCGAGATCGCGGCGACGACCGGCTTTCCCGATCGCAACGTGACCTTCCGCAATCTCGGCTGGAGCGGCGACCTGCCGAATGGCGCGTCGCGCTGCGGGCTGAGCCTGCTGCAAGCCGGGATGGAGCCGCCGGAGGAAGGCTGGCGGCAGTTGCAGAACCAGCTCAAGACCTACCAGCCGAACGTGCTGGTCACGGGCTACGGCATGGCTGCCTCTTTGCCGGGCGGGCCGACGCCGGAGGAATTCCGGAAGGATTTCGAGCGCTTGCTTGATGAGGCGAAGGACATGCGGGTGCTGGTGCTGGGTGCTCCGCCGCGGTTTTCCCGGCAAGCCGCACTGACGGAGGCCGAGAAGGCCCATCAGGCGTCGCTTGCGGCGATCGATGGTGTGCTACGCGAGGTGGCGGCGAAACGGAGTCTGACCTTCGTCTCGCTCCAGCCGCTCGCGAAACAGAAGGCCCTTTCTGACGATGGCATTCACCTGAACTCCGCGGGCTATCGCGCTGCGGCGCGGTTGATCGAAAAGGAACTGGGCTGGAGCGCGGGCAGGTGGGATCAAGGGAAACCGGCGGCGGCCCTGCGTGGCGCGATCCTGCGCAAGAACGAGTGGTTCTTCCATCGCTCGCGTCCGGCAAACATGGCCTACATCTTCGGCTTCCGTAAAGCGGAGCAAGGAAGGAATGCCGGTGAGATCATCGCCTTCGACAAGCTGGTGGCTGATGAAGACGCCCGAATCGCGGAAATGCGGAAGCTTTCCAAGGTCGTGCCCGAGCCGGAGACCCGCACGAATTCCGCGGTGGCGGCCCATACGCCGCAGCCGCCGCCGGAATTCACGGTAGCCGATGGCTACGAGGTCACGCTGTGGGCGGAGAACCCACTGCTCTTCAAGCCGACCCAGATGAACTTCGACGCGAAGGGCAGGCTGTGGGTGACGAGTGCGGAAACCTATCCGCAGGTTGAGGTTGGCCAGACCGCGAATGACAAGATCCTCGTGCTGGAAGATCGCGATGGCGACGGCAAGGCGGAGACGTCCACTCCGTTTGCCACCGGCTTGCTGATGCCGACGGGATTGTTACCGGGCGATGACGGTTGCTATGTCGCGCAGAGCACCGACTTGCTGCACTTCCGCGATACGAATGGAGACGGGAAGGCTGATGAGAAGCGCCGCGTCTTGAGTGGCTTCGGTACCGAGGACACTCACCACAATCTCCACACGCTGCGCCGCGGACCTGATGGGAAGATCTGGATGAACCAGAGCATCTACACGCGCACGGACACCGAGACGCCGTTTGGCGTGATGCGGCTAAAGAGCGGTGGGGTGATGCGCCTCGACCCACGGACCAACAAAGTCGAGCCGGTCTTCTACGGCTGGTGCAATCCCTGGGGTCATCAGTTCGATCGCTACGGGCAGTCCTTCATCACCGATGGTGCTGGCGGCGGTGGCATCAATTGGGGCGTGCCGGACGCGATGTATTTCACCTACGCGAATGCACCGAAGACGCTCGATAGCATCAGCCCGGGCAGCTATCCAAAGTTCTGCGGGCTGGAGATCATCGAATCGCCACATTTCCCGGAAGATTGGCAGGGCTCGATGATCACCTGCGACTTCCGCGCTCACCGCATCGTCCGCTTCGCCGTATCGGAGCAAGGCTCAGGCTATGCTGCGCAAGAGGTGGGCGACGTGCTGCGCACGAACAGCGTGAACTTCCGACCGATCGATGTGAAGATCGGGCCAGACGGTGCACTCTACATCGCCGACTGGTCGAACCCGATCATCAATCACGGCGAGGTCGATTTCCGGGATCCGCGACGCGACCGTGAGCACGGACGGATTTGGAAGGTGACCCGAAAGGGCGCAGAGGTCGCGAAGGCTCTCGACTTCCCAAAGCTTCACGAAGCAAGCCTGCTGTCTTTGCTCACTGCGGATCACCGCTATGATCGCGAAGCGGCGCTGGCGGAGTTTCTTTCGCGGCCCCGTTCGGCGAAGCAGAATGCCGTGATCGAGAAGTGGCAGCACGCCGCAAGAAATGGTCGCGACCGTTTGGCGGCCCTGTGGCTGGCCGAGGCGATGTCGGTGAGGAAGCCCCACTTGTTGACTCCGGTTTTGAGTGACGAGGACGGGAAGGTCCGGGCCGCTGGCGTGAGGGTGCTTGGTGACTGGATCTCGTTGTTCAGGCCGGACGAAGCGCTGTCTCTGCTCACGAAAGCCGCTGCCGACGAGCATCCGCGGGTGCGTCTGGAAGCGGTGCGGGTTCTATCGAAGCTGGATCGACCGGAAGCCACCGATGCGGCCCTGCAGGCGCTCAAGCTGCCGCGCGACCGCTTCCTTGATTACGCGCTGTGGCTCACGGTGCGTGACGGCGGCTCCGCATGGCTGGCGGCTTTGTTAGATGGAAAGCTGCGGCTGGACGGCCGCGAGTCCGCGCTTGAGTTTGCACTCGCCAATCTTCCGGGAGGGCAGGGGATGGACGGCATTCGCAAGCTGATGCCGAAGCCACTTCCGCGCGATGGTTCGGGCCCATGGGTCGGTCTGGCGTTGAAGACGGCGGATCCGGCTTTGTTAGAGGCGATCTACACCCAGGCGTTGTGGGCTGGATTCGATGCTCCGGTAGCGGCCAAAGTCCTGTCCGATCTGGAAGCAGCGGTCACCGGACGCGGCGCGAAGTTGCCGGAAAAAACCGCTGAATTGCGGACGATGTTTGCCGCCGAGAATCCTCAGGTGGTCGCGGCAGCTTTGCGGCTGGCGGGGGCACTCCGGGTGACGGAACTGCAAAAAGACCTCGCCGCAGTTGCTGCGAAGGCAAGCGCTCCTGAGGCGGTGCGCATGGCCGCGCTTGATGGCCTCTCGTGTTTCCCGGATTCGGCGGCGCGTGAGGCGCTGGTGGCTATTGCGAGTTCCAGTTCACAGGCTCCGCTGAAACGGTGTGCGGCGTTGGCCCTCGTCAAGAATCACCGGCCTGACGCACTTGCGGCGATCCGCTTGCTCTTGCCGGAGCTGACGGATGCGACCGAGGCTCGCGCATTCTGGCTGCAGGCGCTTTCGCTCAGTGGGCTTTCAGCTGATCTGGCGAAGTCGTTCCATCAGCAACCGCTGGATGCAAAAACGGCATCGCTGAACTTGCCGGCGATTCCGGATATCGACGAGCACGCTGGTTTGTTAGAGGCGCTGCGACAACAGGCAGGTGCCGCGGCTGGAGGTCCGGCGAAGGATTCGATCCAGCGACTCGTTTCCTTGGCGACGGAGAAGGGCGATGCTGCCCGTGGTGAGTTGATCTATCGCCGTCCGGCGCTGGCCTGTGCGACGTGCCATTCTGTCGGCGGCGCAGGCGGCAAGGTGGGACCGGACATGACCTCCATCGGGGCCAGCGCGCCGCTCGATTATCTCGTCGAGTCGGTGCTCATGCCGGGTGCGAAGGTGAAGGAGGGCTACCATGCCGTGGTCATCGAGACCCGCGATGGTCGCACGATCATGGGGCGTCTGCTGAAGAGCGGTGGCGGCCAGACGGTCATTGCGGATGCCGTGGGCCAAGAGGTTACTTTGGCCGATGAGTCCATCGTCAAGCGCACGGACTCCGGCAGCCTGATGCCTGCGAACCTGATCGCGTCGATTTCCGAGCAAGAGCAGGCGGATCTCTTCAAGTTCCTGTCCCAACTCGGCAAGCCCGGCGACTACGATGCGACCAAGAGTCGCGCGCCGCGGGTCTGGGCCTTGCTGCCGATAAAGGGAGCGCTCTCGGCTGGGGCAGAGAAAGGCGATCCATCGCTGCCGTGGATGCCGGTGAACGGCACGGTGAATGGTCGTCTGTTAGGCAGTGACGCTGCAGCGGTCCTCGGCGATGCCAAGGAGGCGTTGGCTGCGTCGCGCCTTGAGCTTGCCGCGTCGACGGAGGTGTCCCTTACGCTCCCGGCGAACGCCTCGGCGGCTTGGATTGATGGTGCTCCGGTCAATGGAGGAAAGGCGGCGCTGGCTGCGGGCAGGCACATCATCGTCGTGCGCTATCAGCCCGATGGAAACGACTTCCGCTACGAGGTTTCGGCCGGGACGTTTTTGCCGGTGTGGTAAGACGCAAAATGGCGGTTCCGGTGTCGCTACGCGACCGGGGCGAGCCAGGAATTCCGATATTCCGATATGTATAGGTATCGGAATATTGGAAAAATGAAACGGCCCGGGGCTTACACCCCGGGCCGTTTGGCACCCGTTGGAAGGTGACGTTTTGGTGGGCGAGCCCGCCTCCGGTCACAGAAGGTCGTTGAGAATGTTTTCGAGCAGCTCTTGGCGGCCGGAGGCGAGCACCGGCTCGGGCTGGCTCTTCACCCACTCGGTGAGCTCCTCGAAGCTGGACTTGCCGGCTTCGATCTTCGCGCCGATGTCGGTATCCCAGCTCGAGTAGCGCTTCTTGAGCATGTCGCCGATGCGGCCGTCGGCACGGACGGCAGCGGCGACCTTGAGGCCGCGGGCGAAGGCATCCATGCCGCCGATGTGGGCGTGGAAGAGATCGATGGGCTCGTGCGACTCGCGGCGGCGCTTGGCGTCGAAGTTCAGTCCGCCGGTGGTGAAGCCGCCCATTTCGAGGACCTTCAGCATCACCTTGGAGGTGCCGTAGAGGTCGGTCGGGAATTGGTCGGTATCCCAGCCTAGCAGGGTGTCACCTTGGTTGGCGTCGATCGAGCCGAGTGCGTTGGCGGCGAGCGCCACGGTGAGCTCGTGCTCCATCGTGTGGCCGGCCAGCGTGGCGTGGTTGGTCTCGATGTTGAGCTTGAAGTGGTCGAGCAGTCCGTATTCGCGGAGGAAGTTCAGGCACGCGGCCGAGTCGGAGTCATACTGGTGGGTGGAGGGCTCGCGCGGCTTCGGCTCGATGTAGAATTGGCCGGTGTAGCCAATCTTCTTCGCGTAATCCACGGCCATGTGCATGAGCGCGGCGAGGTGATCCAGCTCGCGCTTCATGTCGGTATTCAGCAGCGTGGCGTAGCCTTCGCGGCCACCCCAGAAGGTGTAGCCTTCGCCGCCGAGCTTGTGGGTGGCGTCCATCGCGGCCTTCACCTGCGCGCAGCCGTAGGCGAACACGCGGGCATCCGGCGAGGTGCCGGCACCCTGCGAGTAGCGCGGGTGGGAGAACAGGCAGGCGGTGCCCCAGAGGAGCTTCTTGCCGGTGGCCTTCTGAAGTCCGCCGAGGTGATCGACGACTGCGTTCAGCGCTTCGGTCGACTTGGTGAAATCGTTCAGCTCCGGCGCGATGTCGCGGTCGTGGAAGCAGTAGTAATCGATATCGATCTTATCGAGGAACTCGAAGAAGACATCGGCGCGGTTCTTGGCGTTATCGACCGAGTCGGAGTAGTCATCCCATGGCATCACCGCGGTGCCGCCGCCGAAAGGGTCGGACAGGCTATTGCGCATCACGTGCCAGTAGGCGGCACCGAAACGCATGTGGTCGCGCATGGATTTCCCTTCGATGAGCTCGTCGGGATTGTAATGTTTGAAAGCGAGCGGGTTCTTCGACTTCGGGCCTTCGTAGGCGATCTTGGGAATCTCAGGGAAATGAGCCATGGGTGAGTTCGCCATACGCGCTCACGACGGCGTCGTCCACCCCGGAATTGTGTATGTTTGCGATGGATGTGTCGCCACGATCACCCGTGCAAGGGGATTTCAGGGGGGCGGAGCCGCTAAACCGACCTTGCTCCCGGGACGTGGAAACCAAAGCCTCCCTAGAGATTTACCGATAGAGCCCCCATTAATGCGTCTCATTTGTCTGCTTTTCAGCCTCTTTTTGGTGACATTTCTGCCATCGCAGGCGGATCCGGTGATCAGCGAATTCTGCGCCAGCAACCAAAACGGGCTACAGGACGAGAACGGCGACCGACCGGACTGGGTGGAAATTTACAATCCTGACGCGACCACGGCCGACCTCACGAACTGGTATTTGACCGACAACTCCGGGGAGAAGACCAAGTGGCGTTTCCCGGCTGTAAGCCTCGCTCCGGGGGGACGCCTGGTGGTGTTTGCGTCAGGGAAGGATCGCCGCGTCGCCGGGCAGCCCCTGCATACGAATTTCTCACTCTCCGCCGACGGGGAATATTTGGGGCTGATCAAGGCGAACGGGATCGGCGTCGTTTATCATTACTCGCCGTCCTATCCGCAGCAGTTTGCGGACATCTCCTACGGCCTGCCGTCAAATACGACGCAAGCGACGTTGGTCGCGGAAA
>Ga0307408_100002847_pt1 | contig 11996 bp, 10 predicted proteins | sample 322Cmetagenome_FD_202116 | JGI IMG/M metagenome (GOLD analysis project Ga0307408, IMG submission 202116) | Maize rhizosphere microbial communities from greenhouse at UC Davis, California, United States - 322HYB-C-3 | ecosystem: Host-associated > Plants > Roots > Rhizosphere > Soil | place... | reverse complement strand
TCGGCCGCAATGGCGCCGGGTTCAACGTGAGCGCCGGCAACTACGATGCGGTCGATGCCGATGCCTATGTGAACCTTGGCGTCAGCGATATCAGCGCGCTGCGCCTGGGCGCGGCTTATGCGGTGCGCGACGGTTACAATCGCGATGGAACCGATGACCTGCGCCGCGGCTCGCTGCGCGCGCAATTCCTCATCGAGCCTTCCAGCGATCTCTCGCTCCGCATCGGTGCCGACTATACCCATCTGGGCGGCAGGGGCGTGGGCGGATCCTATGTCGGCGGCTATGCGCCCGACGGCGCGGGCGGCTATGCCTTCTTCCCATCGGGTCTGGATGCCAGCGAAGGATTCAATACGCCCGCCGCCAATGCCTTCCGCAACCACAATCTGGGCGCCCCGGCATTTGCCTTCCTCAGCGCGATGAACGGCGACCAGCGACAGGACAGCACCTATTGGGGCGTGAATGCAGAGCTCAACTGGACGACTGGCATCGGCAAGGTCACGATCATCCCCGCCTATCGCGAGAGCGAGGACCACTCGCTGTTCTACGGTCCTGCCTTCAACACGGCGATGACGAATGAAAAAATCCGCCAGACCAGTCTGGAGGCGCGGCTCGCCGGCAAGACCGGCATGTTCGACTATGTGGTGGGCGGGTTCTTCTTCAATGAGAAGATCGATGCCAACAACGAGTATAATCAGGAGTTCGTTCTCCCGATCGTCAATTATCGGCACAAGACCGACAGCTATGCCGGATTTGGCCAGCTGACCGCCAATATATCAGACCGCTTCCGGTTGATCGGCGGCGCGCGCTATACGCATGACAAGAAGTCGATCAATGGCCTGATCAACAACTTCATCACCTTCTGCGGCGGTCCGCCCCCGGCGTTGGTGACGCCGCCTGCCTCCTTCGGCATCGGCTGCGCCACGCCCGGCAACATGCCCTATTATCCGAACTTCCTGAACACCACGGATACGATAAACTGGCTGAGGACCAACAACTGGATCGCGTCGGGCAGCACGGACCAGGCGGGCTATCAGGTCTTCCCGTTGCTGACGGGCGCGGGCGCCATCTTGAAGACCTACAATCCGGTGGTGGACAGCAAGGGTTTCTCGCGCGTGACCTGGAAGGGTTCGGCCGAGTTCGACCTCAGCCCACAGAATCTGCTCTATGCAACGGTCGAGAGCGGATATCGTGCCGGCGGCCTGCAGATGACGGAAAGCAAGACCAGCTACAAGCCGGAATTCATCACCGCCTACACGATCGGTTCGAAGAACAGGTTCTTTGACAATCACGTCCAGCTCAACCTCGAAGGCTTCATCTGGAAATATCGTGATCAGCAGATCACCTATTTCACCGTCGATACTTCGGGCACGCTGATCAATTCGAATGAAAATGCCGGTCGGGCCACGATCAAGGGCTTCGACGTGGATCTACTCATAAAGCCGACGGGTCGCACCACACTCAATGCCAAGGTACAGTATCTCGATAGCAGATATGATGACCTTCACCTCTACACTGCCGCACCGCGTGACAATTTCAATTGCCCGTACACCTTCACCGGCGGCACGGCGGGCGGCGCGCCGGTCAAGGACTTCAACTGTTCGGGCAACCCTCTGCTGTTCTCGCCCAAATGGACGGTCAATCTTGGCGCGGAACAGATCGTGCCGCTGGGCGAAAAACTGGAACTGGTCGCCAATGTCGATACGGCATGGCGCGACCGCCAGTGGGGAGGATTTGAATATCTCGCGTTCGAGAATATTCCCGCCTACTGGACGACGGATGCAGCGCTGACCCTGCGTGATCCCAGCGGTGGATGGTCGCTGACGGCATATGTCCGCAATCTCGAGGACAAGCGCCGCAACCTCGCTCCGCAGGCGTCCCCTCTGGGCATGGCGGTCGGCCACTTCTCGGCACCGCGCACCTACGGCCTGCGTCTTTCCGGCAATTTCTAGGGGCATGCCGACGTGAATATCCTGCTGACCGGGGCCGGCGGATTTGTCGGGCGGGAACTTGGCCGCCTGCTGGGGGGCGCCGGCCACGCGCTTGTCGGGATCGATACGGATGCCGGGGGGATTCCCGCCGGCATCCGTGCCGTTGCGGGGGATCTTGCCGATCCTGCGGTTCGGGCCGAAGCGCTTGGCACCGGGTGCGACGCGCTGATCCACCTGGCCACGGTGCCGGGCGGCGCGGCGGAGGCTGATCCGTCCGCTTCGCGCCGCATCAATGTCGACGCGATGTACGACCTGCTGGTCGAGGCCTCGGCGCTGAAGCCCGGCCTTCGCGTGGTCTATGCCAGCTCCATCGCGGTGTTAGGCGATCCCCTTCCAGCCCAGGTCGATGATGCCACGCCGCTTTCGCCCAGGATGATCTATGGCGGGCACAAGGCGATGATGGAACATGCCGTGGCCATGTTTTCCAATCGAGGCCTGATCGATGGGGTGACCGTGCGACTGCCCGGCATTCTGGCCCGGCCAAAGGGACCGTCGGGCATGAAGTCGGCCTTCATGTCGGACCTGTTCCATGCGCTGCGGGCGGGGGAGGTGTTTACCTGTCCCGTTTCCGCCGCTGGCAGCATCTGGGCGCAGTCGGTACGGCAATGCGCGCGCAACTTCCTTCATGCGCTGACGCTGGATTCCGGTCTGATGCCGCCGACCCGCGCCGTAACGCTGCCTGCTCTGCGCATCAGCATGGCGGACCTCGTCGCGGAAATCGCGCGGCAATGCGCCGTGTCGCCGGATCTTGTGCGCTATGCGCCGGACGCGGCACTTGAAGCGGCTTTTGCCGCGCAGCCGCCGCTCGCCACGCCCGCGGCCGAGCGCGCCGGCTTTGCGCATGACGGAGACCTTGCTACACTTGTCTCCAACGCCCTGGCAACGATCTGAGGGCGATTGGAGATGGCGATGCGATTCGGACGGCTCGACCTCAACCTGCTGGTGGCGCTCGACGCGTTGCTGACCGAGCGCAGCGTCAGCCTGGCGGCAGATCGCCTGTGCCTGTCGCAGTCGGCCACGTCCAGCGCGCTTGGGCGATTGCGCGAATATTTCGGCGACGAACTGCTGGTGGTCAAGGGACGCAACATGATCCTGACGGCCCGCGCGGAGGAGTTGATCGACCCCGTTCGCGCCGTGCTGGAACAGATCCGGACCACGGTTGCGGTCGCGCCGCCCTTCGACCCGATGACGACGGACCGCATGATCCGCATCATGGCCTCGGATTATTCGACCGAGGTGCTGTTGGCCGGCGCTCTGGCCGAGCTGGAGAAGGAAGCGCCGCAGATGCGTTTCGAAATTCAGCCGATGAACGACAGTCCGATAGAGGCGATCGAGCGGGGCTATGTCGATCTGCTGCTGACAATCGACTATGCCATTTCGCCCGACCATCCCAGCCAGCTATTGTTCGAGGACGATTATGTCGTGGTCGGTGATCGCAGCAATCCGGCGATGAGCGAACCGATGACGCGCGATCTCTATTTCCGGCTCGGCCATGTTTCGCCCCGCTTCGGCAAACAACGGGTTCCGGCATTTGAGGACTGGTTCGTGCGTCGCCAGAAGCAGCAGCGCCGTATCGAGGTCATAGCGCCTACTTTCCTCTCGCTGCCCGGCCTGATCGTGGGCACCAACCGCATCGCGACGATGCATCGACGCATGGCGGAGATCGTCGTGCGGTCGATGCCTCTGGTCATGCGCGAAATCCCCTTTGCCATCCCGCCGATCCGCGAAAGCGTGCAGTGGAACATCGCAAACAGCAACGACCGCGCCCTGCGCTGGGTTACCGAGCGGCTTCAGGCCGCGGCAATGCGAGAGGTGCCGGCGCCGGAGGGCAATGTCGTGACCCTCAATGCCGTCAATGAGATCGATCTCAACGAGATCGAGGCCGAATACCGCATGAACCACCCCCAGCGTTAGGCCTGCCCGGACTTCCGCGCTGATCCATCTGTAACGTCGATAGCTTGGGTCCGGAAACTTGCGTTTCCGGACTTGCCTCTGCTTGGGCATGAATATGTCCTGAAACAAATTCGGGAGAAACCATGTCCCATCATCTTACCCCCGCGGTGCTAGGCGTGGAAGCCGTCGTCTTCGGTGTCGCCGATCTTGCCGAACACACCCGCTTCTGGACCGATTTTGGCCTGCCATTGGAATTGGCAAGCGAAAGCGAGACCGTGTTCCGGCTGCAGTCGGGCAGCCGCATCATCCTGTTGCAGCATGGCGATGAGCGGTTGCCGTCACCTGACCCGTTCCCCGGCGATGGCGTGAAGGAGACCGTTTGGGGAGTGGACACGGCCGAGAATCTCGACCGGATCGCGGCAAGCCTTGCCAGCGAGGTGACGGTCACGCGCGATCCGGACGGCACGGTCCGTTGCGTCTGTCCCGACGGCCAGCCGATCGCGCTGCGCCTGTGGGACAAGCGTCCCGTGGTATCGGAGGCGAGCCCCGTCAACACGCCCTCCAACTGGCCGCGCTTCAACCAGCATCGCATATGGCGCAAACGGGCGATCCCAAAGACCATCAACCATGTCGTGTTCTTCAGCCCGGACTATGTGGGCAGCTTTGAATTCTACGAACGGCACCTGGGCTTCCGCTATGTCGACCATTCGAAGGGGACCGGCATCTTTGCGCGCGCGGGCGGCACGTTCGAGCATCACTCGATCTTCTGGGTCAATTGCGACCTGCCGATCGCGCCGGATCATTTCAGGTTCATGCACATCGCCTTCGGCTGCGACGACATTGACGAGGTCATGCTGGGCGCCAACATCATGGAAAACAAGGGCTGGAAGAACAGCACGATGAACACTTCCGGCGGCATTTCGCGCCATCGGATTTCCAGCGCGATCTATTATTATTGCGAGATGCCCGGCCATGCGGGCGAGGCTGAATATCATGCCGACACCGACTATCTCGACGACAACTGGGTACCGCGGGCGTGGGACTTCAAGTTCGGTTCGCTGCTGTGGTCGCATAATGCGCCGGCCATTTTCCGCGGCGACAACATTCCCTGGGACATGACCTTCGACGCCGATCGCAGCAGCTTCGAACCGTTTCGCCGTGCACGGCAGGGCAAGCAGCCAATCGAGGGGGATCTCTCCCGCCTCACGGCCGATGACGAGCACGCGATCTGAATGGCAGGAGGGCAACAGCGGCGATCAGCGCCACCGTTGCCCTCCTGCTTGTGGACCTCTCAATCCGCTTGTCATGACCGGCAATCGGTACCGAGCCAGGAAATAGCTCCCGTCTTTTGATGCCGCATTTTCCGAGCCGTTGACCGTAAACGGTCAAGTTGGAAAATGCCCTAGCGCATCTCGGCGAAAGTCTGCGCACACCAGTCGGCGATATAGTCGCGCATGCCGGTGCCGTTGTCGGCGCCGCAATGCTCCACCTCGAAATCATCCTTGGTGAATATCCGCAATGTTCGCTTGGGGCTGTTCACCGCCTGATCATAGCTCATCTGGGCGTTGTAGGCCGGAATCTGCCGGTCATTTTCGCCATGGGTGATCAGGAACGGAACATTGATCTTCGCAACCTGCCCGTCCAGCGTGATCTGGTCGGCATATTCCAGGAAGGCATCGCGATCATCGATGCCGAATACCCACATCACATGATCCCAATAATGCGGGACCGGGTTCTCGCCCTCATTGGCGACGCGCTCGCGCTGGCGCTGGCCCCAGACATGGTTCGCGCCCATGACCGCGCACAGGGCATAGCGTGGGTCGTTGGCGGCGATGCGCGGCGCGTGATAACCGCCGAAGGACAGGCCGAAAATGCCGATCCTTGAATGGATCACATCGTTGCGGGTCAGCAGATAGTCGAAGGCGGGGCTGCCCCAGCGTTCGGCATCGTAGACGGCGGCCAGATTCCGCTTGCGGATCGCCTCGCCTGTGCCCGGCTGGTCCACGAACAAGGTGTTCATTCCGCGTGCGAGATTGACCGCGCCGTGGCCAGCCATATTGACCTGCTCCTTCATGGAGTCCAGGCCATTGACCGAAACCAGCGCCGGACGTGGCGTGCCCGATCCATCGTGCACGAAGATCGCCGGATAGCTTGTTCCCTCATAGGGGATTTCGACCTTGTCGACATGCAGGCCGCTGAGCGCGCTGCCCCTGTGGTAGAGCTCAAGGCCTTTGTCATAGGCTGCCCAGCGTGGGGCATAATCGCGGCTCTGCAGGCGCTCGGCGCCAAGATAATAGCCGGACGCGCGCAGATATTTGGCCCCCGCGGAAAGCAGGAAGCCCTCGGCCTCGTCCCTTTCGGCATTGCGGGCAACCTGATCGGCCACGGCGATCCAGCTGTCGAAAAGTTGGGACGATCCGGCGTCGGCCCCCGCCTTTGCCGCCTCCCGCACGGGACGGCATACTTCGTCCAGTTCGCCGTGATTGCCCCCGGCGATCAGGGCAAGGTTGATGCCAAGGTTCCAGATGTAATTTCCGGGGAAGGGTTCGAACATTGCGATAAGTCCTGTGCTGTGCTCAGACGGCGGGGGCTAGGATGGCGGTTCCGGTCATTCGGCATGACAATGCCGGTAATCCTGGTGATCGGGCGGCATGTTCACCGAGCTGCGGCATCGGCCGCTTCGCCAGATCGCCATGAATCTCCCCGCGCGGTTGTTTGCAATCATGCTGCCCTTGCAACAGGTCACGGCGCGCGACCATCGCATTATATCGATGGCAGGCTATCGACCAAATGCCTTTCTCCTTTGCACGCAGGCTGCATGACGGTGGTGTTCAGCATCATGTTCCGTCGCTGATCAATGTCCCGCCATCCACCACCAGATTCTGTCCGGTGACGAAAGCGCCGGCGGCCGAAGCCAGGAAAAGGGCTGCCCCGGCAACCTCATGAACTTCCCCCGGTCGGCGCAGCGGGGTCATGGCCATGCGCCGTTGCATGAAGGCGGCGTCGGCCAGCAGCGGCGCCGACAATTCGGTGCGGATAAATCCCGGCGAGATTGCGTTGACGCGCACATTGCGCGGCCCCCATTCGACCGCAAGATTGCGGGCCAGTTGCGCCACACCCGCCTTGGCGAGGGCATAGGCGTTGATGGCGCTGTTGCCGCGCAGGCCCGAGAGGCTGGAAATAAGGATGGTGCTGCCGCCGCCCCGCGCCGCAATATGAGGCAAGGCAAGGTTGCACAGCGTCACCTGGCTCCGCAGGTTTATCGACATGACGTGATCGAAATCGTCCATGTCGACCGTGGCGAAAGGGCCGGGGCGCCCCGTGATCCCCGCGTTGCAGACCAGAATGTCGATTCCGCCATGATGATCGGCCGTGCCAAGGACCAGCTTCTCAAGCTGCCTTGCATCGGTGACATCGGCGGGAATGGCCAGCGTGCCCATCTCCCGGCCGACACGGTCGCAATCGTCCGCATTTTCGCTGGAGATCACCACCTTCGCGCCTTGATCCTGAAGGGCGCGGGCTATCGCCAGGCCAATGCCGCGCGTTGACCCGGTGATGATCGCGACCTTGCCGTGCAGGTCGAACAGGTTCAATGCGCCGCTTACGGCTTGTCTTCCGGCAAAGGCCGGCCGTCATGAAGATAGGCGGGCGCCTCGATCAGGACGAAAGCGATCCGGCACGGCTTGTCCGAAACGTTGCGCCAAAGGTGATTGGTCCCGCGCTGGATGATGATGCCGCCTTCGCCTATGCGCGTTTTCCGGCCGTCATCCAGTTCCAGCTCGACCTCGCCCGACATGACGATGCCATAGTCGATGCTGTTGGTGCGATGCATGGGGGACTGCTTTCCGGGCAGCATGTCGACGATCCGGATCACCGACCCCCTGTTCAATGTCAGGCCAGCATCGCGCTCGCGGCCGTCCGTCTCGTCATTATTGTCGGCCGGGACTGTTTCGGTCGTCCAGAGCAGGAGGAAGGCTGCGTCGCCCGATGGAATCATCCGCGTCGGGGTCATGTCCTCCGACTTGAAGATGGCGCGCCCCTGCGCATCATGGCCCGTGACGACGCGTTGTACCAGGGGCAGGCCGGAGTCGCTCAATTCAGTCATCGGGGCTTCTCTTCCTTGTGCCATGCGGCAAGCGATGGGGCAGGTGGGCCGCGATGGTCAAAGCCAATATATGGATAGTCGGCCTCCATAAATTCGATTTGACCTGCACGTCGGCAACCTCAGCCGACAGTGGCCTCCTTGCGTCCGGCCTGACGCATCGGACCCTTCGCGCGTCCCGTTCGTATAGTGGGTTCCATAATCAGGAGATGATCATGACCGATGCGCAGAAGCTGAAGGAACATCTGTGGGCCCGCATGTCGGACAGCCCGTTCATGATGATGGGCCTGACGGGCGGCGGGCAGCATAGCGAGCCGCTCACCGTTCAGTTGGACAGGGATCAGGTGGACACGCTCTGGTTCTTCATCGGCAAGGATAACCGTCTTGCCGGCGGCGGCGCGGCCATGGGCCAGTTCGTGTCCAAGGGGCACGATTTCTTCGCTTGCCTTGCTGGACGCGCGCGTATCGACAATGACCCGGCGATGATCGATAAACTGTGGTCGACGACGGTGGAAGCCTGGTTCCCCGGTGGCAAGTCCAATCCCAATCTCGCCCTGTTGCGTTTTGACATTGACGAGGCTGAGCTGTGGGAAGCGGATGTGTCGCTGACCGGAAAGCTGAAGATGCTGTTCGGCGGCAAGATACGCCCGAGCGAGGAGGGCAGCCACGCCCGCGTCGAGACGACAGCGACCTGAATTTCGCCCCGGTGGGCCGTGGCGATATTCGGCGGGGCGGTTCTCCCCACGCGCTCGAAGGAGGGACGCGATCATGGTGTCGCGGCCCTCCTTTGCTTCATGCTGGCCTCATGCTGCGTCCACCAGGACTATTTCGCTGTCCTCGATGGCGGTGACGCGGATGACGTCCATATCGCTGATGGCCGCGCCGTCGCGGGCGTTGATCCGGACATCGTCGATCTGGATCGCGCCGGTCGCCGGCACCAGATAAGCCTTGCGATCATGACCGATCGGATAATCCGCGCTCTCCCCGGCCTTCAGCGTCGCGGCAACCACCCGCGCATCCGTGCGGATCGGAAGGGCGTCATGATCATTGTCATAACCTGAAGCCAGCGTCACGAACTGACCGGTGCGATCGCCCTTGGGAAAGGGCCGGGCGCCCCAACTCGGCGCTTCGCCGTTGCGGGTGGGCATGATCCAGATCTGGAAAATCCGGGTCGTCACATCCTCCAGATTATATTCCGAATGACGGATGCCCGTACCGGCGCTCATCACCTGCACGTCGCCCGCTTCGGTGCGGCCCTTGTTGCCAAGGCTGTCCTGATGGGTGATCGCGCCTTCCCGGACATAGGTGATGATTTCCATGTCGCGGTGCGGGTGCGGCGGAAAGCCGGTCTGGGGCGCGATGGTGTCGTCGTTCCAGACGCGCAGATTGCCCCAGTGCATGCGGGCCGGATCATGATAGTCGGCGAAGGAAAAATGGTGCTTGGCGTTCAGCCAGCCGTGATTGGCGCTGCCGAGGCTGTCGAAAGGACGCAGTTCGATCATGTCTTGTCTCCTGATCGGGTGGGGACCGGAAATGGCCTCGCCCTGTTGAACATCTCTTTACAGCGGACCGTCTTTCCCGTTCAGTGGGATAAATTGTATCGAACCGTTCGATAAAATGGAAGATTTGATCGAGCTCCTGCGTTCGCGATCCGGATTGAAATCCAGCCATATGCGGCTGGTGATTCAGGATGAGGGGAGTGATTTTGCGCCTGCACGAACGCCATCGCCTCCTCCGGCGTCATTTGCGGGCCGGTGCGGTAACCGACATTGGCCGGATCACGACGGTCCCTTGACCGGGACCGGGCTGAGCGGCTTGACCTCGCGAATGATCACCAGCGTCTTGAACGTGCGGATGCCGTCATTGGCGGCGAACAGGCGCTGCGCGAGATTGTCATAGCCCTCCATGTCGCGGGCCACGATACGTAGCGCAAAGTCATGATCCCCCGTGACGTTCCAGGCCTCCAATATCTCAGGCTCGTTGCGAAATATCTCCATCATCTCGTTCATCGTGCGCGCGCTTTCGCGTTCCAGCGAGACGAGGACGATCATCGACAGGGGCCAGCCCAGATTTCGCGGGCGTACGATGGCGACCTCGCGTTCGATGATGCCGATTGCGCGAAGGCGGCGTATGCGCCGGTAACAGGCGGGAGGCGACAGGCCGACGGATTCCGCCAGTGCGGAGACCGGCCGCTGCGCATCGGCCTGCAACAATTCGATCAGCTTCCTGTCGAACGAATCAAGGGGATCATTTTTCATCGCTCGCGCAGGATATGCGATAAATTTTATCGAAAAAGGGACAAAAAAGAACGCACTTATCCGGCCGCTTGCGCTAGCAGGCTGGCCATCGTCCACAAATTTCGAGTGCTGCATGTCCTGTGTTGCTGCGCCGCGGCCCACCACCGCGCGCGTCGATCCCGTCGCGCTGGGAGCGCTTTCTCTATCCCTTCTGTCGGTGACCTGCGGCGCCTCCTTGGCCAAGCGGCTGTTTCCGCTGGTCGGGCCCGAAGGCGCGACGACGCTGCGCCTCATCGTGGGTGCGGTCATCCTTTCGCTGGTGTTCAGGCCGTGGCGGCTGGACTGGCGCGCGGGTTGGCGGCCTCTGTTGGCTTATGGCGTGGTGCTGGGCGTCATGAATCTGTCCTTCTACAATGCCCTCGCCCATATTCCCCTGGGCCTTGCCATAGCGATCGAATTTACCGGCCCCCTGGCCGTCGCCCTGCTCACCTCGCGGCGGAAGCTCGACTTTCTCTGGATCAGTCTTGCGGTGGCGGGCTTGGTCAGCCTGCTGCCGCTATGGGGCGCATCGTCGCGCATTGACGAGCGCGGCATCGCTCTGGCGCTTCTGGCCGGGGCATGCTGGGCCGGCTATATATTGATCGGGCGGCATGCCGGGCGCATCCATGGCGCGGCGGCCTCGGCCGGAGGCATGATCATTGCAGCCCTGCTGGTCGCGCCGGTCGGGCTGGTCCATGCCGGTTCTGCGTTGCTGAGGCCGGAGGTGCTTCTGCTTGGCGTGGCCGTGGGCATCGTCTCCAGCGCCATTCCCTATTCGTTGGAGATGGTCGCGCTGCCCAGGCTGCCCGCCAATACATTCGGCATTTTGATGAGCGCCGAGCCCGCCGTCGGCGCCATCATGGCGCTGGTCCTGCTGGGCGAGGTGCTGACGCTGTCCCAATGGATGGCGATCGGCCTCATCATCTGCGCCTCAATCGGCACCGCCGTCACCGCCCGGTCGGGTGAGGTGATGGAACAGCCCTGATCCCTTGCGGCTCGGCCGCGAAGGTCCATCACACACATGGTGTTTTGGCGCGAAGGAGCGGTCGGATTGACCGGCCGACGTCTTTCTGGAACCCCATTGCCCCAAACGGCCATGACGCCGGGGAGAACCGATGATGGGCGAGAGGAATGAAGGCGTCGTGCTGCCGAAGATAGGGGTGGCAGCTTTGCTGGCCTGCGGCCTGTTTCCAACCATCGGCCTGTTTTCGCCTGGCCTGGTGCTGCCGCAGATCGAGCGCGCGTTCATCGACACGCCCAATGTGAAGCTGTTGACCGAACTGGTCGGGACGCTGGCCGGCTTCGCCTTCGCCATGGGCGCGCCGATAGCAGGCGCACTGATCGCGCGCCTTGGCTGTCGGCGTGTTCTCCTGCCCGCGCTGCTGCTGTTTGCCGTTGCGGGCGCCGCCCCGGCGCTCCTGCAGGATCTTTGGAGCATATTGGCCGCCCGTCTCGTGCTTGGCTTTGCCTTATCCGGAGTCTTCACCAGTGCATTGGCCGGCATCGGCGCCTTGCCGGAGGGTCTGAAGATGCGGCTGTTCGGCTTGTTTTCCGTGGTCGGCGGGGCGACGGCGATCATCCTGTTCCCGTTGATCGGCGCGATCGGCCACTTCGGCTGGCAGCCCGCCTTTCTGGTGAACCTTATGGCTCTGGCGGCCGTGCCCCTGGCGATGACATTGCCCCGGACGCTCGGCATGGCGGCGCCGCAGGACGCGGCCATCCAGCTGGACGCGGCGC
>Ga0307408_100002846_pt1 | contig 12002 bp, 8 predicted proteins | sample 322Cmetagenome_FD_202116 | JGI IMG/M metagenome (GOLD analysis project Ga0307408, IMG submission 202116) | Maize rhizosphere microbial communities from greenhouse at UC Davis, California, United States - 322HYB-C-3 | ecosystem: Host-associated > Plants > Roots > Rhizosphere > Soil | place: USA... | reverse complement strand
CCAATCGCGTTCGACTTGCATGTATTAGGCCTGCCGCTAGCGTTCATCCTGAGCCAGGATCAAACTCTCCATTGTAATGAATGTTTGTTGTCCTAACCCTATTGTATCTCAAATAGAATCAGTTTTTTATCAAATTGCTTTGATTATATTGTCTATCCGAGGGAATTGATTTTGGATAAATTTCTAACAGAAGTTTATCACTTCCGTTATGCTACATTGATTATCTTTTTAAGAACTTTTGCGCTTCCCCGTCTCGGTTCTGCTTATTTTCTGTGATTTCACCGATTTTTAATTTTAGTGATTTCACTGATTTTACTTTTTCATTTCCGCTTTCCGCGTTGCGCTTCGGCGTCCCGTTCGTTTTGGGATTGCAAAGGTGAGAATTTCTTTTCTTCTCTGCAAATTTATTTGAAGATTTTTTTCTTCGCTTTTATTTGCTCTTTGCTGGTTTTCAACACTCTTCCGGCCTTGCGCCTTCTGTTTTTAACCTGTCCGTTTCGGGACTGCAAAGGTGAGAATCTTTTTTGAATCTGGCAAGAAGTTTTTTTTATTTTTTCTCGCTGCTTTTCTCCCGCTTTTCATTGCTCCCGACCGCTTCGCGCTGTCTGTTTTTCTGAGCTCCCTGTTTGTTTTGGGACTGCAAAGGTGAGAGTTTTCAGGCGCTTTTGCAAGCAAGACCAAGATCTTTCTTTTAAGAAGCTGGAAACGTGCAGGTTATTTTTCGTTTGGGCGGTATTTTATGCTGTTCGATGGGTTGGGAAGGACGGCATTAACAAAAACGGGGATCTGCAATCCAGCTTTATTTAGTGTTCGGGGATTGCAAATCCCTTTTATCTGTTATTCGACATGACCTGGCGGAACATGTCGAACAGCCTATGGGCCTTAGGGTAATAAGTTAAGGTTATAACTGTGGAAATCCCGGCAAGGCGCGCTACCCTCTCTCCGCCAGGGCGGATCTCTCAAAGGAGGGCGAGAAAGGCCATCCCAGTCCGAACAGGTCGCTTAATAGCTGCTTTAGGACTCGATTTATTAAATGATTGGACCAGAAACACAGCCACTTTATTCTAACGACTTAAAATGAACAAGCTTTGTATCGAAATCTACGTAGTTATAACTCGTTACCTTAACTAACATTTCAAAATACTGGGGAAAATGCCCGTACTGACTCAAGGCTAAGTCGGATAATTCATTAATGGTTTTTCCATTGTTGATGTAGCTTGAAAGCCCCCTAAGTCCAGATGGATGGAAATCGCCCATCAAGGTTATGGTGTTATTATTACTTCCTGGCAGTTTCACCATCAGAGCGTAGTCTTCATATTTACCTTTTATAAATTCAGGTACCGTGAAAACTACGCTGTCCTTATCCCGTTGCAGACTTATCTTACGGGGATTGGTATAGAGCTTTAATGAAGTCTTCTTTAGAAACTCGTTCATCCAGCCGAAAGCATTAATGTTTGCGATAAAAATCACATTGTTATTTTTGATATCATCAATACTGGCCTCGGAGAGCGTTTGTAATCGGGTTTCAACCGAAGCTTTGGCAAACGTCGAGATTAAAGAGGGTAAAGGCCACAAGTTGTTCCTGGAAAAATACGGGTAATTCAGCGCTGATATCTCAGTTGCATTTCCCCACAAGTATTTTGATTTCCGGTCTTCCAGATCCTCACGAGAATTAACAGTAATATCTCTCACAATAAGATTGTTCTCCGACGAGCTTTTGTCTTTTATCCGGAAGAAAAATGGATCGCCCAACGTGATATAAACCGGCTGAGCACTCTTTACATAGCTCGCCCATACAGGATTTTGCTCCCGAGCATCCTTCTCCCTATAAAAAACCGCAACCAGAAATACATTTATAAGTAAAGAAATGCTCAATAATAGTACAAGTGCTTTTGCCTTAGATTTTTTAGTGACTTGTAAAGCAAGCTTTACTGGATGCGAATCTTCCTTTTGTCTGCTTTTTACAAGCAACGAGTAGTTCCCTTTTGGAATCTCTATGATATATGGCTGTGAAAGCCCCTCTTCCGTATAATACTTCTCGAGCAAGGCACGAAGTTTAAACACGTTCACCCGAACAATGGTATCTTCCCCGGGGATAAATTCCTTCCCTCTTTTGAAATAGCCGATTGCTATATCGGCCTCCTTTAACGAACGCCCATTCTTCGACTCTTCAAAGATGTATTTAAGCAAGCCTTTCAATACTTCTTTATTAGAAAAAGTTTTGCTGCTTAACAGGTGATCAATATCAGGCGTGGGGTTCATGTAAGGGCTGGCTTCGTTGGTCAAATATATCACAATTTGCTGCTTTTGCGCGAGTTAACAGCAGGTAACAATGTTAATTCACGGTTATTAACTGAACTAAGCAGGTCCATCGCAAGTACATTCGTTCATCCGCAAATGCGGTAATAAAACTAACCTCTAAAATTTACGGAAATGAAAAGTACTATTTCAAAGTATCGATGGAAGATACTTGCCCTGTTATTTATGGCGACTGTTATCAATTATCTTGATCGCAGTATTATAGGATTTCTGGGCCCAACGCTTAAACTTCATGTATTTAAATGGACAGATCTTGACTACGCTAAGATTCAGATCTCGTTTAAGATTGCTTATTCGCTGGGATTATTATGCATGGGAGCCTTGATTGATAAGATCGGAACCAAAAAGGGATATATTATTTCGATTATAATATGGAGCATTTTTGGGTTAGGGCATTCGCTGGTTACCCAAACTATGGGATGGGTAGGCTTCGCTATTGCCAGATTTGGATTGGGGTTTGGAGAAGCTGGCAATTTTCCGGCGGCGATGAAAACGGTTGCAGAGTGGTTTCCCAAGAAAGAAAGAGCTTATGCCACCGGACTCTTTAATGCAGGATCGAACGTTGGAGCTGTTCTGGCTCCTATCTTAATTCCGCTTATTGTTAGTGATGATGGGGAACATTGGCAATATTCATTTATGATCACCGCATTTTTCAGCGCTGTGTGGATATACCTTTGGCGTAAGTTTTATAATAAACCTGAACAACGTGCGGAGCTGAGTGCAGAAGAGCTTTCCTATATTAAGGGTGATGAGCAGAGTATTATTGCAGAAAGCAGGATAGAATGGAAGCAGCTTTTTACGTTGAAACAAACCTGGGTATTCGCTTTTGCCAAAACCACTGATGCTGTTTGGTTATTCTATCTTTTCTGGGGTGGCTTCTTTCTTAACCGCAGCTTCGGACTGGAACTTCGCGGCCTTGCGTTGCCCATTATTGTAATTTATGTTTTAGCTGATGTTGGCAGTATAGCCGGAGGTTGGTTCTCATCTCGCCTTATTAAGAGGGGCATGGCTGTGTACAAAGCCCGAAAAACAGCCTTATTTGTTGCCACTTTATTTATATTACCAGTTGTATTTGCCCCGCAGGTACAAAGTGCCTGGACGGCGATCTTACTTATTGCATTTGCAGCAGCCGGGCACCAGGCCTGGTCGGCGAATTTGCTTACTCTTGTGCCCGATATTTTCCCCCGTAAAGCAACCGCATCAGTTATTGGTATCGGAGGAATGGTTGGTTATGCCAGCGGAGCTCTTTCGGATTTATTTTTAGGCAAAGCGCTTACAGACGCCGGACCGATTGGCTATGTGTATGCTTTCGCTTTCGCGGGATGCCTTTACATTATTGCATTACTGGTACTACATTTTGGATTAGGAAAGATGCAGCCTTTGAATAATGATCTTAAGCCGGTAAGCAATGAGGAAAAGATCGAACGAGCAGAGTTCAGTAATAAAATCAAAGAAATTTGTTAAGATGGGTTGATAAGCAATACATCGTCTAATAACTCTCTGCCTCCGGCATCTCTCACAATGCCCGGAGGAAGAGAAAATTGAACGGGATATTAACTTTACGGAAAAAGCAAGCTTTCCATATAAGGGTTGCAGTGTTTTGGCATTTATACCCTGAACGATAACATTAAATTCTCCGGTCAGATCCGATGTATAAAATGAGATTGTTTGAGTTCCATTTTTATCTATATTGATTAGTGAAAAGGCTAAACAGCCATACAATCCTTACAAAGTAGGTCATCGAATATGCTTAAAAGGTTGTGATGCAAGCGTTCAAACCTGAGTTCGACTATCATTTTAAGCGCCATCGGAGCTATATGTTACTAATGAACAACTTGTTTGCATGGAACTCCGTAGCAGCGATTATTTATCTAAATTAAAGAACATGCCGCACCAACGGCGTTTTATATATGGCATTTCATCTGAAATCTACTATCATGATGCTCCGCTGGAGTACTCCGGTTCAAAATACAAACCCTCGCTTCTGGCGCTGGCTTCGGAAATAAACTTAACCAGAAAATAAATAGGACAAGATTATGTAGCAAACGTGTACGCTATCCAGAGTTAACACCAATAGCTTTTCTACAAATGCTCAGGGATGGGGGAAAAAATGAGGGCAGTGTTTGAGACGCCGCCCATCGTTATAAAAATTCATTCGATTATAAACTCTTCTTTATTACTTCAATAACTTCTGCGTAACCTTCGTTAGAAAGATAAACTTTCTCGTCCGGCTGCATATCGAAAGTGCTTCCCCATTTCGGCGCATCCTCGTATTTAGGAACAATGTGGAAATGAATGTGCGGCATCTTATCGCCATAAGCACCGTAATTAATCTTACCTGGATTAAAGGCTGTTTTTATTGCCTTTGCCACCCGGGCAACATCTTTTGTAAACGAAATCATTTCATCTTCCGATAGCTCAAATATTTCGTCTTTATGCTCTTTTTTGTAAGCCACAACGCTACGGCCTTTGTAGGTTTGTTCTTTGAAAAGATAAACGATTGATGAATCAAGTTCGCAGATTTCAATCATTAAATCGGTAAGTCGCTTATCCTTTGCGCAATAAATGCAGGGGTTTACTGTTTCCATTGTTGGTTATAAATCAATTAATGATGACCGAAATATCCGTTTTTATTTCGATTAAACGATGAGATTAAGGCAACGACAAAAGTTTTTCTGATTTTGGAAAATTGACTGATGTCTTGAATAGTTTTAAAATAGCTAAACGCGATTTCTGCTCGCGAATTCCTGTTCCAACCACTAAAACTTTTCCGAACAAGCCCGCATACTTACCTGCCTCTTATGCCGCTATTTTTCGCTTAATCGTCTACAAAAATGAGGACTTAGTATATTCCTCGCCCTGACGATAACTAAATCCGGACACCCCGGTTGTTATTTAGACTAATTATAAGTTATTTTGCAGCAAGATTGAAAAAATCCACAAAGCGATAATTCTTACTACAATGAAAAAACTTGTTTTTACCCTCTCTGCCTTACTCTCGTTTTCGGTTTATGCTCAGAAAAACACACTCTTAGAACAATCTTTCTGGCAAGCTAAACCTAGTGTTGATCAGGTAAAGGCCGAGATTGAGAAAGGGAACGATCCAGCTCAGCTGAATTTTACGAGTATGGATGCAGTTACCATGGCAATTAACTCACAGTCGCCTAACGAAACTATAAAGTTCCTTCTATCTCAAAAAGGTAATGATATAAGTAAGCTTACACATGATAGCCGCACGTATTTGTTTTGGGCTGCCGCCAGAGGTAATGTCGAAATTGCTGAATTTTTGCTTGAAAAAGGATCGGATGTAAAGATGCAGGACAGCCATGGCTTATCGCCCGTTACTGCCGCGGTTTCAATGGGACAGGCAACGCCTAAAATTTTCGATCTTTTTCAAAAGTATGGAGCCGATTTTAAGAAAGACCTGAACCACGACGGTGCAAACGTGCTTCTTTTAGCGGTGGCAAATGATAAAGGTTTTGTATTAACAGATTACTTCGTATCAAAAGGCGTTGACATTAAAAGTACCGATGCTGCAGGAAATACCGCATTTAACTACGCCGCCAGAACTGGCAATATAGAAAATATGAAAGCCCTTTTAGGGAGAGGCGTAACGTTTACTGATAATGCCATGATTATGGCAAGTCAGGGTTCTCGCCGTGATGCAAACAAGCTGGAAGTATATCAATATCTCGAAAGTCTTGGCATTAAAGCAACTACAATTGGCAAATCAGGCGAAAACGTATTGCATAACATTGCCCGTAAGGCTAATCAAAAAGAGATCATTCAATATTTTATTGGTAAAGGTGTGGATGTAAATAAAGCTGACGAGGAAGGGAATACGCCATTTATTAACGCCGCATCCTTCAACCGCGACACGGCAACGATTGCCCTTTTGCTTTCAAAAGTTAAAAACATCAACCAGGCGAACAATAAAGGAGCTACTGCCCTATCATTAGCTGTGGCAAGCAATTCTGCTGATGTTGTAAGTTTTCTGATTAGCAAAGGCGCTGACATCAATGTTAGCGATAAAAAAGGTGAGAGTTTAAACGCCTATCTGCTGCAATCGTATCAGCCACGCACCATGGAAGATTTTGCAGCGAAATGGAAAGTTCTGGAAGACAAAGGCTTCAACTTTGCAGCTCTTCAGAAAAGTGGAAATACCTTGTATCACTTAGCTGTAGCAAAAAATGATCTTTCTTTACTTAAACGTATGGAAGGATTGAAAATTGATATCAATGCAAAGAACAGCGAAGGTATAACTGCCCTTCACAAAGCGGCAATGGTTTCAAAAGACGATGCCATTTTAAAATACCTGGTATCTTTGGGCGCTAAAAAAGATGATCAAACCGGCTTTAAAGAAACTGCCTACGACTTAGCATCCGAAAACGAATTCTTATCTAAAAACAAAGTATCTGTAGACTTCTTAAAATAAATTGATGAAGAGATTATTAAACGTTAGCCTGGGTTTATTGCTATTGATTTTAACTGCAAGTCATCCGGCTACTGCGCAAAAAGCGGGTGCTACTGCTAAGTATAAATGCATGATACAGATGACCAATTACATGGGTGAAGGAGCCTACATCGTCATCTCGCTTATCGATAGTAAAGGTGCTTACAACAAAACTTTATATGTACTGGGTTCTGATAAAAAATGGTATCCCGATTTAAAGGAATGGCATAAAGCTAATGCAAAAAAACACGCTAACATCAGCGCAATTACAGGCGCATCTGCTGCCGGCGGCGACCGCAGCGTAAACGTAATTGAAATTGAAACGGCTAAAATTAATGCTGGCTATAAAATAAGATTTGAGAGTGCGGTTGAGGATAATAAGTATCATGTTAAAGATGTTGAGATCCCACTTACCACAGAAGCCCTGGCTGATAAAAGCGAAGGCACAGGCTATATCCGCTACGTGCGCTTTAGTCCTAATTAACAGCTCATTGCATTTATGACGATTTCGATATGGAGATACAGCCACCTTGCCCTGGCAGTGTCTTCTTTTTTACTGCTCAGTCTGGCATCTGTAACCGGCATCATCCTATCTTTCGAGCCGGTTACCCAAAAGGTACAACCCTACAAGGCTCAAAACTTTAGCGAAGCCACACTGGCACAAACTATTCCCGCTTTAAAGAAGCTCTATCCCGACATTAGCGAGTTAAGTATCGACGATAATCAGTTCGTTAAGATCAAAGCCAGCGATGCCGAAGGTGAAAACCTCGAAGCTTTTGTGGATCCGCTGAGTGGTAAGATCCTGGGAAAACCGGGAAAGAAAAGCGAGTTCTTCGAAACGATTACCAGCCTGCACCGGTCATTGTTTTTGCACGAAACAGGGCGCTTGGTGATGGGAATAACAGCCTTTCTACTAAGTCTGATTGCTATTTCGGGCATTATGTTGGTTATTCAGCGGCAGCGGGGCCTAAAACGCTTCTTTGCAAAAATTGCCAGGGATGGCTGGGCTCCATATTATCACGTTGTACTAGGGCGCCTGGCGCTAATCCCCATCTTAATCATAGCGCTTAGCGGAACGTATCTTTCCCTGGTCCGGTTTAAGTTTATTAAGGAATCGAAAATCACCCATGAGGTTGATTTCGATGCGATAAAAACAGAACCAGCTAAAGCAACGTCGCAAATTGAAATTTTCAAAAACACTTTCCTTTCGGATGTTGAATCTGTGGAATTTCCCTTTTCAGAGGATGCTGAAGATTACTTTACTATCAAACTTCATGATCGGGAGCTTACGGTAAACCAGCTTACCGGCGATATTCTTACCGAAATCCCTTACTCCAACGCAACTGTTCTGGCTAAACTGAGCCTTAATCTGCATACCGGTAGAACGAATGTTTTGTGGGCACTCCTGCTAGCGATTGCATCGGGGCATATTTTGTTCTTTATTTATTCGGGATTTGTAATTACGCTCAACCGACGCAAAAACCTGGGTAAGAATAAATACAAAGCAAACGAAAGCCGCTTCATTATTCTGGTAGGATCTGAAAATGGAGGCACATTTAAGTTTGCCCAGCTCGTTCATCAGCAATTACTGTTACGAGGAGAAAAATCTCATCTTACAGAACTAAACAACTATAAGGCATTTCCCAAGGCAGAGCATATCGTCATTATGACCTCTACTTATGGCCTTGGTGAAGCACCCAGCAATGGAAAGCGATTTGCCTCTCTTTTACAGAAATATCCGCAGGTGCAAACGGTAAAATTTTCGGTAGTAGGTTTTGGTTCTCACGCTTACGCGGATTTCTGCCGTTTTGCTCACGAAGTAAACAACCTGCTCAGTCAGCAATTATGGGCCAGGCCTTTGCTTGAGATTCATACGGTAAATGATAAATCGAACGAAGAGTTTAAGCTATGGGCAGAAACCTGGTCGGCGCAAGCAAACGTAACCTTCGAAGCCAGTGCAGAGTTACCAGCTACTGCACCCACCGATTTAAGTGAATTTACGGTTTTGGAAAAATCTGCAGCGGCACAAAAGGACGATACTTTTCTTATTCGCCTGCAAGTGAATGACAGCATCGGTTTTACTTCGGGTGACCTTCTTGCCATTTATCCGGCCAACGACCACCGGGAACGTCTTTATTCTATTGGCAGGGTTAAGAATGCTGTTCAGCTTAGTATAAAACTACATGAAAACGGTCTGGGTTCTGGATTTTTGAACCGTTTGAAAGAGGGAGACTCGCTTCGGGCCCGTATTGTAACCAACCAGCATTTCCATTTCCCCAAACAGGCTCCTTGTGTGGTAATGGTTTCTAACGGAACAGGCATAGCTCCATTTTTAGGAATGATAAGCGACAATGCCGACAAACGTCCGTCTTACCTGTATTGCGGTTTCAGGGAGCGGAGTTCATTTACGGTATTTGAAGATTTCCTTGAAGGATGTGAAAAAGATGGCAAACTGAATCGCCTTGAACTCGCTTTATCCCGCGAAGGAGAAAAACAATACGTTAGTCATTTAATTGAACGCGATGCCGGTTTCTTTGCTAAAACGCTGGCCGAAAAAGTCGTGCTAATGCTTTGTGGATCACTCTCGATGCAAAAAGATGTGATTAGCTTACTGGATACCATTTGCCAGAAAGAAAATGGGCAGAGCGTGAGTTATTACCAATCGCACGGGCAGATATTGATGGATTGTTATTGATTTAATTTTTAAACCACAGAGGGCTCGGAGGAGGCACGGAGAGGACACAAAGTTTTTTAAACGAAGTTACGGACGTACCCAACGTTGTTCGACGATTAAATCATCAACCGACTGTCAGGGTTTGAAACCACTGACCGCGGTCTATAAATCCATACTCTATTACAGTTTCTGTTTTCTCACATGAAGTTTCTTTGAAGAGTAAATCCGTCCACCATCTGTGATTAAAATATAACTGTACTCCGGAAATTCCCTGATCAACTTCAATCCATCATCTTTACCTAAAACCATTATGGATGTACTAAAGCCGTTCGCTTTTTCTGCACTGGGGCCAAATATGGTTACACTGCAAAGTCCGGTAGCGGGATATCCAGTTTTGGGATTGATAATATGAGCATAGCGCTTTCCATCAAAAACTACAAACTTCTCGTAACTGCCAGAAGTAACTACAGCATTTCCTTTAATTGGCATAACCTTAAAAATATCGTCTTTACGTAAAGGATTGGTAATACCCACCATCCAGTTTTTACCATCCGGTTGTTTGCCCCAGACAGCCATATCTCCGGATCCGTTTACTATTCCTGCTTTTATTCCACGAGCAAGCATCATTTCCCTGCAACGATCAGCTGCGTAACCCTCGCCCAAAGCACCGAAGCCTATTTTCATACCCTTCCGCTTCAGAAAAATAGTGCTGTTTGCTTTGTCAAGGATGATATCTCCATACCCCACTTTTTCTACGGATTTCTTCACCGCTTCGGGAGAAGGCATTTCCGTCATGGAGCCGTCAAACTTCCATATCCTGTCCATTGCCGCAAAGCTGATGTCGAATGCACCATTGGTTATTTCTGAAAAATGAAGGGCTCTTTCGGTTAGTTCGTAAACCTCTTTGTCCACCTTAACTGGAGCAATACCGGCATTGCGGTTCACTTGCGAAATTTGAGTTTCTGGCTTCCAGTCGGAGATTAAATACTCAATCCGGGTAACTTCGGCAATTACAGTATCAATACAGTGTTCCGCTGTCAGCGAATCTTTTGCTACAATTGAGATATCAAACCTGCTTCCCATAAGTCTAACCGTACGCTTACGCAAGGTTTGAGATTGTACATGAAATGTAAAGGGAATCAGCAGAAACAGGATTATATATTTCATCGATTACTTATTCGTTTATATAAACGGCAAAGAACGTCAAAATACAGGATTTAGAATAATTCTAATTAACTATTAAAGGACACGACAGCTTCATAGAATTGCCTGGGAATGCAATAGCAATGGCTGGCTTTAAATCATTCTCTTTCTTAAAATATAGGACAATCCTGATAACAGGGCGACGTAAGCGAATAAACTCTCAGCAGGCGAGTCTAATAAGGAAAGCGAAAGGATCGATAGGTCTTGAATGAACGTAAGTTCCGATTTTCAGAAACCCTCAACGACAGTTTACGCAACTTTATCAAAAAAAGAAAGCCCGATATGGGATCGAGCTCAAACTAACCAATTATAAACCTAAATTAAACGAAAGGAGCTGTAGGGGAAGGAATCGAACCTTCAAGGAGTGGTTAAACTGTTGCCAGCATTCCCAATTTCTCCGCCACCGAGACAAGGAGGTGTGTCTGCCTGTTTCACCACCCTACAGTGTTTAACAGCCTTCTATCGAACTGTTGATACAAAGATAATACGCATATTTATATTTTGCAAATATTTTAAGAAAAAAAGTTATTTAATATCAAATTAATACAAATTCACCTCAAAACATACCAATATCGTTTTTAAAAATTCGCCATTAATCTGCTATTTGTACCTTTGCAGCGGAGCTGATTCTTTCTTCTCAAGACACATTTAATCTACGAAAGGATTTACCACCTATGCATAATAATCCTGGTTGCAAACCGACTCAATCCTCCTGCGTTAATGAAATTCATTACGAATTAAAGCTTAAATGCAAACTCTAGCTATTGCAGGCCAGCCACATTAGTCTTATCTTGATGCCCGGAAATTTAATCTAGATCCATTGCAGTCATATCAGGCAATCATTATACATCCCCGAGTTAAGGGAGGCCGCTGTTCAGGCGAACTTACGCTAAGCCCGTCTGAAGTTTTATTCCAGGCGGAGGAAATCACTTATAAAATTCCTTTATTGCATTTAAACGTAAGTGCAGGTGGAGCCGGTAATCGTTTTGTGTTTCTTAAAGACAAAACTCAGAATGATATTTCTATTTATACTTCTGATAAAGCTATCCTGAAAAATCCTACACTAGCCTATAATAAAGATTTAGCCCATGAAATTTCAGGCAGCAAGAAAACCTTACGCAAAACGCTGACTGGCAGTCTCAGTATCCTGGTTATTATTGTTGCAATTATTGCAAGTTTATACTTGCTAAAGGACAAAATGGTAGAGGGCCTAGCCAACCAGGTGCCTGCCGAGTGGGAAAAAACTGCTGGTGACAAGCTGTTCACTGCACTTTCTTTGCAATACCGCTTTGCACAGAATGATTCGCTTAAAAAAGAATTTTTGAAAGTAGGTGCTCCTTTATTTAAGCAGGT
>Ga0307408_100002845_pt1 | contig 12005 bp, 12 predicted proteins | sample 322Cmetagenome_FD_202116 | JGI IMG/M metagenome (GOLD analysis project Ga0307408, IMG submission 202116) | Maize rhizosphere microbial communities from greenhouse at UC Davis, California, United States - 322HYB-C-3 | ecosystem: Host-associated > Plants > Roots > Rhizosphere > Soil | place... | reverse complement strand
ACTACTGCCGGGATCGTTCCGGGATGCCTCGCTACGGCAGTAGTCAGGCAGCAGGGAGTCGCGCGTGGGTCGGTATCCGGGCATGAACCTGGAATTTTCCAGGGCGCTGCGAACCTGCACGATATTGACAAAGACGTTGGAGTTGCAACTGACCTGCACCGAAGCACCGCCGCCACCTGAGCCCGTCGCACTGGTGCAGACGTTGGGGGCGGGACTGCCACCGTTCAAGTTGATCACGACGCCGAACTGGCCCCCGGCGGTACCGGAGAAGCTGCAGGTGCCCGCCAAAAGCAGGGACACACCGAAGGCCAGCTTCGCAAGCGAGCGCAACGGTGTTTCCATGATGGTGAGGGCGGCGAAGGTCAAGATCCGCTTAGTACGTGATTGTCAGGGTGCGGGTCTTGTTGGTCGCTGCGGCGTTGGAGCAGGAGCCGCCGACCGTGGAGCATTTGCCGGCCTGGTTGGCGGCGATCGAACCCGTCACCGAGTAGGCCTGGGTATTGCCGTTGCCGGTACCGCTGGTTGCGCTCAGTGCAAGGGTGTAGTCAAGGTCAACTGCATCGTCGGTGACGGCGGTGGAGTCAAGAGACAGGGAGTAAGGCAGGGTCTTGGTGCACTGGACCGTGAAGCCGCCGGCGGTGGTTTGGGCCTGCGCCGATGCCTGGAACGAGGTGTAGTTGAACACGACGTCCGAGGTCTTGACGTATTTGCAGGTGCTGGTCAGGTTGATGGTGACATCAAAGTTGCCGGTCGCCGTTGCGGCGTGCGCGGGCAGGGTGGCAATACCGGCAAGGCCGAGGGCGATTACTAAAATAAGCTTTTTCATGACTGTTCTCCAGTTAAAGCAAAACGAATAACAAACACGGGCAAATGAGAAGGTGAATGGACTGTAACCAAACATTTCCCAAACAGGTTGATTTGTATCTGTAACAGCGCCTTTTACTGGGGAATTTGTCACGCCAGACCGTTGAAATTATTGGATTTATTCTTAAATGAATCCAAAAGTCTTATAGGTAACAAAGGTAAACCGTAGTCGATTTATGGGATTTTTCCCACATCACCAGTGATTTCGTAACAGTTTTGAAACAACTATGACCCAGACCATGCAAAAACAAACCCTCTCCTTCCAGGCCGAGGTGGCCCAGCTGCTCAAACTGGTCACGCACTCCCTGTATTCGAACCCCGAGATCTTTCTGCGCGAGCTGATCTCCAATGCTTCGGACGCCTGCGACAAGCTGCGTTTCGAGGCGCTCAATGACGCCTCGCTCTATGAGAACGACTCCGAACTCAAGGTGAAGGTGAGCTTCGACAAGGCCGCGAGCACGCTGACCATCACCGACAACGGCATAGGCCTGTCGCAGCAGGAAGCCATCGACAACCTGGGCACCATCGCCAAGAGCGGCACGCGCGACTTCATGGCCAGGCTCTCTGGCGACCAGAAAAACGACGCGCAGCTGATAGGCCAGTTCGGCGTCGGCTTTTATTCGGGTTTCATCGTGGCGGACAAGATCACGGTGGAAAGCCGCCGCGCGGGCTTGCCGGCAGAGCAGGGCGTGCGCTGGGTCTCCGACGGCACCGGTGAGTTCGAGGTCAGCGAGATTGAGCGCGCTGAGCGCGGGACCAGCATCATCCTGCACCTCAAGGAAGACTCGCTGGACTACCTCAACGCCTGGAAGCTCAAGGGCGTCATCAACAAGTACTCCGACCACATCTCGCTGCCCATCCTGATGCAGAAAGAGGAGTGGAAAGAGGGCGAGAACGACCAGCCCGGCGAGATGGTCACGACCGGCGAGTGGGAGACTGTCAACCAGGCCGCGGCCCTGTGGACGCGCCCCAAGAAGGACATAACCCAAGACCAGTACGACGAGTTTTACCGCCAGCTCAGCTATGACAGCGAAGCGCCCCTGGCCACCACGCACAACCGCGTGGAAGGTTCGACGGAATACACGCAGCTGCTGTTCATCCCGGCCAAGGCGCCCATGGACATGTTCAACCGCGACAAGGCCGCGGGCGTGAAGCTCTACGTCAAGCGCGTCTTCATCATGGACGACGCCCAGGCGCTGATGCCGACCTACCTGCGCTTCGTCAAGGGCGTGGTGGATTCGTCCGACCTGCCGCTCAATGTTTCGCGTGAACTGCTGCAGGAAAGCCGCGCCGTCAAGGCCATCCGCGAAGGCTGCACCAAGCGCGTGCTGGGCATGATCGAAGACCTGGCCGCCAACGACGCCGAGAAGTTCAAGACCTTTTACGCCGAGTTCGGCGCCGTGCTCAAGGAAGGCCTGGGCGAAGACTTCGCCAACCGCGATCGCCTGGCCAAGCTGCTGCGTTTTGCCTCATCGACCACCGACACGGTGAGCGTGGGCTTTGCCGACTACAAGGCACGCATGAAGGAAGGCCAGGACGCGATTTACTACATCACCGCCGACACGCTGGCTGCCGCGAAGAACAGCCCCCAGCTCGAGATCTTCCGCAAGAAGGGCATCGAAGTGCTGCTGATGGCCGACCGCGTCGACGAGTGGGCGCTCAACTACCTGCGCGAGTTCGACGGCACGCCGCTGCAGTCGGTGGCCAAGGGCGCGGTCGACCTCGGCAAGTTGCAGGACGAGGAAGAGAAAAAAGCCGCCGAAGAGGCGCAGACCCAGTTCAAGCCCATCCTCGACAAGCTCAAGGAAGCCCTCAAGGACAAGGCCAAGGACGTGCGCGCCACCACCCGCCTGGTCGATTCGCCCGCCTGCCTGGTGGTGCAGGACGGCGACATGTCGACCCAGCTGGCCCGCATGCTCAAGCAGGCCGGCCAGTCGGTGCCGGAGGTCAAGCCCATCCTCGAGGTGAATGCCCAGCACCCGCTGGTGAAGAAGCTCGAAAGCGGTGAACACTTCGACGACCTGGCGCACATCCTGTTCGACCAGGCCCTGCTGGCTGAAGGCGGCATGCCGAACGACCCGGCGGCCTATGTGCGGCGGGTGAACGCGCTGTTGGTGTAAGAAGCTGGTTGACCCAAAAAGCCCGCTATGTGCGGGCTTTTTTGCGCCTTGCCGTCTACCTGTCTACACGACCAGCGGCGCTTCCTGCATGGCCTCGGTCTGTTCCTCCAGCATGTCGACCTGGCCCTTCCAGTAGTCGCTGGAGCCGAACCACGGGAAGTTGATGGGGAAGATGGGGTCGTGCCAGCGTTGCGCCAGCCAGGCGCTGTAGTGCACCAGGCGCAGCGTACGCAGCGGCTCCACCAGCGCCAGCTCGCGCCGGTCGAATTCGCGGAACTCTTCGTAGCCGTCCACCAGGGCGCCCAGCTGCCGGGTGCACTGCGCCCGGTCGCCCGACACCAGCATCCACAGGTCCTGCACCGCCGGGCCGCTGCGTGCATCGTCCAGGTCGACAAAATGCGGCCCTGCGAGCGGCAGGCCTTCGGGCGTCCACAAGATATTGCCGGGGTGGCAGTCGCCGTGCAGGCGCAGGTCCTGCCGCACATCGCCCACGCTTTCAAACACGTTTTGCACGACCAGCATGGCTTCGTCAAAGGCCTTGCGCCAGCGTGACTCCATGTCCAGCGGGATATAGCCATGGGCACCCGGGCCGCCGCCCAGCAGGATGTCGCGCGGCGTAAAGCCAAAGGTCTGCAGGTTGAGCGCCGGGCGATGGACAAAGGGCTTAGCACCGCCCACGGTGTGGATGCGCGCGAGGAAGCGGCCAATCCATTCCAGCACCTCGAGGTTGTCGAGCTCGGGCCGGCGCCCGCCGCGGCTGGGCGAGACGCTGAAGCTGAAGCCGCCGAAATGGTGCAGCGTCGCGCCGTCCAGCAGCAGCGGGCCGACCACCGGGATTTCGGCCGCCATCAGCTCGGCCGCGAAGGCGTGCTCTTCAATGATTTGCGCGTCCGTCCATCGATCCGGCCGGTAGAACTTGGCGACCACCACATCGCCCGCGAGATCGGCTTCGCCGACGGAGCTCTCGAGGTGAACCTGGTAGACCCGGTTTTCATAGCTGGACAGCGCCATCAGCCGGCCGTCGCCCAGCAGCCCCACACTGGCCAGCGCGTCCAGCACGCGGTCAGGGGTCAGCGTCTCGTACGCATGTTGCGCAGCGCTGGCGGGGGCTTGGTTTTTGTCGGTCATGCACCGATTGTCGGCGCAGTTGTGAAGCCCAACCAGCGGCGCGTGTAAACGGCTGTTCCTGTGGAGTCGGCCGTGTTCAGGGTCGCAGGATATGGCCGCTGCGCGGGTCGCCCTTGCCGGCGAGCACCTCGCGGTACACCGCGTCCCAGGATGCCCGGCCTGCATGCCGCTGGGGAAGCAGCCAGGGCGGATTGGCGCCGGTCACCCGCGCAGTGAAATCCTGCCAGGCCTGCGCGAGGTTCCGGCCGAAGGTCTCCACGCCCCATTCGGCAACGCGTTTTTTGACCTGGGCCGGCGCGAAAAACAGCACCGGCTTGGGCCCCGGCAAATCCCGGTTGCCGCCCTTGGCTGCGAGCTCGTCGACATGGGTGCCGCCTATGGCGCAGTTGTAGCGGAGATGGCCGAAGCGGCCGTGGATGCGCTGGCGCAGGCTGGCGTTGCCCGTGAAGTCGACATAAATGCAGGGCGTATCAGCCGCGATGCTGTCCAGCTGTTCGTAGGCCAGCACGCGGCTGTAGCAGCCCAGGCTTTCGCAAAACGCGGTGTTGCCCGGCGATGTCAGGCCCACGACCTGCAGGCCTGGGCGCTGGGCGAGCTGGAAGGCCGTGCCGTAGGCGGTCTTGCTCGATGCGCTGGACAGCAGCAGGGTGGTGCCGCCGCCAAAAAAATCGTTGTCGGCCAGGAAATCGTCGATCAGGAAAGAGGTGATGAACAGCGGCCGCAGCAGCGACTGCACGTCTTCAGTGGCGGCGTCGTAAAACGGGTCCCTGCTGCAGCGCATGTACTGGTTGTAGACCACCGGCAGCGCCTGCCGGTGCACGGCGCCGTCAAAAAAGCCCATGGGCGTCACGCGCGCGGGCTGCACCACCAGCGCATTGGCCATGGGGTAGTAGCCGTAAAACTTTTCTCCCACGGCGACGCCCTCGCATTGCGACTCCAGCACCGTGGCGAAACCCCAGACCGGAATGCAACCCCAGCCCTCTTCGCCGGTCGGGAAAAAGCTCCAGTAGTTCATCGCCTCGCCAAAGGACGCGTAGGTGATGTTGTTGGCGGTGAGCGCAAAGGATTCAATGCCCAGACGCACCTGGCCGGGCGCCAGGGCCCGGGGCGCGCCGGTTTGCCAGCGGGTTTCGGAAAGGGCGTTCTTTCGGACTTCGAAAGTGGCGTTGGGGGCTGCGGTGTTCATGCGCCACACCGTAAATGAAACGGCCCGCCGGTTCAACACCGGCGGGCCGCGTAGGTGACAACCACCCCCGTCCAAGCTCACTGCATGTAGCTTGTTCCCCCCTCGAGGGGGCGGCGCCTGTGGCCCGGCCCTTCGACAGGCTCAGGACGGCCCCTGCTGGTGGAGCCCCTGGGTGAGCGAGGGGCTTTACTTCAGCGTGATGGTCACGTCGATGTTGCCGCGCGTGGCGTTGGAGTAAGGGCAAACCTGGTGGGCTGCGTCCACCAGCGCCTGGGCAGCGGCGCGGTCCATGCCGGGCAGGGACACGTCCAGGCGCACGGCGATGCCGTAGCCGTTGGGGATCTTGCCCAGGTCAACACTGGAGTCGATGGACACGTCGGCGGGCACGTCGATCTTCTTCATGCCGCCCACGGCCTTCATGGCGCCGATGAAGCAGGCTGCGTAGCCGGCCGCGAACAGCTGCTCGGGATTGGTGCCGGTGCCCGAGGTGCCGGGCGAGCTCAGGGTGACGTCCAGGCGGCCGTCGTCGGTCTTGGACTTGCCGTCACGGCCGCCGGTGGTGTGGGCGTGGGCGGTATACAGAACTTTTTCGAGCTTGGTCATGGTGGCTTCCTTTGGAAAAAAATACCCCGTTCGGGGCGGGTTAAAAATCGGTGATGAGAGGGTGAAACAGGGCTAAGCCGGTCAAGCGGTAAGCCGCTTGCGGAAAGACTGCACTTGCTGCGTCAGCGACACGAGTTCGGGAATCGAGCATTGCGTGGCGCTCAGGATGCAGCCCGGGATCTTGGCGGCCCTGGCCTTGAGCTTGCGGCCCGCGGCCGTCAGCGTGATGTGCACGCGGCGCTCGTCCTCCACGGCACGGATGCGCGAGACCAGGCCGGCGGCTTCCATGCGTTTGAGCAGCGGGGTCAGCGTGCCCGAATCGAGGTAGAGCCGCTCGCCGAGTTCGGATACCGTGAGGCCGTCCTGTTCCCACAGCACCAGCATCGCGAGGTATTGCGGGTAGGTCAGGCCCAGCTCTTCCAGCAGGGGCTTGTAGAGCTTGGTCATGGCCAGCGAGGTGGAATACAGCGCGAAACACAGCTGGTTGTCCAGCTGCAGCATGGCGTCTGCGGAGTCGGTTTTGGTTGGCATGGGAGGAATTGTAGCTCACAATTAAATTGTGTGCAAGTTAATTCGTCAGAAGATGTTTCCGGATGGCCGAAAGAGGGTATTCCTGCCGCGGGGTGCCGCCGCCAAGGCGCCCACTAAACTTGAGCCCATGCAAACCCCGAGCACCGCGCGCGCCGCAAAACCGCCCAAAGGCATCGCCAAGCCCGCGCCCGCCGCGCAAGTGATTGAAGAACTGCGCCCCGGGCAGTCCATAGAGCTGCTCAAGGAGCTGCACATCCTCACGCGCGAAGGCAAGCTCAACCAGGACACGCGCCGCAAGCTCAAGCAGGTCTACCACCTCTACCAGTTCATAGAGCCCCTGCTCAAGGAAACCGCAGCGCGCAAGGCCGGCTTCACGCTGGCGGACCACGGCGCCGGCAAGTCCTACCTGGGTTTTATCCTCTACGACCTGTTCTTCAATGTGGCGCACGCCGGTGAACCCATGGACGGCCATGTCTACGGCATTGAAACCCGCGCCGAGCTGGTCGAGAAATCACGCTGCCTGGCTGCGCGCCTGGGCTTTGCGCGCATGTCCTTCCTGAATTTAACGGTGCAGGAAGCCACGACATCGGCCGAGCTGCCGCCCACGATTGATATCGTCACCGCCCTGCATGCCTGCGACACCGCCACCGACGACGCGATTGCCTTCGGCCTGGCCAAGCAGGCGCGCCACATGGTACTGGTGCCTTGCTGCCAGGCCGAGGTCGCCGGCGTGCTCAAGAAAGGCCGGGCGCTCTCGCTCGCCAAGACCCCGCTGGCCGAACTCTGGCGCCACCCGCTGCATACGCGCGAGTTCGGCAGCCAGATCACCAATGTGCTGCGCTGCCTGCAACTGGAGGCCAATGGCTACCAGGTCACGGTGACCGAGCTGGTGGGCTGGGAGCACTCGATGAAGAATGAACTCATCCTCGCCAGCCGGCCCGTCCAACCCCAAGCAGGCAAGACGCGCGCGGCACAGGCGCGTTTGCGTGAGGTGCTGGATGAGCTGGGCCTGGGCGAGTTGACGGCGCGCTTTGCTGTCCTGGCCGAAGCCCAGGCTTAGGCCAGGCCGCGGCGCTCCGCAGCCAGCTGGCGGATGTTGGCGATCAGCGCCTGCTGCGCCGGCGTGGGCGCCATGTCGGCGCGCAAGGTCAGGCCCACCAGTTCCTCCGTGCCCGCCATGCTGACGGGCAGCTGCAGCAGCGCGCCGCTGTCCAGGTCGGGCCGCACCGCGCCCAGCGGCGAGACCCAGACCGTGTCACTTTGCAATGTGTAGCCGCGCGCGATCGACACCGACAGCGTTTCAATGGTGCGGGCCGGCAAAGCCAGGCCGCGCGAAAGAAAAAACCCATCCGCTGTCTGGCGTATCGCCGTGCCCTGCGTGGGCAGGATCACCGTGAAGCCCTGCAGCCCCGCCAGCACATCGGCTTTGGCGGTTTGGGGATCGCCTTGCGCCAGCAGCGGATGGCCGGGGCGCACGGCCAGCACCAGCGGGTCGGCGTACAGGTGCTCAAAATTCAGGCCCAGCATATGGGCCGGCTCGGCAAAGCGGCCTATGACCAGGTCCAGCTCGCGCTGCCGCAGCCGCGCGAGCAGTTCCGGGTTGGCGCCCGTGTGTATGCGCAGGCTGGCGTGCGCATCTCCGCCGGCTCCGGCGTCCTGCCGCAGCAGCAGTTGCGGCATCAGCCAGGGCGCCACCGTGGGCAGCACGCCGATCGCGACTACCGCATGGCCTTGGCGCCGCGTTTGCGCCACGCTGGCCACGGCCTCACGCAGCGCGCTCACGCTGGCGCCGGCATGGCGCAAAAAGGCCTCCCCCTCGCGCGTGGGCACGGCGCCGCGGCGGCCGCGCTCAAACAGGCGCACGGCCAGCAGGTCTTCAAGCTCCTTGAGCGTCTTGGAGACCGCCGGCTGGGTGATTGCCAGCACATCGGCCGCCTTTTGCAGGCTGCCGTGCTGCGCCACCGCCAGAAAACACTGAAGATGCCGGTATTTGATGCGTTCGTCGACCATGGGCGTGATTTAAGCATTACTTGCTGATTTGGTTATGGATTTACCGAAAAAATGTCAATATACATAACCATTCAGTGCGATTAAAGTCTTCCCAGCGCCGGAAACCGCCCCGAAGGTGACCAGGCAGCCCAACTGACCCACGGAGACGCCCCATGAAACCCGACCTGAGCAACAGCTTTCTCGCCCCGCGCGACTGGACCAGCCACTCGCCGCATATCTACCCCGGCTACAAGTCCACCCTGCTGCGCGGCCCCACACAGCCGCTGGTCCCCATCAAGCAGGCGCTGGCCCAGCTCAATGCGCCGGTCTATGGCGTCGAGCAGTTCGGCCCGCTGGACAACGACCTCACCAAGAACGCCGTCAAGAACGGCGACCCGCTGGGCGAGCGCATCATCGTCACCGGCCGCGTCATGGACGAAGACGGCCGGCCCGTGCGCAACACCCTGGTGGAAGTCTGGCAGGCCAACGCGGCCGGCCGTTATGTGCACAAGGTCGACCAGCACGATGCGCCGCTGGACCCCAACTTCCTGGGCGCCGGCCGCTGCATGACCGACAACGAAGGCCGCTACAGCTTCAAGACCATCAAGCCGGGCGCCTATCCCTGGGGCAACCATCCCAATGCGTGGCGCCCGCAGCACATCCACTTCTCGCTGTTCGGCGACTACTTCGCCAGCCGCCTGGTCACGCAGATGTATTTCCCGGGCGACCCGCTGCTCCAGTACGACCCCATGTACATGGGCGCGCCCGACAGCGTGCGCGAGCTGATGGTCTCCAAGTTCAGCCTGGACGTGACCCAGCCCGACTACGCGCTGGGTTATGTGTTCGACATCGTGCTGCGCGGCCCCAAGGCCACGCGTTTTGAATAAGCGGCGGAAGGCATCACCATGAGCCAGCTCAAACAAACCCCCTCCCAGACCGTCGGCCCCTTTTTCGCTTACGGCCTCACGCCCACGCAATACGGCTACGACCTCAAAAGCCTGTTCACCCCCGTGCTGGCCCAGCCGCACGCCAAAGGCGAGCACATACGCATCACCGGCCAGGTGTTTGATGGGGCGGGCAACGCCATCATGGACGCCATGGTCGAGATCGCCCAGCCCGACGGCAGCGGCCAGCCCATCACCTCGGTGGCCGATGCCGAGGCCAGGGGCTTCACCGGCTTCGGCCGCTGCGGCACCGGCACCCTGCCGCAAAGCCATTACGAGTTTTTCACCGTCAAGCCCGGCGTCGCTGGAGCAGGGCAGGCGCCTTTCATCAATGTCTGCGTGACCATGCGCGGCCTGCTGGTGCATACCTTTACCCGCATCTACTTTGAGGACGAGGCGGAGGCGAACGCCAAGGATGCGGTGCTGGCGAGCGTGCCGGCCGCGCGGCGCGCCACCCTGGTGGCCAAGCGCGAAATGACGGGCGCCGGGCCGCAGTACCGCTTTGACATCCATATGCAGGGCGACAAGGAAACGGTGTTCTTCGACCTGTGAGCCCGTGAGGGTTTGTTACCCGGTGATGTGACGGGCTGGCTTGGGAAAGGCTATAAAAGCCTTTTCTCAACGGAAGGCCCGCATGACCATCGAGCTTGACCATTCCATTGTTTCGGCCCGCGACAAGGTGGCCTCGGCCCGGCAGCTGGCGGAACTGCTGGGCGTGCCCTGGTCGCCCACGACGCTGGGGCCGTTTTCAGCCGTTTATGTCAATGAAGGCCTGACGTTGGACTTCATCGACACGGACGAGGACTTTCCCGTCCAGCATTTCTGCTTCCGCGTCAGCCCGCAGGAATTCGACGCCATCCTGGCCCGCATACAGGCGGCCGGCATTCCGTATCGCAGCACGGTGCGCGGTCCCGTGGACCGGCAGGTTGATACGCAGTTCGGTGGAAAGGGCGTTTACTGGAATGAGCCTGAAGGGCACCAGTGGGAGATGCTGACTGTCAGTTATGCGAGGCAAGCTGGGTGAGCACTGCAACAGTGTGTCGGGTTGATGGTTTTGCTCCCTCTCCCTCTCCCTCTGGAAGAAGGCAGGGATGAGGGCTGGCGGCGCTTGTGTTTGCGCTGCGTGTTTGAGGCCGCTGGCCCTCACCCTAACCCTCTCCCAGAGGGAGAGGGAATAAAAAAGGCCGTGGAGGCTCAATCCTCACCGTAGTCATGGTCCGGGTGATTGACGGTTCCCAGCTTCCAGTACCCACGTCCCACAATCCGGCTGCGCTCCACGCCCAGCTCTTCAATGAGCAGCTGACGTAGACGGCGCATCGCCGCGGCTTCGCAGGCCAGGTAGATGCGGGCCTCGGCTGCGGGCGCGCCGGTCTGGCGCAGGGCTGCCTCCAGCGCGGTACCCGCCTTGCTGTTGTCGGGGCCGCGCGCCACCCAGCGGGCTTCCACCATCGCCGCGCTCTGCAACGGGCGTTGCTCGGCGGCATCGACAACTTCGACCAGCACCTGCGCCCGGGCGCCCGGCGGCAAGACCGCCAGAATGGTTTCAAACGCGGGCAGGGCGCTGTCGTCGCCTATCAACACCTGCACCGGCGCATCCAGTGCAAGCTTGTAGCCGGGGCCGGGCCCCATCAAAAACAGCACCTGGCCGACCTGCGCCTGCGCGGCCCAGGTGGATGCGGGGCCGTCGCCGTGCAGCACAAAGTCCACGTCCACCTCATGCACATCCGGGCGCACGGCCAGGGGGGTGTAAGTGCGCATGGACTTTGGCCGGGGGCCGTCGGGCTGCGGGCGCTCGGGCTCGGTCTGGCCGGGCTCGGGAAAGACCAGCTTCATGTAGCAGGCCGGGTCGTTCACCTCAAAGCCTTCGAGCTCCGCACCCTGCAGGGTGATGCGGCGCATCAGCGGGCTCAGGGCCTGGACGCGGGTGACCTGCACGCGGCGCGGCGGACGGCGTTTGCGGGGTGCGGCCTCGGGAGACGGGACGGTGGCTGAGGGTGTTGGAGGCATGCTGTCTTTCGGGGCGGCTTATGGTGCTGCCCAAAGGTTAAAACTCTAATTGAGAATGATTGTCATCTGATTGCAATGGGCTGGGGATTTGAAGGGGAAAGACTCTGGCCTGCGTTCTGCTCTCGCCTTGCAGTGCCTGGGCATTGAAGCATTGCGACAGACCGCTATGACAAGCTCCCGGGCCCGCAGGTAGCTCGCCATGCACGCATCATCACCAGAATGCCGCAGCGCAGCTCAAAGCCTTGCTTGAAAAACAAAGGCCGCGCCTGGTCGTGCCCGAGATCGAGGACATTGCCACGCCCAACTCCTGAACCGCCTGCGCGTCAGCGTCGGCCAATCCGGATTGCCCGCCATCGCATCCAACCCTTGGCGTTAGGTATGGCTCGGGTATTGCCCCGGAAACAGGGCGTCACCCTTCATAAGTGCGTGAAAAGGTGACCGGAACCGACGCAAAGGGCAACCGAACCTCTGCCCGGGCCGGCCGGATTGATCGCTCACTTGCCGCCTGAGACCATACTCATCCAGTCGCCGATGGCTTGGGCTGACGAGGCCGGTGCGTTCAGGTGGCTGGACGCAGGTTGATAAAGCTGGGTCAGTGGATGCTTCGGCAAGAGTTCGTACAGTTGACCGTTG
>Ga0307408_100002843_pt1 | contig 12008 bp, 8 predicted proteins | sample 322Cmetagenome_FD_202116 | JGI IMG/M metagenome (GOLD analysis project Ga0307408, IMG submission 202116) | Maize rhizosphere microbial communities from greenhouse at UC Davis, California, United States - 322HYB-C-3 | ecosystem: Host-associated > Plants > Roots > Rhizosphere > Soil | place: USA... | reverse complement strand
ATCGACCTCACGGAGGAACTTTGCCGCGGCGTGGTATCGGGCGACGGTCCCATCCGGTCGGACGACCTCGCTCCTGATCAGGCGCGCACCAACCGATAGACTCGCTTCCATTCCGATCAGTTCCAGGTTGATCAGGCTCCCCGGATTCAGATCAGTGGCCGTCTCGAGCCGCACCCCGGTGCGCGAGATGTCCACGATGCTCGCGCTGTCGTCGGTGTCGAGCTTGACGCCCCACTCACCGGCGAGATCCGCGGCTCGGCGACGTAATGCTGCGCGCCGGTCGGCGGGCCGGAGAGTGGCATTCAGCGCACGAACTTCCTTTGCGGTCGGCACCACCAGCGCGGTTGAGACGCTGGCCCGCTGGTTGTGGCGTTGGCGGATTCCGTCAAGGCCCGAACCGGGGACCGGAAGCAGTCCCTCCGGCTGGCGGTTCGGTGGCGCGAGGCGCAGCGCCTGCGCGTGCTCCAGATACTGTTCGACCTGGTTCCGCAGGATGACTGGATCGCAGTGGAACGCGCCCCGGGCCGTCCGCGGTCGCGGGAATTGCAGAACCCGGCCGGACTCGTCGTAAAAGGGCCCGTCCGGCGCCTCCAGGGCGTGCGGCATGCTGATGATCTGGGTATGCGTCGCGTCCTTCCGGCGGCGCAATTCATCGACTACCCGCGCCAGGTCGGCTGGCGGCAGAAACGTTGACGTGAGGACCAGATCCGGGATCTGCCGGGCGATGGACTCGAGCGCCCCGTCGATCGTCCGCACGACCTCCAGAACGCCGCGGATACGTTTGTCGAGGATGCGGCGCAGAACGCCGCCGATTCCGGGATCGGGCTCGATGGCCAGGATGCGCGCGGCCGGGTGTTTGTCGATCATGGTGTGCAACCGACCATCCTTCAGCAATCGGCGGGCCGACCGCTGAATCACGATTTGCTCGCAGTTCGAGGACGACCGCAGTGTCCGTTTCAGTCCTGTAAGACAACGATCGACAGTCATGTCCCGGGGCGAGACACTCGAGGCGCACACCCACTCGGGTGCCGGCGACAAAGATTTCCCGGAGGCACATATAATCCCGCTCACTCACCGATGATTGGCAAGGAGCTCGGGCCGTACCGCGTCCTCGACAAGCTGGGCGAAGGTGGAATGGGGGAGGTCTATCGCGCCCAGGACACCCGACTGCATCGTGAGGTCGCGATCAAGGTCCTGCCGCCACTGATGGCGTCCGACCCGGACCGGATCGGCCGGTTCGAACAGGAAGCCCGCGCCACCGCCGCCCTCAACCATCCCAACATCGTCGCGCTGTACGACATCGGCAACGAGCGCGGCACCGCATACGTCGTCTCCGAGTTGTTGACCGGGGCAACGCTGCGCGAGCCTGGCTCAAGCCCGGCGTCCAGTTGCGCGTGTCCGACGACAGCCCGTATGCGGTCGTGGGCGATCGCTTTCTCGTGACCGAGAGCGAGGTTGACCCACGGGCATCCACCATCCAGGTGCTGGTGAACTGGAACGCGCCCCGGCGTTGACCGCCTGTAGCAGGAAGGGCGGTCGCGTCGTCTTCCGTCATCAACGGTCCGTGCACCGGCCTGTCGCCGGCGCAAGCTGATCGGCACCTTCGAAACCCATGCGCCGACACCTTCTTACGCTCGCTCTCTTCGCCTCAGCCGTTGCGTCGCTCGCCGCCGATACCTGGCCGCATTGGCGGGGCCCGTCCATGGACGGAAACAGCATCGAAAAAGGACTGCCCACGACCTGGAGCCCGACAGAAAACGTGGCGTGGAAGCTGCCGCTCCCTGCCTTCAGCGGCTCGACGCCGATCATCTGGAACGACACCATCTTCCTGAACGTCGCGACCGAGCGCGCGACCGGCCACATCGAGCTCTGGGCGGTCGACCGCAACAAGCAGGCGGTGACCTGGAAGCGCCTCCTTGCCGGAGAGAACCGGATCGGCAACAAACAGAACATGTCGTCGCCGTCGCCGGTGACCGATGGCAAGAACGTCTGGGTGATCACCGGGACCGGCGTTCTCAAGGGCTTCGACTTCGCCGGCAAGGAGCTCTGGACCCGGGAGATCCAGAAGGACTACGGCAAGTTCGGCATCCAGTTCGGCTACGCGTCGTCGCCGCTGCTGCATGGTGACGCGCTGTATTTGCAGGTCCTGCACGGGATGTTGACGGATGACCCGTCCTACGTCCTGAAGGTCGACAAGATGACCGGCAAGACCGTGTGGCGCGTCGAACGGCCGACCAACGCGCTGCACGAGTCGCCGGATTCCTACACGACACCGGCGCTGCTGCAATACAACGGCAAGACGGAGATCGTGATCACCGGCGGCGACATCGTCACCGGTCACGATCCGCAGACGGGTAAAGAGCTCTGGCGCGCCGACGTGCTCAACCCGCAGAAGAGCCGCAACTACCGGATCATCTCGTCGCCGATCATCGCCGGCGGCCTGATCATCGCGCCGACGCGCGTCAACCCGCTGGTGGCGCTGAAGCCTGGCGGATCGGGGGACATTTCAACTACACACGTCGCGTGGACCTTTCATCGCGGACCCGATGTGCCTTCGCCGGTCAGCGACGGAAAGTACCTGTACCTGGTAAGCGAACAGGGCGTCGTCTATTGCCTCGAGCTCGCAACCGGCAAGCTGGTGTACGGGCCCAGCCGCCTGCCGAACGACTTCTACAGCTCATCGCCGGTCCTCGCCGACGGGAAGATCTACGTCACCGGTGAGTCCACGGGCGTTACGACCGTGTTCCGCGCCGGCCCGAAATTCGAGATCCTGGCCTCGAACACGTTCAACGATCCTTGCGCACCATACTGCCTGGCATCGGTCGCCGTCTCCCAGGGGCAACTATTCGTCAAGACCGATGCCCACCTCTGGGTGGTTGGCGAGCGGAGAAAGTAGTTCAGGGGTATCCTGCTGGCATCAGCCAGCTATGGACCCGACAGACGACCGCCTGGAGCTGTTCTTCTCGCAGTCGCTCGACGGCTTCTTCTTCATGATGCTGGACGAGCCGATCGCGTGGAACGACAGCGCCGACAAGAACGCGCTGCTCGAGTACGCGTTGGATCACCATCGTGTGACCAAGGCCAACCAGGCGATGCTCCGGCAGTACGGCGCGACCCGGGAGGCGTTCATCGGCATCACGCCGCGCCGGCTGTTCGCGCACGACCTGGATTACTGCCGGCGTGTCTGGCGCGAGTTCTTCGATCGGGGGCGGCTCCACGTCGAGACCGAGGAGCGCCGCCTCGACGGGGATCCGATCTTCATCGAAGGGGACTACATCTGTTTCTACGATGCCGAGGGACGCATCACGGGTCACTTCGGCATTCAGCGCGACGTCAGCGAGCGCCGTCGCGCATTCGAGCAGCGCGAGCGTGAGCTCGAGATGCTCGTCGCCGTGCGGACCGCCGAGCTCGCAATCAGCGAGCACCGCACTCGCGCGATTCTGAGTGCCCTTCCCGACCTGGTGTTCCTGATAGACGAGGACGGCCGCTACGTAGAAATCCTCAGCGCGGCGAGCCAGCTCCTGGTGAAGGCCGCCGACGAACTGAAGGGACGGCTGTTTCACGACGTCTTCCCGAACCCCACTGCCGACGCGTTCCTGACCCTGGTCCGCTCGACGCTCCAGACCGGTTCGCTGCAGACCATGGAGTATCAGCTGGCCGTGCCCGCGGGAGATCGATGGTTCGAAGGGCGGACGGCGGTTCTTCCGGTGGACCTGACCGAGAAGCGCTGCGTCGTGTTCACCGCCCGCGACATCACCGACACGAAGCGGGCCGAGGAGCTCGAAAGCCAGAACGTCTATCTGCGGGAAGAGCTGAATCTCGGCCGGACCTTCGGCGATATCGTCGGCGCCTCCGACGCGATGCGCGCGGTGTTCAAGAGCATCGAGATGGTGGCACCGACCGATTCGACGGTGCTGATCCTCGGCGAGACCGGCACCGGCAAGGAGCTGATGGCGAGCGCCATTCACGAAGCGAGCAAGCGGCGGCGCGGCGTGATGGTGAAGGTCAATTGCGCGGCGCTGCCGCCGACGCTGGTCGAGAGCGAGCTGTTCGGCCACGAGCGGGGCGCATTCACCGGCGCGTTGCAGCAGAAGAAGGGGCGCTTCGAGCTCGCCCACCGCGGGACGATCTTTCTCGACGAAATCGGCGAGCTGCCACTCGAGATCCAGGTAAAGCTGCTGCGCGTGCTGCAGGAACAGGAGCTGGAGCGGGTCGGCGGCACGCAGACCGTCAAGGTCGACGTCCGGGTGGTCGCGGCTACGAACCAGGATCTCTCCGAGGCGGTGCGGGAAGGGAAATTCCGCGCTGATTTGTTCTATCGCCTGAACATCTTCCCGGTGCGAATGCCGCCGCTCCGGGAACGCTTGCACGACATCCCGCTGCTGGCGACACACTTCGTCCGCCAGTTCGCCGAGCGGATGGGCAAGCCGGCCCGGCGCGTCGCTCCCGGCACGCTGGAGCGCCTCGCGCAATATCAATGGCCGGGCAACGTACGGGAGCTGGCCAACGTCCTCGAACGCGCGGTGATCCTGTGCAACGGGGCCGTGATTCACGACGAACACATCGGATCGCTGGCGACGTCAGCCGCCACCCAGCCAGCGACCGCGTTCCCGACCCTCGAGGAAGTCGAACGCCAGCACCTGCTGCGTGCGCTCGAGCAGACGGGTGGAGTGCTGGCCGGCCCCAACGGCGCCGCGCGGCTGCTTGGCCTGAGCCGATCGACAGCGTGGTCACGGATGCGGAAGCTGGGGATCAATCCGCCGCGGTCCTGAGGGCCTGAATCACCGTACCTCCCTGAGAAGTCCCCCATAGCGTCCCGAGGAGCCTGCCTCGCCATAGCGCGAAGCGCGAAGGCGGGTGCCGAAATATCAGCATGATGCTGAAATATCAGTACATGCTCGACTGTATCGCCTTCGAACACGCCGCAGTTCCTCATTCGTAAGTTCATTTAGTACAGTTACTTACCTCAAGACTTCTCTCGCCAGCCGAGTGCGGCACAAGCGTCGCTCAACTCCGCCCCGCAGCGAGCCGCGGGCGCGGCCCGGCTTGGAAGAAGCGAGGGAATCATGATGAACAGGGCTCACACCATCACCGCCGCAGTGGCGGCGGCCGCAATCATCGTTCTTACGACAGAGGTCGTGCCGGCGCAGGCGCAGGCGCAGGAGGTCGTCCGGTGGAACCGCATCGCGACCGACGCGATGGCCGGTGCCCAGATGGATCCGCTCACCGAGTCGCGCGTGCTCGCGATTCTGCATCTCGCGATTCACGATGCGTTGAACACTGTCGAGCGGCGGTATCACACCTACACGACGACGCGAACCACGACGGTCCGCGCTTCAGCCGATGCAGCGGTGGCCTCGGCGGCGCAGGTTACGCTTGCGGCGCTCGTGCCGAAGTGCAAGGGCACGTTCGACGAGGAGCTGCGGGTCAGCCTCGAGGCGCTCACCGACGCAAAGGCGAAAGAAGCAGGTGTCGCGATCGGGCGCCGGGCCGCGACCGCGGTGCTGACGAAGCGGGAAAACGACGGGGCCGCGCGGACCGTCAACTACGTCCCGGGAACGACTGCGGGTGCCTATCGGCCGACGCCGCCCGATTTCACGGCGGCACTCCTCCCGCAGTGGGGTTCGGTGACGCCGTTTGCGTTGAAGGACCCGGCGCAGTTCCGGCCGGTTCCGCCGCCTGCTCCATCGACCGCTTTGGCGCGACGCGACATCGCGATCGTGAACGAGATCGGCAGTTCGACCAGCACCACGCGGACGGCCGAGCAGACCGAGATCGCCAAGTTCTGGTACGAGAGCTCGCCTCAAGGGTGGAACCGCATCGCGCGCGAGCTCGCGGTCGCGCGCAGCCTCGACTCATGGGCGACGGCGCGGCTGCTCGCGCTGGTGAACGTCGCGATGGCCGACGGGTTCATCGGCGGCTTCGAGGCGAAGTATCACTACAACTACTGGCGGCCGGCGACGGCGATCCGGGAGACGGGCGATGCCACCTGGCTGAGCATCCTGCCGACGCCGCCGGTGCCCGACTATCCGTCGACGCACACCGTGCTTGGTGCCGCGGCTGCCGCGGTGCTCGCGCGGTTCTTCGAGACCGATTACGTGAGCTTCCAGATGACGAGCGGCGCGCCGTATGCGGGAATCACGCGTCGTTTCTGGTCGTTCTCTGAGGCCGCGCAGGAGAACGGGGCATCGAGGGTGCTCGCGGGCATCCACTTCCCTACCGCGGTGAAGGCTGGGTATGAGCAGGGCACACTGATCGGCGCATATGCGTTCGATCAGATGCTGGCGCCGGTGACGGCGGCCCGCACCACGACCACCGTCGCGCGGTGACGATCGAGTCCGGGGGTCAGATCTTGTATTTCAACATTCCGGGAATGTTGAAATACATCTGACCCCGTGCGGCTGAGCTGGGTTACACTGGCGCCCCCATGACCACCAGCGCAGCGCTTCGAAGCTTCGATCGCCGGCTCTTCGCGTTTGCAGCGATCGCGTTCATTCTCGTCGTCCTTGCGGGATTTGCGCGGACCTACTACCTGAAACCCTACTTCGGCGGGCCCCCCCTGCCTTCGCTCCTGGTCCATGTGCATGGCCTGCTCATGACCATGTGGGTGGCGCTGTTCGCGACGCAGGTCTGGTTGATCTCGTCGCGACAGGTCAGGGTCCACCAGCGTCTTGGCTATACCGGCGTTGGCCTCGGCGTACTCATCGTGATCACCGGCCTGGTCACCGCGATGCGCGCCGGCAAGTACGGATCGCCGTCGATGCCGCCCGACATCCCCTCATCAGCGTTCATGGTGATCCCGCTCTTCGATCTGCTGATGTTTTCGCTCCTGTTCGGCGCCGGCGTTTATTACCGGAAGCGGCCGGCCGCGCACAAGAGCCTCATGCTCCTCACGGCGATCAACTTTGTTCCCCCGGCCATTGCCCGCATTCCCATCACGCCATTGCAGAATCTCGGGCCGGTGTGGTTCTTCGGCTTTCCCACCGTGCTCATCCTCGTCTGCCTCGCGATCGACTGGCGGCGTCGCGGACAGCTCAACATGGTTTTTCTGGCGGGCTCGCTGCTGCTCGTCGCGTCCTATCCTGTCAGGCTGGTGCTGATGGGCAGCGCGGCATGGACGCAGTTCGCACTCTGGCTCACGAGCTTCGTTTGAGCGGAGCGGCGGCAGTCACCAGCCGATCTCCGGGACGGATATCGCCGGATACGAGCTCGGTCCAGGATTCGTCCGCGATCCCGGTCTGGACCTCGATCGGCACGAAGCGATTGTTCTCGAATTTCCAGACATAGCCCCGCCGCGTCCCTGTTTGTTTCGTCGAAGCCGTCTCCGCGCGACTGAGAACCGGCGGTTCCTGATCGACCGCGGCAAACGAGTCGGTCGACGGAGCGAACGTCAGGGCGTTGTTCGGGATTCGGACGGCCTGGGCGCGCTCGGAGCCGGCCAGCGTCACGATCGCGGTGCCGCCAGGCGGAATGTCCTCGCTCGAAGCATCGACGTCGATCACGGCGATGTAGGTGACTACGCCGGCGGTGGCCGCTGTCTGCCTGGCGGACGTAGTCAAAGGTGCCGGCGACAGAGACGACGTCTGGCCCGCGGGCTGCGCCGCACTGGTGCCGGCCGTCGGCGAGCCGGCCGGCTGCGCGCTGCCGCTCGTCCCGCGTGGAGACGAGCCGGACGTGGCCACGGGCGTGTTCGCGGTGCTGGTTGCGCTCGTGCCCACGTTCGAGCTGCTGCCCGCGTTCGACGCCGTGCTCGCCGCGACCTGCGGTGCGAGACGCACTTCCGCAACCGTTCCCGTGAACGGGTGACCACCAATCGACTCGATCTCGAACCGCACCTGCGATCCGCGCTGCACTCCGCCGACCTCTCCTTCCGGGACTTCCGCGAGCAACTGCATGCGACGCAGATCGCCGATGGTGAACAGCACCGGTGCGTTCACGGAGGCAGCGATCGTCTGGCCGACTTCCACGTGACGTCCAATGACGACACCATCAATCGGCGATCGAATGACCGTGCGATCGAGGCTGACCTGCGCCTGTGTCACAGCCGCCCGCGCCGCCGCGATGTCTGCGTCGGCGCCCTTCACGTCCGCCGTGGCCTGCTGCATGGTCGTGCGCGCGAGGTCGAGCTCGGCGCGCGCGAGCTGCCGGTCGCCGGCGAGCGCGTCGGCATCTTCCAGCTTCATGCGCGCGTCGTCCAGGGCTGCCTGACGACGAGCGCGTTCGGCCTGGGCCTTGGCGAGCCCCGCCTCGGCCTCGACGAGACGCGCCTGGAACGAGGCCGGATCGAGCCGCGCCAGCACCTGCCCCGCCTTCACTCGTGAGTTGAAGTCGGCGGGCAGCGATGCGATGGTGCCGGACACCTGTGATCCCACTTCGACCATCCGCGCGGGCTCGAGCGTGCCGCTGACGAGAACCCGGCGCGCAATCGGACCGCTGCTGACGTCGGCAGTCTGAACCTGGACGCGAGGGCGCTCGCGATGCGTGACGACCAGCGCCGCAATCGCCGCGAGCGCGACGGCTGCGATAACGCCTCCGATAGCCCAGCGATATCGCGTGTCCATACCTTCAGGATAGCCCTCCGAGCCTGCCTCGCCGTAGCGCGAAGCGCGAAGGCGGGGGGATGCTACGATCACTGCTCATCAGTAAGCTGGCACAACCTCTTCCCGACGGAGGCTCCCTCGTGGCCCGATTCATCGTGTCGCTGACGCTGGCTCTCGCGTTCCTGCCGCTCGGCGCCGCAGAGCGCCGGGTTCCGACCGTCGACGATCTCCTCAACCTGAAATCGATCGGCGGCGCGCAGATTTCACCCGACGGCACCCGCGTCGTCTACACGCAGACTGAGGCGGACTTCGGCCAGGATGCCTTCGTGACGCAACTCTGGATGGCCGACGCCAGGTCCGGTCAGACCACGCAGCTGACGCGCGGCCAGAAGTCGTCCTCGGGACCTCAGTGGTCGCCCGATGGAAAGTGGATCGGGTTCACGTCGCCACGAGCAGACGACAAGAACCAGGTGTTCGTGATCGACCCGCGTGGCGGCGAGGCGATCCAGCTGACGAAGTCCGAGACCGCCGTGTCCGGGTTCGTCTGGGCACCCGATTCGAAATCGATCACCTACAGCGCGCCCGAAGCGCTCACGCAAGAACAGAAAGACCGCAAGGAACGCCTCGGCGACTACGAAGTCGTGCGCCGCGAGTATCAGCACGTCCATCTCTGGACGATCGCGCTGGACGAGGCGATGAAGGCGCCCGCCGCCGGCCAGCAGCGCACTCGCGGCAAGGACTTCAGTGTCGGGTCATTTTCGTGGGCGCCCGACGGTCATGCGATCGCGTTCGCGGCGACCCGCAACCCGGACCTGATCAACGGCAGCTCGTCCGACATTTACACACTCAGTCTTGCGGACGATCGGGTCAGAAAGATCGTTTCGCAGCCGGGCTTCGACACCAACCCCGAATGGTCGCCCGACAGCCGGCAGCTCGTGTTCTCGACAGCGATGGGCAGAGAGCTGTCGTTCGCGAAGATCTCGCGGCTCGCGATGGTGTCCGCCGAGGGAGGAACGCCGCGCTCGCTGACCGACGGCTTCGACGAGGTCCCGTCAGTGGTCGGATGGAATACAACCGGGCTGTACTTCTCGGCACTGCAGAAGACGGCAGGACACCTGTTCCGGCTCAACCCGGGCTCGGGCCAGATCGCGCGCGTCTCGGCGCCCGACGATTTGATGGGCGGTGGGTTCACCATCGACCGCGAGGGCAATCACGTAGCCTTTACCGCGGGCGCCCCGAAAACAATGTCGGAGCTTTATGTCTCAGACGTCAACGGCTTCGCACCGAAGGCGCTGACCGACATGACCGCGCAGGCGGCGGACTTCATCGTTGGTTCGCGCGAAGTGATTGCCTGGAAGAGCAAGGACGGCGCGCTGATCGAAGGCGTCCTGATCAAGCCGGCTGACTTCGATTCCTCGAAGCGCTACCCGCTCCTCTGCATCATCCACGGCGGTCCGACCGGCATCGATCGACCGATCCTGCTCGCTGAAACACGAACCTACCCGGCCGATATCTGGGTCGGCCGCGGCGCGCTCGTTCTGAAGGTCAACTATCGCGGCAGCGCCGGCTACGGCGAGAAGTTCCGCAGCCTGAACGTCGGCAACCTGGGTGTGGGCGATGCGTGGGATGTGCTGTCGGGCATCGATTACCTGATCCAGAAAGGTTGGGTCGATCCAGCCCGGATCGGCTGCATGGGATGGAGCCAGGGTGGCTACATCTCTGCGTTCCTGACGACGACATCGGATCGGTTCAAGGCGATCTCGGTCGGCGCCGGCATTTCGAACTGGGCGACGTATTACTACAACACCGACATCACGCCGTTCACCATCAACTACCTTGGTGAGGATCCGGCCGACGATCCGGCGATCTATGCGAAGACCTCGCCGATGGCCTACGTCAGGCAGGCGAAAACACCGACGCTGATCCAGCACGGCGAGCTCGATCGCCGCGTGCCAATCCCGAACGGCTACGAGTTGAGGCAGGGGCTCGAGGATCGCGGGGTTCCGGTGGAAATGATCGTGTACAAGGGCTTCGGTCACGGCATCACCAAGCCTCGGGCGCAGCGCGCCGTCATGCAGCACAATCTGTCGTTCTTCAATCACTACATCTGGGGCGACGCGCGGCCGGACTTCCTGTCGCCTCCGCTGCCACGAGGCTCGTCGTCCGACGGCAGCCGATGACCGAGGGGTTCGCGCCGATTCCAGAAGGCTGGTTCGGGATGGGCAGTGATGACGGGCCCGACGACGAGCGGCCGGCGCATCGGGTCTGGGTCGACGCGTTCGAGCTCGCGCTGTATCCGGTCACCTGCGAACAGTACGACGCGTTCCTGCGCACGACCGGCCACGAACAACCGCGCGACTGGCCGGAGTTCGCCGCCGCGCCGGATGTCCCGGTGGTCGGCGTCAGCTGGCTCGACTGCCAGGCGTACTGCCAGTGGCGCACCGTCAACGGTCAGCCGGTGCGCCTGCCGACAGAGGCCGAGTGGGAGCGAGCGGCACGGGGCGGGATCGAGCGCCAGCGGTATCCGTGGGGCGACGACATCCCGGGGTGGATTCCGGAAGGAGGACGCGGGCCGCAGCCAGGTCCGTGGCCGGTCGCGCTCGGCGAGCCAAATGCGTTCGGGCTCTTCGGCATCGCCGCCAACGTTCACGAGTGGTGCGCGGACTGGTATGCGGCCGACTTCTACTCGTCTTCACCCGAGCGCAATCCGGCAGGGCCAGCGCACGGCATCAGGCGCGCCTCGCGCGGCGGATCGTGGCGGCACGCTGTGACCATCAGCCGATGCGCGGCGCGCAGCCGGATCGATCCGTCGTTTCGGTATACGGATTACGGATTCAGAGTCGCCAGACGCTGACTTCGTGGTCCGCGGTCGGCGGGCCGGACCTGGCGGACTCGGGCTACCGGTGGCTTCGACGGCGCCATGGCTGACCCGAACCCCGATCGTGAACAGGAGTGCAAGGAAATCAGGAGGTTCGCTTCGAGCAGCTCGCGCGAGTGGTGGTCGTCTGCTGCAATGGCATCGGGACGCCGCGAATCCTGCTCGCGTCGAAGTCGCGCCGTTATCTCGATGGTCTCGCCAATTCAACGGGCGTCGTCGGTAAATACCTGATGAATCACCCGAGCCGGTACGTCGAGGGCGTATTCGATGAGCCGTTCGAGGCAACAACGCATGCGTCGAACCCTCTGTTCAGCCAGCATTTCTACGAGACCGATCGCGGCCGTGGCTTCGTACGAGGCTATTCGCTCGTCGTCTACCGACCGTACGGGCCGGCCAGCGTGGCGTGGGGAGACTCGGAACCGGTGCCGTGGGGGGCGCGACACCACGATGAGATGCGGCGGCGATTCAGGCACTCGGTCGGCATCGCGGTGATGTCCGAGGATCTGCCGGAAGAGATCAACCGCGTCGAGCTCGACGATACAGCCAAGGATTCGAACGGCATCCCGGCGCCGCGCGTCACCTATCGCGCG
>Ga0307408_100002841_pt1 | contig 12015 bp, 9 predicted proteins | sample 322Cmetagenome_FD_202116 | JGI IMG/M metagenome (GOLD analysis project Ga0307408, IMG submission 202116) | Maize rhizosphere microbial communities from greenhouse at UC Davis, California, United States - 322HYB-C-3 | ecosystem: Host-associated > Plants > Roots > Rhizosphere > Soil | place: USA... | reverse complement strand
GGCTGAGTACGAGGTGGCGGACGACGACCACGCCGCCGATGCCGTCCGCGATTCCCTTCTTGAGCGACGTCCACGCGAACGCCCTCCTCCCCTCGCCCCTCTTCACCACCTCGGCCCGACTGAGCCTGTCGGCGCGCTTGGGGGCGCTGACGAACGCGGCGAGAACGATGCAGACGGGCACCACGATGAGCCAGCCGAGCGTCATTCCGAGCGGCGCGCCCGAGCCGCGCCCGGCGAGGACAAACATCGACGCGACTGCGGCGAAGGTGCCGAGGAGCGCCCACTCCAACGTGTTGAAGCCGAGGACCCGGCGCGCCGAGTCGTGCGTGCTCGCGCCGGCGCGGCGGAGCGCCCAAAAATCGACCGCGAGCCCGCCGGCGGCGGAGCCGAGGACGTTGGCGCCGAAACCGATTCCGACGATGCGGAAGACCGTCCGAAGCGGGAGGTTCGGACCGCCGTGCATCCGGGCGATCTCGCGGTAGCCGGCGACGTAGCCGGCGTACGCGCAGACGAGGCCGGCGAGGCAGATCGGGAACCACTTGCGGTCGGCGGCCTCGAGCGCCTCGAGGATCTCGTCGAAGTCGGCGACCTTCCCGATGAGACTGAACGCGCCGACGACGAGAATGACCGCGAGGAGGATCGTGATCAGCGCGCGCTTGGCGTCGATCCCCAGGATGTTGTCGCCCTGCGCCAAGTCGCCTGCAGCCTGCCGTTCCGGTGGCTGCTAGGCCGCAGGCTCGGGAGTCGCGGCCCGGAGCTCGCGCCGGAGCTCCTTGATCTCGTCGCGGAGCTTGGCTGCGTACTCGAAGCGAAGCTCCTCCGCAGCCGCGAACATCTCCTCCTCGAGCGTCACGACGAGCTTCTCGAGCTCGTCGTGCTGCATACCTTCGACCTTGCGTCCGCGGCGCCGGCGGCCCGGTACCGTCGGCGATTCCAGCGCGAGGAACTCGGCGATGTCGGAGACGCCCTTGACGATCGACTCCGGGGTGATCCCGTGCTCCTCGTTGTAGCGAAGCTGGATGTCGCGCCGGCGATTCGTCTCCTCGAGGGCACCTTTGATCGCCTCGGTCATCTTGTCGGCGTACATGACCACCTTGCCGTTGATGTTGCGCGCCGCGCGGCCGATCGTCTGAATGAGCGCGGTCTGGCCGCGGAGGAAGCCCTCCTTGTCGGCGTCGAGGATCGCGACGAGCGAGACCTCTGGCAGGTCGAGGCCCTCGCGTAGGAGGTTCACACCGACGAGGACGTCGTATTCGCCCAGCCGGAGCTCGCGGATAATCTGGATCCGCTCGAGGGTGTCGATCTCGGAGTGGAGATAGCGCGCCTTCACCGCCGACTCGAGCAGGTAGTCGGTGAGATCCTCGGCCATCTTCTTGGTCAGCGTCGTGACGAGGACTCGCTCGCCCGCCTCCTCGCGCCGCCGAATCTCGTTGAGCAGGTCGTCGATCTGGTTCTTGGTCGTCCGCAACTCGACCTCCGGGTCGACGATTCCGGTCGGGCGGATGATCTGCTCGGCGATGTTCGTCGAGTTGCGCAGCTCGAACGGCCCCGGTGTTGCCGAGACGAAGACGAGTTGCGGCACGTTCTCGAGGAACTCGTCGAAGCGGAGCGGCCGGTTGTCGAGCGCCGAAGGGAGCCGGAAGCCGAAGTCGACCAGCGTCTCCTTGCGCGAGCGGTCGCCCTCGTACATGCCGCCGATCTGTGGCACGGTCTGATGCGACTCGTCCACCATGACCACGAAGTTGCCTCGGAAGTAGTCGAGAAGGGTGTTCGGGGCGGTTCCTGGCGCGCGGCCGTCGAGGATCCGCGAGTAGTTCTCGATCCCGTTGCAGTAGCCGAGCTCCTGCAGCATCTCGAGGTCGTACTCGGTGCGCTGCCGGATCCGGTGCGCCTCGAGGAGCTTCCCCTGGGACTCGAAGAGCTTCACCTGCTCCTCGAGCTCGTGACGGATCTCGCCCACGGACCGCTCGATCGTGTCCTTCGAGGTGACGTACTGGGTGGCCGGGAAGATGGCCAGGTGCTCGAGGCGGGCATAGATCTCGCCCGAAAGCGGGTCGAAGTGCGTGATCTGCTCGACCTCGTCCCCGAAGAGCGAGATGCGGTAGGCGGACTCCATGTGCGCGGGCTGCACCTCGACGACGTCGCCCCGCACCCGGAAGCGCCCGCGCCCCAGGAAGGAGTCGTTGCGCGAGTACTGGATGTCGACGAGCTTCCGCAGCATGACGTCGCGGTCGATCTCGATCCCGACGCCGAGGACGACGGTTTTGTCCTCGTACTCGATCGGCGAGCCGATGCCGTAGATGCACGAGACCGACGCGACGATGACGACGTCCTTCCGCGCGAGCAGCGCCGCGGTGGCCGCGTGGCGCAGCCGGTCGATGTCGTCGTTGATGGACGCGTCCTTCTCGATGTAGAGGTCGGCCTGGGGCACGTAGGCCTCGGGCTGGTAGTAGTCGTAGTAGGAGACGAAGTACTCGACGGCGTTCCCGGGCAGGAACTCCCGGAACTCGTTGCAGAGCTGCGCGGCCAGAGTCTTGTTGTGTGCGATCACGAGCGTCGGCTTCTGCACCTGCTCGATGATCCAGGCCATCGTCGCCGTCTTGCCGGTGCCGGTCGCCCCGAGGAGCGTCTGATAGCTGTCTCCCGCCTTCAGGCTCCTGGTTAGCGACTCGATCGCGCGCGGCTGGTCGCCGGTCGGAGTGTACGCGTCGGATACGTGGAACTCGGACATCACGGTCATCGTAGCCCTGGAGGCCCGAGCGGCCGAGCTAGTCGATCCCGAGCTCGTCCGCGTACGTATCGGCGTAGACCTCGCGCGCGTGCATGACCTCGTCCACGTAGTGGCGCGTCTCGGGGAAGGCGATCCCCTCTCCGTTCGCAAGCCACTCGTCCACGTTCGCCTGCCCTGCGTTGTAGGCGGCGAGCGCGAGCTTCACGTCTCCGTACTTGTTCAGCAGGCGCCGGAGGTAGAACGCGCCGTAGCGCACGTTGATCTCGGGATCCCAGAGATCGGAGACCTCGAACTGCGACCCGCCTGTGTGGAGCGCGATGCCCTTCGCGGTGTCCGGCAGGAGCTGCATGAGGCCGATCGCGCCCGACGACGACTTCGCGTTGGCTTGGAACTTGCTCTCCCGGTAGATGACCGCGGCCAGAAGCGCGGGGTCAAGGTCGTAGTTCTCGGCGTGGCCGGTGACGATGTGCTCGTACTCCAGCGGATAGCGCAGGCGGACATACCAGTCCGGCTCGGACTGGATATAGGCGTACGCTCCTCCCGCGGCCGCGAGAAGAACAAAGACGGCCAAGAGCACCCTCATCGCGCCTCGGAGCTCAGTTTGCCGACGACGTCGGCCACGAAGGCATCGAGCTCCTCCAGGGAGCCGTCGTTGACGAAGGAGAAATCGGCTCGCGCGAGCTTGTCTTCGTCGGAGAGGAGGCGCTGCTCGCGGTCCTGCATCGGCCTGAACTGGCGCGAGATGCGCACCTCCGGTGAGGCGGTGACGACCACCACGGCGTCGAAGCGCTCCTCGCCGCCGACCTCGTAAAGAAGCGGCACCTCGGTGACGCAGACAGCCGGAGGATTGGGCAGCTCGGCGAGCTTCTCGCGCCAGCGGAGATAGGTCGCGACCACGCGCGGGTGCAGGAGCGCCTCGAGCCACTGGAGTTCCCGGCGATCCGCGAAGACGATTCGCGCCACTGCTTCCCGGTCGACGGCGCCATCGGAGCCGAGCAGCGACTCTCCCCACCGCTCGCGGACGGCGCCTTGCACCTCGGGATCGGAGCGCAGGAGCTCGTGGACGATTTCGTCGCTCGAGACCACTGCCGCTCCGTGTCGGGCGAAGGCCTTGAGCGCCTCCGACTTGCCGGCCCCTATCCCTCCCGTGACGGCAACCGCCAGGGGCTTGCGGCTAGGGCTGGTCGCGGCCTTGCTCGTCCGGGTCTGCTTCGGGGACAGCCTCAGCCTCATCGGCCTCAGCCTCAGCGGCCGCGGGCTCCTCCGGGCTTGCCTCGGGCTCCTCGGCCTCAGCGGAAGCCTCGGGCTCGGCGCTCGCCTCGAGCTCGGGCGCTTCCTCGGCCTCCTCCGAGAAGACCTCCTCGGAGAGCCCCAGCGCGGGTGCCGCGCCCTCGACGTCTCCGTCCACGCGCTTGAGCGACAGCGAAAGCCGGCGCCGCTCCGCGTCCATCTCGATGATCCGGGCCTTGACCGTGTCGCCCTGCGTGACGACCTCGCGCGGGTTCTCGACATGGTGGTCCGCGAGCTCCGAGATGTGGACGAGGCCCTCGACCCCCGGGACGACCTCGATGAACGCGCCGAAGGTGACCACCTTCGTGACGCGGCCCTCGACGACGTCTCCCTGGTCGTAGGTGTCGATCACCTGCTGCCACGGGTCCGACTGGGTCTGCTTCAGCCCGAGCGAGATGCGCTGGCGCTCGCGGTCGATGTCAAGCACCTTGACCTGTACCTCCTGCCCAATCTCGAGCAGCTCGGACGGATGGTTGACGTGGCTCCAGGAGAGCTCCGAGATGTGGATGAGCCCGTCGATCCCCTCGAGGTCGACGAACGCGCCGAAATCCACGATGTTCGAAATCGTGCCCGTGACGACGTCGCCTGGCGAGAGCCGGTCGAGGATCGCCTGGCGCATCTCCTTGCGCTCTTCCTCGAGCACGGCGCGCCGGGAGAGGACGACGTTGTTGCGGCTGCGGTTGAGCTCGATCACCTTGCAGCGCAGGGTTTGGCTCATGAACTCGTCGAGATCCTGGACGCGCCGGATGTCCACGAGCGACGCGGGCAGGAAGCCGCGCACGCCGAGGTCGAGGATGAGGCCGCCCTTGACGACCTCGATGACTGTGCCCTCGACGGGCTCGCCGCTTTCGGCCGCCCCCTCGATGCGCTTCCAAGCCATCTCGAAGCGGGCGCGTTTCTTGGAGAGGATAAGCCGGCCCTCGGCATCCTCCTTCGTCATGACGAGCGCGTCGATCTCGTCACCGAGCTGCACCTCGTCGGCCGGGTTGACCGACCGGCGAATGGACAGCTCCGAGACGGGGATGACCCCTTCGGACTTGTAGCCGATATCGATCAGGACCTCGTCCTTGTCGACGCGAACGACTTTCCCGCGCACGACCTCGCCCTCGTTGATGATGGGGAAGGTCGAGTCGTAATCCGGGATCAGCTCGCCGTCCGGACCTTGAGTCCAGACGTCGTCGTCAGACCTCTGCTGGTCTGCTTCTTCGGTAATCGTATCGTTCTGGACCATGAGAAAGCGCGCATTATAGCTGCGATATCTTGAAGCCCAGGGACCTTCTGACACTCCTCGTGATCGGCACGGTGGTCGTCATCGGCGGCTTCGCCCTCGCCGACGCGATCCGCGGAAAGCCTCGCGCGGAGCGCCCGTCGCTGACCGTGGGCGCCGAGACAACGGCCCGGCCGACCCCGACGATCCCGGTGCAGACGACCCCGACGCGGGTCCCCGGGCCTAAGCCGCAGGCCCAGGCCCCGCCCGGGTGGCCAGAGGGCGAGCTCGACGGGACACTCACGCTGGCGGACGCCCAGACCTGCGACGTACGGCAGATCGGCCTTGCGGGCGGGCGGGAGCGCCCGCTGGCGAAATACGTCGGCTGCCAGATGTGGGCGCCGCCGGTCGGGCCGCGCCTTGCCTACGGCCTCGGGCCCTCGTCCGCGGACGGCCTGCAGCCGTTCCGGATTGCCGATCTCGCCAACCCGAGGCTCGAGCTCGGCGGCTACCGGGCGCTCTTCGGCGTCATCGTCTGGAGCCCGGATGGGCAGCACATCGGCTGGTGCGGCCGCCGGCGCACCTGGTTCGATCTCGAGGTCGGCGGCCCGGCGACCCAGCTTCCGCGCTGCCCGGCCGGCTACACGCGGGACAACGAGGTTGCGTACGCGGTCGGGAACAAGGTTCTCGTCGGCGACCGTGCGGTCTTCACGGCGAACGGCGGGGTCACGTATGCGAAGTTCGGGCTCGACGGCTCGCTCGCGGTCGTCGTCGACGGGAAGCGGATCGAACGCTGGGACGGGAGCTCGCTCACGAGCACGACGGAGCTCACGCCGAGCTTCCAGGGCATCACGCCGATCTTCAGCAACGACAACTGCGCGGCGCTCTTCCCCTTGAGCCAGGTCGTCCAGCTCAGGGACCTCGGCTGCCCGCACGGTGTCACTAACCGTTCGTTCGCCGGCGACACGGCCGCCTGGTCGCCGGACCGCGAGTGGGTCGTCACCTCCAACGGCGTCGAGACCGAGTTCCACCACGTCGTCGGGGCGCACCGGGAGATCACGTGGCCGGTCGGCGCCGTGGCGCTGGCGTGGCGGCCGGACTAGGCGGTTCGGCAATCCGACGCGGGACCCGCCCGGTATCTTCGGGACGATGAGACGCGGCGCCCTCCTCGTCGCCCTGCTGGCCGCATTGGCCGCCCCGGCCTGCGGCGGCAGTGCACAGAGCCACGAGCACGGGATCACGGGCTCCCTCACCGTCTCGGGCGGAAGCGGTGGCTTCGCCGGCGGCGAGCTCGACCCACCGCAGCCGACGCCCGACTTCACGCTCACCGACCAGTCGGGCCAGAAGGTGAGCATGGCCGACCAGCGCGGGAAGCTTGTTGTTCTCACCTTCCTGTACACGAACTGCCCGGACGTCTGCCCGCTCATCACCCAGAACCTGAACCAGGCGCTGCAGATGCTCGGCGCGAAGAGCGAAGACGTGCGAGTCCTCGCGGTCAGCGTCGATCCCGAGGGCGACACGCCCAAGTCCGTCGAGGCGTACGCGAAGGCCCACCACCTCCTGCCCGAGTTTCACTACTTGATCGGCTCGCGACCGGAGCTCACGGAAGTCTGGAAGGACTACGACGTCGCCGCGGTGGCCAGCGACCCCGAGCTCGTCGACCACACCGCGTACACGATGCTCGTCGACCGCTCGGGCGAGGGCCGCGTCATCTACGACGCAAGCGTGAAGGCGATGGACGTCGTCCACGACGTCGACGAGCTGCTCGCCTCTTAGGCCGCCGAAGGCGGCGAATTGCCTTCGGTCTACGAGACCCGTCCCGGCAGCCGGATGGCAGACGTTGCCGCCGAACTGGTTCCCGAACTGCATTCGCAGGAGCTCGTCGATGCCCTCGTCGAAGCGTCGGAGTGCGATAGAAAGTCGCGAAAGTTTCGAGAGGGTTAGGACTTGGCTTCGTTCCAGTCGTCGCCTGCCCCGACGTCGACCGCGAGCGGCGGATCGAGCGGATAAGCGCCGCACATCTCCTCGCGCAGAATGTCCTTGATCGCCGAAATCTCGACGTCCGGTGCCTCGACGAGGAGCTCGTCGTGGACCTGGAGGACCAGGCGCGAGGAGCGCCCCTCTTCCCGCAGGCGCGCGTGGATCGCGACCATGGCCTTCTTGATGATGTCGGCGGCCGTGCCCTGCATGACGAAGTTCACGGCGAGGCGCTCGCCGAGGGAGCGCGTCTGGCGGTTCGAGGCCTTGAGCTCCGGAACCGGGCGGCGGCGGCCGAAGAGGCTTGTCGCGTACCCCTCTTCCGTGCAGTGCTCGATCGTCCGCTGGATGAAGTCCTGGACGAGCGGGAAGCGGGCGAGATACGTGTCGATGTACACCTGCGCCTGTTCCCGCGAGATCTCGAGGTTCTCCGAGAGCCCGAACGCGGAGATGCCGTAGATGATCCCGAAGTTCACCATCTTGGCGACGTTGCGCTCGTCCTTCGTCAGCTCGGCGCGCTCCTTGCCGAGCACCTCGGCAGCGGTCGCCGCATGGATGTCCTCGCCCTGGGCAAAGGCCTCGCGGAGCTTCGGCTCGCCGGAGACGTGGGCCAGGATGCGCAGCTCGACCTGGGAGTAGTCGGCCGAGACGAGCCGGTGTCCGGGTTCCGTCACGAATGCGCTTCTGATCTCGCGCCCGAGCTCGGTGCGTATGGGAATCGCCTGGAGATTCGGATTCGTCGTCGAGAGCCGGCCGGTGGAGGCGACGGCCTGGTTGAAAGTCGTGTGGAGGCGGCCGTCGTCCGCGGAGATCAGCTCGGGCAGCGGGCCCAGATACGTGTTCAGGAGCTTCGAGTACTCGCGCCATTCCTCGATCACCGCGACGATCTCGTGCTCGCCGCGGATCGAGCGGAGCACGCGAGAGTCCGTCGAGTAGCCGGTCTTCCCCTTGCGGCCCGCGGTCAGGGCCAGCACTTCGAAGAGGATGCGCGCCACCTGCTGCGTCGAACCGAGCATGAACTCCTCGCCGGCGAGCTCGTGCGCCCGCGTCTCGAGCTCTTCGAGGCGATCGGCGAGCCGCGCAGTGATCTCGCCCATCCGGTACGTGTCGATCTTGACGCCCGCGTCCTCCATGCCGGCGAGCACCTCGGTGAGCGGGAGCTCGATCTCGCGGTAGAGGGGGTCGAGGCTCCGTTCCGAGATGCGCTGCCGCATCGGACCGGCAAGGCGGAGCGACGCAGAGGCGTGCCGAACGAGCGCCGCCGTGTTCTCCTCCGCGGGAGGCTCGGGCTGGAGCTCGATCCCGTACTCGGCGGCCAGGTCGTCGAGCGCATAGGTCGCGCGGCCCGGCTCGATCAGGTACGCCATGAGGAGCGTGTCGTCGACGACGTCGAGCCGAAGCGGCTTCGCGTCGTGGGCGACGAGATCGGCATCGCGAAGCGCGGACGCGGTCTCCGGCGTCCACGCGGCGACCACGACCTCCTCCTGGGCGAGCGCCACGCGCCCGTCCTCGACCGAGATCCCCGCCTCTCCGGACGGCGGCGGCACATCACCCTCACGCCAGGGGACGGCGACGCCTTCGAGCTTCATCGGCGCGGCGGGGAGCGCCTCGTCGATGACGTCCACACGTTGAAGGAGGTTCCGAAACTCGTACTGCCTGAACATCTCCTTGAGACGGGAGCGATCGGGCGGATTGAGGACGAGCTGAGCGGGATCGCAGTCGAGCTGCAGGTCGCGCCGCATGGTCGCGAGCTCCTTGGACGCCTTCGCCTGCTCGGCGTGCTCGCGGAGCGCCCGGCCGCGCGCCGGGGAGAGCTCGTCGACGTGCTCGAGCACGCCCTCCAACGAGCCGTACTGCGCGACTAGCTGGCCTGCGGTCTTGTCCCCGATGCCGGGGACTCCGGGGATGTTGTCGGACGTGTCGCCCTTGAGCCCGATGAAGTCGGGAACCTGCTCCGGGGTCACGCCGTAGCGCGCGAAGACGCGATCGGGCGTGTACACGTGCACGTCCGCCACCCCCCGCGGCGTCATCATCAGCGCGACGTTGTCGCTGACGAGCTGAAATGCGTCGCGGTCGGTCGAGACGACGGTGGTCTTGATCCCCGCTTCGTCAGCCTGCGCGGCGAGCGTGGCGATGACGTCGTCGGCCTCCCAGCCGTCGAACTCGAGATTCCGGTAGCCGAAAGCCTCGACGATCGGGCGGAAGTGCGGGAACTGCTCGGCCAGGAGATCCGGCATGGGCCGACGGTCGACCTTGTACTCCGGATCGAGCTCCTTGCGGTGCGTGGCACGGGTGTCCCAGGCAACCGCGACGCCCTTCGGCCGGTAGTCGGCAAGGAGCTTGAAGAGCATGTTCGTGAACCCGAGGAGGGCGTTCGTGGGGAAGCCTTCGCTCGTCGCCAGCTCCTCGGGCAAGGCGAAGTACGCGCGGTAGGCGAGGTTGTTTCCGTCGACGAGGAAGAGCTCGGAGTCGCGCGCGGGGCCGTCGTCGAGCTGGAGCTCAGCCCCTGTCAGCGTCTTCGGTGACACACCTCCACCTTAAACGCTGGGTTACTCCTCTCCGAGATATGTCTTGCGAACCTGCTCGTTGTCCCGCAGGGCCTTCGCGTCGTCGGCGAGCGCGACGTGGCCGGTCTCGAGCACGTAGCCGCGATTCGCCGTATCGAGGGCCATGAGCGCGTTCTGCTCGACGAGGAGGATCGGCGTCCCCTGCGCGTTGATCTCCCGGATGATCTCGAAGATCTTCTCAACGAAGATCGGAGCGAGGCCCATCGAGGGCTCGTCGAGGAGGAGGAGCTTCGGGCGCCCCATGAGCGCGCGGCCCATCGCGAGCATCTGCTGCTCGCCTCCGGACATCGTCCCGGCCTTCTGCTGCAGGCGCTCCTTGAGGCGCGGGAAGAGCGAGTACACGCGCTCGAGGTCCTCCAGGATCTCGGGGCCCTTCTGGCGCTGGTAGGCGCCCATCTCGAGGTTCTCGACGACGCTCATGCGCGGGAAGATCCGCCGGCCTTCCGGCGACTGCGAGATCCCCATCCGGACGATGTCGTGCGGCGCCGTGTCCGTGATGTCGGTCCCCTGAAAGATGATCCGCCCCTCGCGCGGGTGGTTGAGGCCGTTGATCGAGCGCAGCGTCGTCGACTTGCCGGCTCCGTTCGCGCCGATCAGGGTCACGATCTCGCCGGCCTTCACCTCGAGCGAGACGCCCTTGAGCGCGTGAATCGTCCCGTAATAGGTGTGAACATCCTCGAGCTTGAGGATGACGCCCTCGCCCGTCGCCCGGCGAGCGGGCCCCTTCCCGTTGCCGTCCTTCTGCCACGGGAGCTTCTGCCACGGGAGCCTCATGACGTCGCCGCCGAGCCGAGATAGGCCTCGATGACCCGCTCGTCGTGCTGGACTTCCTTCGGCGCACCTTCGGCGATCTTCTCGCCGTAGTCGAGGACGGTGACGCGGTCGGAGATGCCCATGACGACGCGCATATCGTGCTCGATCAGGAGCACAGTGATGTCGTGCTCGGCCCGTAGCTTCGCGACGAACTCGGTGAAGTTCGCCGTTTCCTCGGGGTTCATACCCGCCGTCGGCTCGTCGAGCAGCAGAAGGTTCGGCCCGGACGCGAGAGCGCGCGCCACCTCGAGTCGGCGCTGGTCTCCGTACGGGAGATTCTTCGCGAACGCGTCATCCCTGCCGGGAAGACCCGAGAAGGCGAGGAGCTCACGAGCCCGGTCGCGCGCCTCTTGCTCCTCTCTCTTGAGCGCCGGAGTGCGGAAGATGGAGCGCCAGATGCCGCCCTTGACACGACTGTGCATCGCCACGAGGACGTTCTCGAGCGCGGTCATGTTGTGGAAGAGGCGGATGTTCTGGAATGTCCGCGCCATGCCGAGCGCTGTCACCTTGTGAGGCGGCAGTCCGCTGACCGGCGTGCCGTCGAAGATCACTCCGCCGGCCGTCGGCTTGTAGACCCCGGTGAGGATGTTGAAGAACGTCGTCTTGCCCGCGCCGTTCGGGCCGATGAGGCTGACGATCGAGCCGCGCGGAATGACGAAGTCGACATCGTTGACCGCGATCAGGCCTCCGAACTCCTTGCGCACCTGGATGGCCTCGAGGATGTTCTCGGTCGCGCCGTTCGAGTCCGCCATCACGTCCTCACGTCGTAAAGCGTCGCCGTGCCCTCGCCCTCGGCGAATTCCGCTTTCCGCCGCGAGCTCGGAATCAGCCCTTCTGGTCTGAACAGCATCATGATCACGAGCAGAGCGCCGAAGATCCCGAACTTGTACTTCGCGATCGAGAAGTCGTCCGACACGCCGGGTAGCGAGCCGATGCGCTCGCCGATCTTGTCGAGGCCGCGAAAGTTGAGCCACGAGATGAGCATCGCGCCCGCGATGACGCCCCAAATGTTGCCCATCCCGCCCACGATGACCATCACGAGCACGATGACCGAGATCTGGAACGAGAAGCTCGTCGGGAAGATGCCGTTGATGAACGAGCCGTAGATGGCGCCCGCGAAGCCGCCGAAGATCGCACCGATCGCATAGGCCCAGAGCTTCGTCCGCATGAGGGGGACGCCCATCGCCGAGGCAGCGACCTCGTCCTCGCGGACCGCGATCCACGCACGCCCCATCTTCGAGTCGCGCAGGCGCAAGTTGACGAACACCGTGATCAGCATCATCGCGAGCACGGTGAAGTACCACGGGCGCAACTCGAGCGACGTGTACCGCACGGGCAGGATCCCGCCGGACGCGTCATGGATGTTCTCCCCGAACCCCGGCCGGTCGAGTTGGGTGAGGCCGCGGACTCCGTTCGTGAGGTTGTGTCCG
>Ga0307408_100002840_pt1 | contig 12016 bp, 9 predicted proteins | sample 322Cmetagenome_FD_202116 | JGI IMG/M metagenome (GOLD analysis project Ga0307408, IMG submission 202116) | Maize rhizosphere microbial communities from greenhouse at UC Davis, California, United States - 322HYB-C-3 | ecosystem: Host-associated > Plants > Roots > Rhizosphere > Soil | place: USA... | reverse complement strand
TGCGGTTGGCGAGGAGAATCCACAACAACAGCACCAGATTGGTGGTTGTCAGGATAACGATCCAAAGGCTCCAAAAAGTACTCATAGTTAAATCCGCCCTAATCGATGATTACTTGTGATCATCTGTGTGCTTGTCTTGAGGTTCATCAGCAAATGGCAACTTGGCATCTTCTTCAAAGCGCTTTTTGAGCTTGGGTGAAAATGCCCAGAAGCACACTCCGAAGAAAGCAATGGTTACCAGAACCGTTGAAATTGCGCCGACTGTGCCTGCGTCCATTAGCGCTTCTCTTTGAGCAGCACGCCCAGGTTTTGCAGGTAAGCTACCAGCGCGTCCATTTCAGTTACGCCTTTAACCGCTCGCTCGGCACCGGCAAAATCTTCTTCGGTGTATGGCACACCGACTTTTGCCAAAGCGCGCATTTTGTCAGCGGTGTGTTTGCCATCCAGCTTGTTGTCATATAACTGCGGATAAGCAGGCATAATTGATTCAGGCACCACAATGCGCGGATTAAACAAATGCACCTTGTGCCAATCATCCGAGTAGCGGCCACCCACACGTGCCAGGTCAGGACCGGTACGCTTGGAGCCCCAGAGGAACGGATGCTCGTAAACCGACTCGCCCGCTACCGAGTAATGGCCATAACGCTCAACTTCCGCACGCAATGGACGGACCATTTGGGTATGGCATACGTGGCAACCTTCACGGATGTAAACATCGCGGCCTTCCAATTGCACCGCATTGAGCGGCTTTAAACCTTCAATCGGAGTAGTGGTTTGTTTGAGGAAGAATTGCGGAACAATTTCTACCAAACCACCAAAACTAATGGCGACAACCATAAATACAGTCATCAAGCCGATATTCTTTTCTACTATTTCATGACCTTTCATGGCATTCCCCTTAAACAGCTGGCGCCTGAGCAGGCTGATGAGCACTTTCGGCCGCTTTTTTAGCCGCGTTTACGGTGCGATAGGTGTTGTACGCCATAATCAACATGCCCGTCAGGAAGAAGGCACCGCCGATTGCGCGCATCACATAACCACCTTTACTGAACACAACTGTCTCGATGAAGCTGTAAGTCAGTGAACCGTCGGGGTTAAATGCACGCCACATCAAACCTTGGCCGATACCATTGATCCACATAGCTACTACGTAAAGCACAGTACCGACTGTGGCTAACCAGAAGTGCAAATTGATCAGTTTTACGCTGTACATTTCTTCGCGGTTAAACAGTTTTGGCAGCATGTGGTAGAGCGCGCCGATAGAAATCATCGCCACCCAACCCAAGGCACCTGAGTGAACGTGACCCACGGTCCAGTCAGTGTTGTGAGAGAGTGCGTTCACGTTTTTGATTGCCATCATCGGGCCTTCAAAGGTAGACATACCATAGAAAGACAGGGCGACAACGAGAAAACGCAAAGTTGGGTCAGTCCGCAATTTATGCCATGCACCGGACAGAGTCATAATCCCGTTGATCATCCCACCCCAGCTTGGCGCCAGCAGGATCAACGACATCACCATCCCCAAAGATTGGGTCCAATCCGGCAATGCGGAATAGTGCAAGTGGTGCGAACCAGCCCAGATATAAAGGGAGATAAGCGCCCAGAAGTGCACGATAGACAATTGATAAGAGTAAACCGGACGACCCGCTTGTTTTGGCACAAAGTAGTACATCATGCCGAGGAAGCCTGCAGTCAGGAAGAAACCTACTGCGTTATGACCATACCACCACTGCACCATTGCATCGGCAGCACCTGCATAAGCAGAATAGGATTTAGTCAGGGTAACAGGGATAGCAGCACTGTTAACGATATGCAGCACGGCAACAGTGACGATAAAACCACCGTAGAACCAGTTAGCTACATAGATGTGCGAAGTACGGCGCTTGACGATAGTACCGAAGAAGACAATTGCGTAAGAAATCCACACTGCTGCCAGCAGGATATCAATTGGCCATTCCAGCTCAGCATATTCTTTAGCAGAGGTCATGCCCAATGGCAGGGTAATCGCTGCAAGCACAATAACCGCTTGCCAACCCCAGAAAGTAAAGGGCACCAACCAGCCACCGAAGAGTGGCGCCTGGCAGGTACGCTGCACTACATAGTAGGAAGTAGCAAACAGTGCACAGCCGCCGAACGCGAAAATAACCGCGTTGGTATGCAGCGGACGCAAGCGACCGAAGCTGGTGTAAGGCTGGAGCAGGTCATTCAGGCCTGGCCAAACCAATTGAGAAGCGATAAGAACGCCAACTCCCATCCCAAATATGCCCCAAACAATGGTCATAATGGAGAATTTGCGCACTATATCGAAGTCGTATACTGGAGGATCTCCAGCTACTGTCGCATGACTACCCATAGGACTTTCCCGTTACTTAAAAAGAAAATGAAAACTTTTGTCTCTATCAGCGCTATTTATCGCTTGAGCTACACGGCACCTTTAAATTCAAAACCTGCAAATTTAAACGAGTAAATTTATAGCAAGCCTATAACCCTACTTTAGGTGCGGCATTTTGCCTTATGAGCGGCAATTTGTCTCACCCTTGTCGGGATAGGATTGATATTTATCAAATTATTTATGCACTTTTAACCATAAACAAAGTGCTGTTGATCAACAGACAAACAATAGGTCATTAATTGACAACCCGCATCCGAGCGGATGCGGGCATCACAATGTTTTACTTGAGAGTGCGGCCTTTGTTAGCTGCAATACGCATACGCAGGGCGTTCAGTTTAATAAAGCCTTCCGCATCCTTCTGATTGTATGCACCGGCATCATCTTCAAACGTTGCGATTTTTTCGTCAAACAAGCTATCGGGAGAACGACGACCAACAACGGTCACTGAACCCTTGTACAGCTTAACGCGCACATCGCCATTTACATGGACTTGCGACTGGTCAATCATCGCCTGCATCATCAGACGCTCAGGGCTCCACCAATAGCCGTTGTAAATCATGTCCGCATACTTGGGGATCAAGCTGTCTTTCAAGTGGGCAACTTCGCGATCCAGGGTGATGGATTCGATCGCGCGGTGCGCACGCATCATGATGGTGCCACCAGGCGTTTCATAACAGCCACGGGATTTCATGCCTACGTAACGATTCTCTACAATATCCAGACGGCCAACACCATTCTCGCCGCCGACTTTGTTCAAGTAAGCCAGTACGGTAGCGGGAGACATTGGCTTGCCATCGATAGCAACGATATCGCCTTTCGCGTAGGTCAATTCAAGGTAAGTTGCTTTATCCGGAGCTGCTTCAGGGGCAACAGTCCAGCGCCACATATCTTCTTCAGCTTCGGTCCATGGGTTTTCCAGGACCTTGCCTTCGTAAGAAATGTGCAGGAGGTTGGCATCCATTGAGTAAGGTGATTTTTTCTTCTTGGAGTAATCAACCGGAATGTTGTGCTGCTCGCAGTAGGCCATCAGGGTTTCGCGCGAGGTCAGATCCCACTCGCGCCACGGAGCGATTACTTTAATACCTGGTTTAAGTGCGTAGGCACCCAGTTCAAAACGCACCTGGTCATTACCTTTGCCAGTTGCGCCGTGGGAGATAGCATCAGCACCCACTTCGTTGGCGATTTCAATCAAGCGCTTGGCGATCAATGGACGGGCGATTGAAGTACCGAGTAAGTATTCACCTTCGTAGATGGTGTTAGCGCGGAACATAGGAAACACGAAATCGCGGACAAATTCTTCACGCAGATCGTCGATATAAATTTGCTTGACACCAAGCGCTTCGGCTTTGGCGCGCGCTGGCTCTACTTCTTCGCCCTGACCAATGTCAGCGGTGAAGGTGATGACTTCACAGTTGTAGTTTTCTTGAAGCCATTTGACGATTACTGAGGTATCGAGGCCACCGGAATAGGCCAACACGACTTTCTTGATAGATGACATGGGAAGCTCCCGCTATAACTCGTTGACAATTCACCGGGCACAAGCCACAGACCAGTACCTACTTGGGCGCGGGATTGTACTCGCAAGCCGGCCAAATTCCCACACTTGCTGAGGCTAAATAACGGCTTTTCGCGCTAAATGAAAATAGCTCTCAGCCACTAGCCAAGCCATTGACCCAAAATACAAAAGCAGCCTTGGGAGCTGCTTCTGTCGGGCGAATAAATCCAGGGATTATTACAGACGGAAGGTGGATACCTTGTCATTGAGGGCACGCGCTAAATCCTGCAGGCTTTGCGCACGCGCATCGCCTTGGTGGGCAACTTCAGCAGAGTTATCAGCCACTTGTTTAATCGCGTTGATATTATTCAACACCTCTTTCACCACGTGGCTTTGCTCTTCTGCTGCGGTGGCTATCTGTACCGCCATACCGCTAATGGTACCTACAGCCGCGTTAATTTTATCGAGGGAGTTGGATGCGTTATCAGCGTTATCGACACTACCCGTTGCCAAGCGGCGCCCCTCCTCCATAATCGATACCGCATTTTGGGCGGTAGATTGCAGCGAACCAATCATCGACTGAATCTCTTCAGTACTCGCATGAGTGCGCTGCGACAGCACCCGCACCTCATCCGCCACCACCGCAAAGCCCCTGCCCTGTTCACCCGCGCGCGCCGCTTCGATAGCCGCGTTAAGCGCGAGCAAATTGGTCTGCTCGGCTATGCCTTTGATCGTCGCGAGAATACCGCTGATATTTTGCGCATTGGTGTTAAGGGTAGAAATAACGCCACCGGCCTGCTCCACTTTTTCAGCGAGCACCACAATTGAATCGCGGGTTTTATCCACTTGCTGCTTGCCGTCGCTCGCGCTGTTGACTGATTCGCGCACCGAATCTGCGGTGTGCTCCGCGTGATGGGCGATTTCCTGGGTCGCGCTGGTCATCTCATTCATGGCCTGCACTACCATGCCGATTTGCTGTTGCTGAACCCCCAACTCACGTACCGATGTCACCGCTGAATCGGCCATAGCGCGGGCATTGTCCTGCAGGTCGGTCGCTTGGGTGCGGATATGCTTGACCAGATCATTCATGTGCTCGACAAACGAATTGAAATTCGCAGCCAACAGCCCGACTTCATCATTGGACGTCACCGGCAAACGGCGCGACAAATCGCCGCCGCCGGATGCAATATCCGACAGCGATTGGGACACGTTGTGCAGTGGCAGCAGGAGTACGCCGTTAAACCAGTTGAGTATCAATATGGTTGCTACCAACAAGATCAAGATCGCTGCTAACTGCCCCAACAGCGTTGAGTGGACAGGGCCAACCAACAGCTCGCGTTCCAACACCATAATCAAGGTCAAATCAGTACCAGGGATGGCATCGGCAAAAATTTGCATAGTCTTGCCATCCAATTCAATCAGGTAAAGGCCATCTTTTGCACGTAACAATTGTTCAAGCTTGCCACTGGTCAGATCTGCGGAAATATCCAGCAGCGGTTTATTCAGCAGCTTTTGGTCGGCATGGGAAAACACCTTGTCGCCGCGTGCAATAAACATGTAACCATTGCCCGGCAGATCAATATCGCGCAGCTGCTGGACGATTGCATCGATCACCACGTCGATACCAAGGATCGCTTTGATACTGCCATCACCATTGATCACGGCACGCCCGAGCGACACCACATTTTTCCCCGTGGCCGATGCAACCGAGGGGTTATCGATAAACGTCTCGCGTGGATTCTTCACCGCAGCTATGTACCAGCCCCAGACCCGTGGGTCATCATTGCCCGGTGCCATTACCAGGTTATTGGCGTTGTAGAGCTTGCCATCGGCAAAGGCCAAAAAGCTGTTGTCCACGTCAGCCGAAATTTTTACCTGGGTGAGATGGGCGTTGTAACTTTCTTCCGTCGCATTGGCGGGAAAGCCTTCCAGCGCCTTGCCTTTGAGCGCAAACCAGTCATGGACGTATTTACTGAAAGTCGCGGAAATACCGGCGACCTGGCGATTGATATTGATCTCCATCGCCTTCATGGCTGAGGAGTAAGAGAGATAGGAAACTGCGCATCCAACGAGCAAGAGCGATACCGCAACTGACGCGCTTATTTTCTTGCGTAATGACCAGCGAGCCGACATTGTTTGACCTCCAACATAGTGGTCCACCCCGTGAAAGATGGAAAATATAATTATTAATGGAAAGTAATTATGGTACCGGCCAGATCCTTTCCTTATGTGTTCGTCTGGCCATTGTTGTAATGATTACTGCCAAGCAAGCGTTAGTAATTTATACATTTGATCCCAAAAGACCCTGTTTTAGCTTATCGGCATAGGTTGCCAATTGCTTTAATAGAGCTTGTTGTGCTTCCGTTGTATTTGCATCCGATGCCAGCAGCCGCACGCGTTGATAAAACTCATCCAGGGTTAAACTGGCTTGAGCTTCTTTGGCGGTCAACCGCCAGCGGCAAAATGCCAACCAACGCTGCTGCTCCTCAAGGCTAAGACTAGTTGGGAAATTGCGTGCGCGGTAGCGAAACAGCATTTCTTTTAAGCGCGGATCGCGAAAAGCAAGTGGTTCATTTGACAGTAACTCAGGTGTCGCCTGGCGCACCTGCGCCATCAAGCGCTTGTCTTGTTCATCAAAAAAGCCGCTGTAGAGCATTTGTTCCGGGTCCGTTTTTTCCGCAAATTCCTGACTGCTGTAGAGCTGGTGGAGTTTCTGGTATAGAGCCTGCTGCTCAGGAAGACTGAGATTGCAGAAGGTCTGCCAATGTTGTTCACAAGTGCTTTTATCAATTGCCAGGCGCTGCGCTGTGGCGTCATCCAACATCGACGGAGGCAAGACCATAGGGGTTTTATTGAAGTGGATTTCCTTGAGCGCCAAACGCTCAACCCCCTCAGGTAAATCCTCAGTGCGGGTAAATAAACGCACGCGCAACTCATCAACCGGCAAGGTCAGTAACGCTCGCGGATCAGTGCCAAGGTTGAATGCGATCACCGAATTCTTGTTGGTGGGATGCATCATCAGCGGCAACACCAGAGCCGCATTACCATTCTCAGCGGGGAAGCGCGACGAGATGTGCAGCAGGGGTTTATGGCTATCAATATCAATCAAGCTGGCGACAAAACGTTTATCGCGCAGGCGGTAGGCGTAATCGTAGAGTTTGGGCTGTTTGGTTTTGATCAACCTGGCCACCGCGATAGTGGCGTAGACATCCGAGAGTGCATCGTGCGCCGCCTCATGCTTGAGGTTATTGGCTTTGCTCAGCATCTCCAATTTAAAACAAGGGCGGCCATCCTCGTAGTTGGGCCATTCGATACCCTCAGGGCGCAGGGCGCGGGTCATACGCACCATATCGATAATATCCCAGCGTGAATTGCCGTTGCGCCACTCGCGCTCGTAGGGGTCATAAAAATTGCGATAGAGTGCATAGCGCGTGACTTCATCATCGAATCGAATGGAGTTGTAGCCCACGCCGCAGGTACCAGGGCGGGATAATTCCGCATGGATCGCCGCGATAAATTCACACTCCGGCAGGCCGCGCTCCTCTGCCACTTGTGGCAACAGGCCGGTGATCAAACAGGCTTCCGGTTTGGGCAGTAAATCCAGAGCTGGCTTGCAATAAATCATCAGCGGTTCGCCGAGGATATTTAATCCCTCATCGGTACGGATGCCCGCAAATTGCGAGGGTTTATCAACTGCAGGAACCTCGCCCCAGGTTTCGTAATCGTGCCAGTAGAGGGTGTTTTGTGCGGCAGATTTCATGCGTTTTATCCCTTTAATTCGCCTTGATCAGTAGTAAGGAAACACGCAATGTAACACTCGCCCGTTGCTTTCCCCTATACTGCGGCCTGATTTTTGCGTCGCAAAGCCGCACCACAATTTTGAATTTTGACTGTGTCCACTGGGAGAATGCCATGAGTGATTTAGATAGTCTGTTTGCCGCCAACGTGAAATGGGCAGAAGACATCAGACGTAAAGAACCTGACTTTTTTTCCAATCTGGCCAAGCAGCAAGCCCCGGAATATTTATGGATAGGTTGCTCCGACAGCCGTGTACCCGCCAACCAAATTCTCAATCTGGCGCCGGGCGAGATCTTCGTGCACCGCAATGTCGCCAACGTGGTTATCCATACCGACCTGAACTGCATGACCGTATTGAATTACGCGGTAGAGTTTTTGAAAGTGAAACACGTAATGGTCACCGGCCACTATGGTTGCGGCGGTGTGAGGGCGGCGTTGGAAAATCACAAACTGGGGCTGATCGATTACTGGTTGCGCAATATCCGCGATGTGTATTACGCCAACAAAAATGTCCTCGACCGATTGGATGATCAGGATGAGCGCGTGAACCGCTTGTGCGAACTGAACGTAATACAGCAGGTGGATAATATTTCGCGCAGCAATATCGTTCAAAATGCATGGGCGCGTGGTCAGGAGTTAACCATCCACGGTTGGATTTACGATATTCACGACGGCATTTTGCATAAGCTCACCCCGCCGATCGATCGCATCGAGCAAATCCCCGAGCAATATCGCCTTTATTAAGCGCAAACGATCAAGGCCATATGACCAAAATCAGACGGCCACACGCGAGCGAAATAACTGTTCAGTTTTAGCCGCCATAATCACATCGTTTTCATGCAAGCCATGAATCTTATGTGTCCACCAACTCACCTTTACCTTGCCCCACTCGGTTAACAGCGCCGGGTGGTGGCCATACTCCTCTGCCAACTCCCCCACGGCCTGGGTAAACGCCAAGGCCTGTGCAAAGTTTTTAAAACGATAAGTACAGGCCAACTGATTTACGCCATCAACAATTTCAACGGCCCACTCCGGCAACTGTACTAGCGCCTCGCCCAGCTCCACATCGCTGAGCAAAGGCGAATCAGCGCGGCAAGCACTGCAGTTTTTTTCACTCAGGCTGTTCATTATTTACCTCCTATCTATCTGCAATTCATTCCGTAAAATCCGGTAATAACTTGTAATAGGCCACTGCCGCAAGATCCGCTAGGATGATCAAAGCGACGCACTAGAAACCATTCCAAGCTGTTCTATACTCACAGCAGCTTATGCCAGCTCCATCGCAACCACTACCGTGCCCTTCCATAAACACACGCCAGTTGATTAACGGAATATTCAATGCCAGAGAATACGCTCTTGCAGCAACCTATAGACGATGAAGTGCTTAGCCAGTTTACGCTGGCTGACGAGCAAATGCGCTCGCTCTACCATAGCCTGCCGGTATCGCTGCTCTCCTCCATTATTATCGCCCTGATCCTCAGTGTCTCGCATTGGAAAGTCATTGGCCAGGCAGAAATTATCCTGTGGAATCTATTGTTGGGGGGCTCCTTGCTCGCGCGCCTGATCTTATGGATTTTCTGGCACAACGTGCATCAACTCTACCCCACACTTTTTTGGATGAGCTGCTTCCGCATCGGTGTCTGGCTAACCGGTGCAGCTTGGGGCATGGCCGCAATTTTATTATTTGCGCACGATGACACTATTTATCAGGCCCTGCTGGCATTTTCCCTCGCGGGTGTCGCCAGCGGCTCGATGACATCGCTTAATGTGGATAAATATTCGTCGCTCGGTTTTGTGGTTCTCGCCATTTCCCCGCTCAGTGTGATGATTTTTTTAGAAGATGGCCCCACTGCTATCGCAATGACCGGCATGAGCTTGCTGTTTATCTTTTTTGTCATCGCCAGTTCCGCGCGCGCGCGTCACCACATGGAAGACCAACTCAATAAAAATTTTCGCCTATTGCAGCTCACCAACAAATTAAATCACAAACAAAAACTGGAAAAAATTATCAATAACGCCCAATCCATTTACATTAGTGATGGCGGTATAAAAACTGCACTCAGTACGCTACTACATGAAACCCTGCCACTGTGCCACAGCGAGCTGGGTTTTATTGGCCTGGTAAAAAAGGACGCTGCGCAAAACCCTTATATGTGCGCACTGGTGTTTGGCAGCCACAAAAAAGATGACCGAATACTAGAAAACTTCCGCGCAACCAATCTGCCGGAAAATGGTGAATATCGTAATCTGGATCATTTGTTCGGCATGATTATGCGCTCGGATAAACCCATCATCAGCCCCAACCTCGCTCGCGATATGCGCGCAGGCACCCTCCCTAAGGGGCACCCTGCCATCAGTAGTTTTATTGGCATCCCTATTTTTAGCGGCCGCGAGCAAATTGCGATTCTCGGGCTAGCCAACTCGCCGCTAGGCTATACCAACCAGACAGCGGATGAGCTGGAGCCAATTATTAAAAGTATTGCGCAATTTGTGCAAACCATGAATCACGAACAGCAACACGCGCATGACAAGGCAGCACTCGAAGCCAGTACCCAACACACCCAAACGATCCTCAATGATATTGCCGACGGTATCATCACCATTTCAAAAGAGGGGATCATCCAAAGTTTTAATCATGCCGCCGAAACTATTTTTGGTTATCGCGCCAAACAAATAATCGGCCGGAATGTCAGCGAACTCATGTCTGAGCCGCACAAATCACAGCACGATGAATACATCAAAAATCATCTGAAAACCGGCAAAAAAAATATTCTCGGTATTGGCCGCGAAGTTAGCGGATTACGCCGCAATGGCGATGAGTTCCCCATGGATTTAATGGTGTCGCGCGTATTCCAAAATGGTGAGCCGATTTTTATCGGCATAGTGCGCGACATCACCGAAAAGCGGCGGATCGATAGCTTGCGCAGTCAATTCATTAGTGCCGCCAGCAAGGAAATACTGGACCCGCTAAACGTTATTGCAGAAGCAGTTGGCATGCTGCAAACCAATCAATCCGACGCGCTACCAGAATCATTTCGTCACGCAATAAACATTGCCAAGAACAACAGTATTAAGTTGCAAAAATTAATGCATGATTTAATTGAGATGCAAAACCTGTCCAACGGTGAAGCTGCATTTAAATTACAGACCCAGATGGTACTACCACTGATTGAAGAGGCATTAAGGCGCAACAAAGTTTATAGCGATATCTACCAGTGCAGCATGTCAATAAAAGCCTCAGCGAACGACCTTACCATCCACGCTGACAGCTCACGCTTTTATCAGGCCTTGGCGCAATTACTGCAATATGCATTGAAATTTACCGATCCTAAAAGTGAACTGCAGGTGAAGGTTAACGAAGATCGTAGCCGGGTTAAAATCAGCATTAGTATTGGAGGCAAAACGCTCACCGAGAATATCCGCAAAAATCTACTACTGTATTTTGGTCCACACAGCGAGCCAATCAATCAGGAACAGTATGCCGAAGGTGACTTGGGGCTTGCGATTGCAAAAGAAATTATTGAAAAAATGCACGGAAATATTTATGTAGAAAAAAAGGATACGGAAAACAAGAACGAAGAATATTATTTTGTGGTGGATTTCCCGCAGGCAGTTAAACAATTTGCGTAGCGGAATTTATCTCCAATCGGAATATTACAAACGATTGCCGCTGCCCATGGTGCGAATTTTATCTAACAGCGACGCACCCATCTGCTCCAATGCAATTACCTGATCAACACCACCTACAGCCACAGCCTCTTTCGGCATGCCGAAAACAACACAGCTCGCTTCATCCTGCGCAAAGGTATAGCCGCCCTGGTTGCGAATATCCAGCATGCCCTTGGCGCCATCTTTACCCATACCAGTTAGCAAAACCCCCAGCACATTTTTACCACCGGCCAGCGCCACTGATTCCATCATTACATCCACCGCAGGCCGGTGACGATGCACAGGTTCGGCATCAGAAAGCTTAACGATATAATCCGCTCCCGAGCGCACTACCAATAAATGATAACCGCCGGGCGCTAAAAAAGCGTGGCCGGGCAAGATCCGCTCACCGCCTTTCGCTTCCACCACATGCAAGCGCGTCACTTTATTTAAGCGTTCAGCATAAGTGCGGGTAAAGCCGGCGGGCATGTGTTGGGTCATCACAATCCCTGGTACAGCAGCGGGCAATTGCATCAGTAAATCTTTAATCGCCTCTGTACCGCCAGTAGACGCGCCGATCGCAATAATTTTTTCAGTACTTTGCAGGCGCTCGGATTTAACTGCCTTTTGGTTCGAGGCAATTTCCGGTTGGCTTTTTTTAACACTGGCGCGCACCCGCACTG
>Ga0307408_100002839_pt1 | contig 12017 bp, 7 predicted proteins | sample 322Cmetagenome_FD_202116 | JGI IMG/M metagenome (GOLD analysis project Ga0307408, IMG submission 202116) | Maize rhizosphere microbial communities from greenhouse at UC Davis, California, United States - 322HYB-C-3 | ecosystem: Host-associated > Plants > Roots > Rhizosphere > Soil | place: USA... | reverse complement strand
GCCGTGGCCGAAATTGTGGATCAGTAACTTGTCTCCAGCTTCCTCGCGCCGGACCACGAAGCCCTCCGGCCGATATGGGCGCAGGCCCGCGACCGTGCGGATCACTCGCGCCGGGTCCACCACCACGGGCTTCAGCGACGCTCCCTCCAATGGCTCGCTAGGCGTGGCTTTGGAAGCTGCCGGCGTTTCCTTCGAGGCGTTGTCTGTGTCCGATGGCTTGCGGCGGCAGGCACCGGTCAGGGCAAGGCCGGTCAGAGCGAGGGCGTGGCGACGATCCATGGACCCATGGCTACGCGGCTACCTCCCCCGACTGTTTCCGAAAGATTGTGCGGATGGTCAGATCATCGGCGATTCCCGTTTGCGCTGTGGCCATCGTTCGGGAAGTTGACTGGCCATGCGTACCTCCGGCTTTCATCACTTTTTCGTGGCGGCGGCCCTCGCCTTGTCCGTGCTCGCGTCTGCGCAAGACTCCTCTTCCGGGATGGAGAAGTTTCCCGCACTCGATGCCGATCTAACAGGTTTTCAATATCCTTTCGAGGTGAAGGAGCTGGCGCTCAAGGAGCAGGGCCACGAGCTGAAGATGGCTTACATGGACGTGAAACCATCCGCGGCTGCCAATGGCCGCTCCGTTCTGTTGCTTCACGGCAAGAACTTCTCCGGCGCCTATTGGGAACGCACCGCGAAGGAACTCGCCGGTCGTGGCTTCCGGGTGATCCTCCCCGACCAGATCGGCTTCGGCAAATCCTCCAAGCCCACCGACATCCAATACAGCTTCCAGATGATGGCGGCGCATACCAAGGCGTTGCTCGATCACCTCGGAATCGGTAAGGCGGCGGTGGTCGCTCATTCGATGGGCGGCATGGTCGGCACGCGCTTCGCGCTGATGCATCCGGCCGCGACGGAGAAGCTGGTGCTGGTCAATCCCATCGGGCTTGAGGATTGGAAGCGCAAGGTGCCGTATCAGAGCATCGACGCCGCCACTGCCGCGGAGCTGAAGAAGGCCCCGTCCGCGGTGAAGGACTACATGCAGACCGTTTATTTCGATGGCAAGTGGAAGGAGGAATACGATCCGCTGTTAGCCATTCAGGTCGGCTGGATGAAAGGTCCCGACAGGGAGAAGATGGCCCGAATCACGGCGATCACCTCGGACATGGTGATGACCCAGCCAGTGCTCTATGAGTTCCCGGACCTGAAGGTGCCGGCGCTGTTGATCATTGGTGAACGCGATCGCACGGCCATCGGCAAGAATCTCGTGTCGAAGGAGGTCGCTGCCACGATGGGGCAGTATCAAGAGCTGGGGAAAGCGGCTGCTGCGGCGATTCCCGGAGCGCGGCTGGTGGCCTTGCCGGGAATCGGACACGCACCGCAGGCGGAGGCCTTTGATGACAATCTCCGGGCGTTGCTGGATTTCCTGTGACTTGTTCCCGCGGCGCCAACTCACTGCGCCTTCCACTGCAACGCCGTTCCCGATGGCAGCAGCCGCATCGCACGGGCGATGTCCCAATTCGCCAAACGGAACCCACCGATACCTTCCTGCGACTTCATCCGCGCGGGGATGCTGGTGCCATGCAGACCGTAGGGTAGGGGATCGTTGCTGTTCGCCTTCGCAAGGTGGATCCAGGCGATGCCGACGGGATTGTTAGGGCCGGCGGGTAGGAATTGCGGGGCTGCCAATGGTGTGGCATCCACAGGCGTAGCGGCGGGTGGTTGACCGGGTGTCGAGAGTGTCGCCGGAGTGGGTTGAGCTTTCGGTGCTTCGCGGAACTCGCGGGTGGTGCTCAGGCGTGGCTGCGGAATGGCATCGAGTATTTTCCACGTGCCGCGTCCGGTGAGGCCCGGCCGTGCCGACGCCACGGGCAGGATCGCGACGATCTTACCATCGCGTGAGATCTCGAGTCGCGACAGGGCAACGACCGCAGCTGTCACTGGTTGCTGGGGATCTGCGGCAGGCTGCAGCGGCGCATCGAGTGCCTTCTCGATTTCAAAGGGAACCACGTTCGGGACTTGGAAGATAGTGCCCACCTCGGGCGCTGCCTTGAGCTTCGAATTCCGCTCGCGCAGGAAGCCTTCGTCGCAGTGGAAACGCTCGGCGACGAATTCCCACACGCTCGTGTAGCCGAGGAAATCGGCCGCGGCCATTTCATCATAGGTGAGCGGTGGCACCGGCGGTGCGGTCAAAGCGGTATTAGAAGATCCCTTCTTTTTAACCGGAGCTTTCTTCATTGCGGGAGAAGAAGGGGCCTTGCCTGCCGTAGCGCCTGCGTCCCGCGGCTTGATGAATTTGAAATCCTCCGCACGCAGGACATAGCTGGCGTACGGCTGCTTCACTACGGACAAGGCCTTCGCCTTGAGCTGGGCGGGATTCGCGGCATCCGGATGTGTGTCCTGATAGATCTGGCTGACCTTCAGGAAGGTGGGGCCGCTTTTGCCATCGATCGCGCCCGGCGAGAACATCTCGCGATCCAGGAACACTTGGATCAGCACCGTCTCCAGCACGAGCTGCTCATAGGTCATGGGCTCGGCATCCACGGGCTCTCCGGGTGTGCCGTCTTCGCTCTGGCCCTTCTTGGCGCCTGGCTTCGACTTCAATTTCGCTTTCGGCTTGGGCTTCGCCTCCGGCGGCGGTGGTGGTGGCGGCGGCGGTGCCATTTCCAGCAACTCCGCCGGTGTGGGAATCTTCAACACCTGGCCGATGATGATGCGGTCCTCCTTCAGCCCGTTGGACTGCTTCAACTGCTCCGGCGTCATGAAGAACTTCCGCGCGATTTTCACGAGCGCGTCGCCCTTCTTCACCTCATAGGTCGTCGGGCGCGGCTCCACGGCTGACGGAGCGGCGGTGCCGGGATCCGCCCCCGGGATGGCGGGCTTTGGTGCCAGCTCTTCCGGCAGCGGCATGCCCCATGCGCTGGTGGCTGAGGGGGCGACACTCCATTTCCAATTCACGGCCTCCTCCAAACCCGGCTCGACCTTCGGCGAGGCCGGTTTTGGAGGTGCCGTTGGATTGGGAGAGGGGGAAACCTGGGCGAATAGACCACCACAGGTGAGCCACAGGGGGGCGATGCGCGATAGGGAACGCACGATCGGGAAACGCATGACATCCACCTTACCCAAGGCGGAGATTGCGGCAACGAGGAATCCTCATGTAGCAGGGCGGTTGTCGCCAGAGGCCGGTCGATCTGCCGCGATAGAATATGTTTCGTTGAGCTTCGGCGTTGCCGAGCAGTCTTGATTTGGCCACGAAGAAGCCCCGGCCGCACGAAGGCAGCCGGGGCTCGGATCTTCTATCTCAGTCTATCTCAGGCGCTCCGCTTTACGGAGTCACGAGCACTCGCATGAAGCCCTTGCCTGAGGCGCCGTTGGAGCCGTTCAGGCTGAAGGTCTTCCAAGTGTAGCCGGTGGGCAGCGTGACTCCGGCGGGTGGCACCGCGGTGGGCACCACGTTCACCGTTTCACCGAAGGTGGTCAGGTTGATGCTGCCTTGCACGGTGTAGCCATAGGTGGGATCGTCCGAAGGCGCGCTCTTCGAGGTAGCGCCGGTGAAGGTTCCCGTGCCGGTGCGGACCGCGATGGTCAGTAGCAGCTCCTTGAGCGAGTCGCCATCGAAGTCGCTGTCCGCCACGATCGAGTAGATCTTGGCATTGTCACCGCCGTTGTTCGGCGTGCCGCCCAGCGCGAACTCGACCTGGTTGGTGAGGCCGTCGCCATCCGGATCGTCGCCGGGATCGCGGTCGGCTACCGGGATCGACGGATAGCCGGCGATCCAAGTGCCAAAGGCAGAGCCCGAGGCGCCCACCGTGAGCACCAGGTCGTTTCCGACCACAGCGACGGTGCCGGTGAGGCCGGTGAGGTTGACGACGGTGTCATCGAGGACGCCCCCGGTCTGGCCGGTGATGCCGTTGGTGGTGTGGACGAGCGTGTAGGTGCCGTCCGCCGGTGTGGCGGTGGCGGTCAGGTCGAGGATGTCGCCAACGGCAGTCAGGTCCAGCGAGAGCACCGAGCGAGTCTGCTGGGCTCCGGAAGTGGCGGCCACTGCGAGCGCGTGGTGGGCACCAGCGGCCACCGTCATCGGACCGCCGAAGTCGCCATTGCCGCCGAGCGTAGCGCCAGCGGAGACGGTCACCAGACCGGTGGCCGAGGGGGAATCCCCTGTGACAAGGAGCGTTCCTTCATTCACGGTGGTCACACCGGTATAGGTGTTCGCTCCGCTGACCGTCCAGGTGCCGGTGCCGTTCTTGATGATGCTGGCAATGGAGGTGACACTCAGATCGGAAAGCACGCCGCTGAATTCATTCGCCCCGGTGGAAGCACCCTGGAGGATCATGCCGCGCGAGCCCTGCCCGGTGATGATCGAGACGTTGCCGTTCAGCTTCAGTGAGGCACCCGCATCCGCTTGGAAGATCGAGCTGCCGCCGCCATCCCGCAGGGTGATGTTGCCGTTGATGACGTTGTCGCCGCTGATGCTGGCGACGGCGTAGGGCACCGTGGCTCCACTCGTTCCATCGTTACTGGTGAAGAGGGTGACGGTGTTCGGAAGAACGATGCCGCCCTGCAATTGGACGCCCGAGTTGCGATTGGCAGAAGTCAGGACGCTGGTGCCGAGCGCATTGCTGTTTTGCAGGTTGAGGATGGCCGGGGTAGCGGCACTTCCATTGACGTTCACCGGACCGCCGACCGAATTGGTGCCGGTGATGGTCAGTGAGCCTCCGTTGACGGTGGTCGCGCCGGAGTAGCTGTTGTTGCCCGTCAGGGTGAATGCGCCGGTGCCCTGCTTCTGGAAACCGATGCCAGCCGTGCCAACCCCGTTGGTGAGTGTTCCGCCGAAGGTGCCGGGGTTCGCCGTGTTGATGATCAGCCAGCGCTCGAAGTTTGCTCCGTTGGTAATCGTGCCAGCGCCGGTGAGGCCGGTAGCGGTGAGATCGCCGGCGTTGTTGCCGTCGGGAGCGGCGGTCCGGTTGATCTGGAGCGTGCCGGCAGCCACGTTCAGCGTGCCGTTGACCACGCTTGCGGCTGCTCCGGCACCGGTGCTGGTGAGCGCCAATGTGCCCGCGCCTTCCTTGGTGAAGCTCTGGCCGGTAGCTGTCTTCAGTTCTCCCACGGCGAGGGTGTTCGCCGAGACGGTGACGGTGCGATCTCCGCTGCCGCCAGCGGTCACCGCACCGCTGCCCATGTCGAGGCTGTTGGACCCGGTGAAAGTGAAGTCACCGTTCCAGCTTTGGGCGGGGCTGCTCGTGAAAATGAGCGCTCCGCCGCTGGTGTTATCGAGTGTTCCGCCGTTGATGATGATCGCGCCAGTGCCAAGGGCGGAGGCATTGCCCAGGTTGAGCGTGCCGGAGTTGAGAGTGGTGCCGCCGAAGTAGCTATTGGCGGTATTGATCGTTACGCTGGCGGCACCGCTCTTGGTGAGAGTGCCGTCATTGATGCCGAAGCCGTTGGCGCTCGCGATGGTGTAATTGACCGTCGAGTTGCTGAACGTCGTCGTGGTCGGAATGACGTTGTCGTCATCGATTTGAACGATCTGGTTCGAGCCGGGCGAGTCGTTGAACACCACATCGTCAGCAGAGATGTAGTCGGTGGCCAGATTGTCCGAGGTCTGTTTCCAGTTCTTCGCACCGCTGATTGTAGCCAAGGTCCATTGGTTGCTCTGAAGTCCCGTCCAGTAGATTGAGGTGCCGTCGACCTGGAGTGCGATGTTGTTCCCGTTGAGCACCAGACCTCCGAATTGTTGGCGCGCTCCCAAGAGCGGGAGAGAGGGCTGAACGTAGGTGAAGTCGTTGATATCGGCCGACGGGAAGGAAGTGAAGCTGATGAGGTTGTTCGGCCCGTTGGTCCAGGTGCCGGTCTTATTGATGGTGAGGGTGATCGCGCCATCGGCACCCGATGTGGTCAATGTTCCGGCAGCGATGCCGACCGTCGAGTTGGTGACGCCCAGATTGACCGTGGCAGCCCCGCCGAAATTAAGGTTTCCAGTGGTGAGCGGTGCCGTCCCGCCATTGCCGTTGGCGAGCGTGGTCCCATCCGCCGCGTTGACCGCACCGATCGTGCCCGTTCCATCCAGCGAGCCTTGGGTCAAGGTGACCGGAGGAGTCGAGGCGACGCTGCTCGTGAAGAGGAGCTTCGCGTCGGCGCCATCGATCGTGATGCCGCTGCTGCTGTTGACCGATCCTGCGTTGTCGATCCGCAGGGTACCGCCATTGATGGTCGTTGCTCCGGAGAACGTGTTGGCGCCGCGGACGGCGAGGGCACCGGCACCCGCTTTCGTCAGCCCGCCATTGGAAATCACGTTGCTGAGGATGACGTCGGGATTCTGGGTCGTTTCGGGTACGGTGACGATCCGGGTACCACCGCCCAGACTCACGGTTCCCGAGAGAACGAGCTGATTGTTGTTGTTCGTGACGCCAAGGGAGCAGTCGCCGTTGATCGTCACCGCATTGGCGAGCGTGCGCGAGGCAAGTCGGGGCTGGATCACGCCGCCATTGATCGTCAGCGGGCCGGTTCCCAGCGCGGCATTGTTGGCGATGTGCAGGGTACCCGAGTTGAGTGTGAAGCCGCCGCTGAAGGTATTGGCTCCATCAAGCCGCAGCGCGCCGGTTCCGGACTTGATCAGGCTGTTTGCTGTCGTTCCGTTCGAAATGATGGTGGGAAGCGTCAGCAGTGCCGCTCCGTTGGTGGTAATGGTCCGGCTGGTTCCCGCGGCGGCTCCAAGGGAAACCGCCCCGGTGCCGAGGGTGAGGTCGTTTGCAGGCGAGACGCTTGCTCCGGTGGCGAAGGAGAAATCTCCGTTCAGAACGTGGCTCGCGGCGACCGTCGTCAGCGCCGCGCCGTTGGAGTTATTGATCGTGCCGGCGTTGATCGTGAATGAGACGTTTCCCAGCGAGTTGACGCTGCCGATGTTCATCGCGCCGGTGCCGTCCTTGACGACGGCGATGGTGCCGCTCGCGCCGCTGCGGATCAGGCTCGAGTTGACGTTCCAATTTCCCGTGCCGGTCAGGGTGAGCACGTGGGCACCCCCACCGCCGGCACCGAAAGCGACGTCGGAGCCGAACGTGACTGCGTTCGACGAGTCGTTCGTCCACGTGTGGGTCAGCGCGGCTAGGGATCCCAGATTCAAGTTATCGGTTCCTGCGGTGCCGCCGAAGGTCACGGCCCCCGCGCCACTGGCGACGGTCAGATTCAGAACCCGAATACCGGCAGTCCCGCTGAATTCGTTGATCGTCAGCGGACTCGTCTGACCGCTGGTGACGTTCAGGAAAATTCCGTTGCCCGCGGCCAGATTGGCTCCAACGCCTGCGGCAGTATAGGTCAGCGAAAGCGGCCCCGCGACCGACCCATCCCATTGGGCGGTATCGCCGGGTGCAGCGCCGGTGGGGACGGCGTCGCCGCTCCAGTTTGCCGCCAGGTCCATGTTGTTGTTCGGCGTGCCGCCCGCATCCCACGTGCGCGTGTTCTGGGCGTGAATCACATGGGTACATGCTCCGAGGGCGAGCAGCGTGAGTCTCTGGGTCAGGGCACGGGAGGTCAGTTTCGATTTCATGGGTCTAGGCAATGGCGCGGGTTCGGGTTTTGACGGGGTCGATTGGGGTTCTCGGGTACGGCAGGGTGCCAGACAGAGCTGCAAGGTGACACTTGGGTTCGCCGGGCGTCCTTGGACCGTGGGTTTTGCAGGCGTGGCGACGGCGGGGCGGGTAATCCCACGCGGCGGCAGTACTGCGTCGACGGTGGGGCGAACCGCCGTCCACCGGGAGGCGAGTTCCCACCGACAAAGCCGACAGGAATTTTTAACCCGCTCGTGATTATTTATTTGCGTGCAAATTCTCTCTTTTCGGCACGGTTCCACTCCAGCCGCAACGGCGTCCTCCTATCGCCACCAGCGACCGATCACGAGCGGCTCAACTTTTCCCGGCCACCTCTCGTCGCAGCCACTCATCCAGGAGCTTCTTCTCGTGCCGTAGCGGATCCTGGCGGCTGATGCTGACGTCTCTCATGAAGGAGAGGTTCTTCAGCTCTCGAGCTCCTTCGCGAAGGACCTTGCCCTTCTCATTGGTGATCTTGAACGAGAGATCAATGCGCGGCGGATATTGATCCTTTACCATGCGTACATGGGTGAGGCTCTGCCCTTGCCATGGCTCGAAGTCGCCGGCCATGTCTATATCGGTGATCGAGATCCTCAACCGCTGGCCTTGCGGGAGCTGCCCGCCGGCCTGCCGCGCCAAATGATCTCTGAGCTGCTCGAGGTAGCTGTCCCGTCCCTTCTTGCTGCCCGAGGCGTCGGCCTTGAGATCGGTAAACTTCTCCGGGTTCACGAACTCCACCTGAACTCGGGGATCCGAGACGGCGGCCTTCGGAGCGGCTGACATCGGGAGCGCCGCGGCCAAGCCCATGAGCGAAGCAAAGATCCAATGTGATGGTTTCATCCCTTCCTCCTTGTGGATGAATCTACGCCCGGGAATCTCTTGCTGTCAGCCGCGCGATTTAGCGGCCGGTTGCAGCGGAGACCTCCATGGTCTTGCCGGACCGCAAAAGGAGGTGGGTTCGTAAAAGCGCAATGTTTCCGACAAAGCGATGGTCTCAGGCGATCCGCAACGTTGCCACCAACGCCTACAGGAACCCACAAAGCCCGGAGGTGACGGCTCCGGCCTCTTGAGCTTGTGGGGAAGAGCAGAATTACTTCTGTTCCGTCGATTCCGTCTTCTTCTCCGTGGTGGTGCCATCGGGTTTGACGGTCGTTTCGCTCTTCTCGGTCTTCTTCTCCGTCGTGGACGAGCCACCGGGCGGCGTCACGACGACTGTCTCCTTCTTCTCCGCGGGCGGAGTGTGGATCGTGGTCTCTTCCTTCTGCTCGCAGGAAGCGACGCAAAGGGTAGCGAGGGCGGCGGTGAGCGGGATTAGTGGTTTCATGGTGTTAATCAGAATTCAAGGAACTACACCGGTAGCGCAGGTCCTAACGACTGTCCAACGGCGCGTGCATTGCAAAAGGCACAGGCTGCTTTGGGTCTCATCGCCTTCGTTTGCCCGCTGCGAGTCGAGCTCGGCGAACGCCTCCGCCGCCTCGGGATCGACGAGCTTCGCACGATCCGCCGGATACGATGACACGGACGCGGGAATGCCCGCGACTGGGTCATCGTCGTGACACCGATCCCAAGGAAAATCGGGTGCAGAACTCCTTACACGCACTGCAATCTGCCTTCTCTCTCTTGCACAGCTTCCGATGGCTCAATCAGTTGGAAGCCTTGTGGCAGCTTGGATCGCGCCGCCTGAGTGGCCGGTGGCACCTCTTCTGCGAAGCACCCTCCATGGCTAAAGAACTTGAGACTGCCTATTTCAGAAAGCTGCGGATGATCTACTGCAGCGAACTGCAAATGATCGGCTTCCTGGCCGATCTGGCCGAGCAGACCGCCGACTTCAAGTTTGGGTCCTCGATGCAGGGTGTGCTGCGGTTGTGCGGTGAGCGTATCGAGGCACTTGAGAAAATCGCCGCCGATCGTGAATTCTGGCCAGAAGGTGATGATGGCGAAGTCATGGAGCGGCTCGTGACGGAAGGTCGCCACGAACTCCGCCACTGTGCGCGGGGTCGTTCACGTGACGTGGTCATCGCCGACATCTGCATCTCCCTCCACCGCTTTCTCGTGGTGAATTACCGGCTGGCTCGCAATCTGGCCAACCGCCTCGAATGGGCTGATGATGCCAGCCGTCTGGGGGAACTCATGGATCTGCTGGAGGAGCGCTTCCCGCAGACGTGCGATCACTCGGTCCGGCGCAGTGCCTTCGCTCCGGCGGCCTTGGCCGTTTAGAGTCGCCGAAGAAGGTGTTAGGCTGCGTTAACCCAGCGAGTGCTCACCAGATCTTCACCCGCTCCTCAGGCTTCACGTAGAGCTTGTCGCCGGGCTTGATGTCGAAGGCCTCGTACCACGCGTCAATGTTCATGACCACGCCGTTGACGCGCGCGAGAGCCGGCGCGTGCGGGTCGGTGTGGATCTGGCGGATGAGCGCCTCGTCGCGGAGCTTTTGCCGCCATAGCTGCGCCCATCCCAGGAAGACCCGCTGGACGCCGGTGGTGCCATCGATGACCGGCGCCGGCTTGCCGTCCAGAGAAGCGAGGTAGGCTTCCAGCGCGAGGTTCACGCCGCCCATGTCGCCGATGTTCTCGCCCATGGTCAGCTGACCATCGATGCGCTGGCCCGGCATCACTTCGATCTGCTCGTACTGCTTGCCCAAGCGAGCGGCGCGTTGGTTGAACTGCTCCTTGTCTTCATCGGTCCACCAATCCTTGAGCATGCCATCGCCGTCCGATTTGCGGCCCTGGTCGTCGAAGCCATGGCTGATCTCATGCCCGATCACGCCGCCAATCCCGCCGTAATTGATCGCCGGGTCGGCCTTCGGATCGAAGAACGGCGGCTGCAGGATCGCCGCGGGGAAGACGATCTCGTTCATCGTCGGATTGTAGTAGGCATTCACGATCTGCGGTGGCAGGCCCCATTCGCTGCGGTCCACCGGCTTGTCCAAGCGGGCAAGCTCGCGCTTCCACGAGAAGACGGCGCTCCGGACGATGTTGCCGTAAAGGTCGTCCGCCTTCACTTCGAGCGCCGAGTAGTCGCGCCATTGGTCCGGGTAGCCGATCTTGACCGTGAACTTCGACAGCTTCTCCTGCGCGGCGGCCTTGGTCTTCTCGCCCATCCAATCGAGGCGCTCCAAGCGTGACTTGAGCGCGCCCTTCACGTGGTTGACCAGCTCGAGCATCTGCCGCTTCGACTCTTCCGGGAAATAGCGCGCCACGTAGACCTTGCCGACCGCTTCACCGAGCGTGTCGTTGGTCAGCTCCACCGCGCTCTTCCAGCGCGCTTCCGGCTTGGGTTGTCCGGAGAGCGTCTTGTCCTTGAATTCGAAATTCGCGTCGACGAAGGCCTTCGAAAGGAACGGTGCGGCGCCATCGGCAAGCCCGCACGCGGTCCATGACTTCAGCAGTTCCAGCGGAGTCTCCGCGAAAATGGCCGCCTTGCGCGGGAACGCGGTGTTGTCCGACACGATCACCTTGCGCTCCTGCGGTAGTCCGGCCGCCTGGAACATGCGGGCGAAATCGAATCCCGGCGCGTAGGCGGCCAACTCGGCCTGGGTCATCAGGTGGTAGGTCTTGTCGCGATCCCGCAGCTCCGCGCGATCCCAGCTCGCCTCGGCCAGCCGGGTCTCGAAGGCGATGATCTCCTTCGCCGTCGCCGCCGGTTCGGGCCACCCGGTCAAGGTCAGCAGGGTGGTCAGATAGGCCTCATACTTCGTGCGGATCTCCGCGAACGCGGGCTTGAGGTAGTAGTTCTTGTCGGGCAGCCCCAGCCCCCCGGAGCTGATGTAGATGCTGTACTTCGTGGGCTCCTTCTCATCCGCGTGGATGCCGGCTCCGAAAAGTCCCCGGCCGAGGAAGTCGGGAGCCGAGACCAGGGAGATCAGCTCCTCGCGGTTGGCTGCCGCCTTGATTTTCTCCAGCGTCGGCTGGATCGGACTCACGCCGAGTTCCTCCGCTCGTGCCTCGTTCATGAAGGCCGTATAAAAGTCCCCGATCTTCTGCGTCTCGGCCATGGGTTTGGCGGCCGCTTCCTCGAGGATCCCGCGGACCCTTTGCTGGGAGAGGATCGCCAGCGCGTCGAAGTTGCCGAAACGGAAGCGATCCGGCGGGATCTCCGTTTTCTCGATGTAGGTGCCGTTGGCGTAGGCGAAGAAGTCGTCGCCCGGCTTCACGGTCTCTTTCCGTCCGCCCATGTCGAATCCCCACTCACCGAAACGCGGGCTGGCGGCCAGGTCGCCGACGGCGGGCTGATCTTGAGCGACGGCGTAAAAGACCAGTGCGCCCAAAAGCGCGGCGGGAGCGAGCAGGGAGTTCATGAGGTGGGTCGATCGTGCGGGCATTTGGGAAGGCAGAGCGTGCCGTCGCCGCGAGCATGGGCTGGAAGGCACTCCCTTCAATCGTCACCGCCCGCCGGATTCGTTCCCAAGAAGCAAGGCCCGCCGCCATCGGCAACCTTTTCCGTCAC
>Ga0307408_100002838_pt1 | contig 12017 bp, 12 predicted proteins | sample 322Cmetagenome_FD_202116 | JGI IMG/M metagenome (GOLD analysis project Ga0307408, IMG submission 202116) | Maize rhizosphere microbial communities from greenhouse at UC Davis, California, United States - 322HYB-C-3 | ecosystem: Host-associated > Plants > Roots > Rhizosphere > Soil | place... | reverse complement strand
GCCACGGATATCGCCCGCCAGTTGATCACCCGCTTTGGCATGAGCGAAGAGCTTGGCCTGGCGGTGCTGGAACGCAAGAATGCGAGCTACCTGGGTGAACGCATGGACATCGGTGACAAGGACTATTCGGAACAAACCGCCAGGGAAGTCGACCTGGGCATTCGCGCCTTGCTCGCTGAAGCCTATCAACGCGCCAGGACACTGCTGGAAAACCATCGGGAAGACCTGGACGCCGGAGCCCATCTGCTGGTGGAAAAGGAAACCCTGACACCTGAAGAGTTTGCCCCGCTCCTACCGCTTAAACGCGCCGCGCTGGCTTTGCGGCTGGTTTGACGCCTCTGGCCGTTGATCGACCTGTCACAGCCCCTTTATAAGCCCACCTACGATGCAAAAGCGTCATCTTGCAAGCAGCATACTCCAGGTTTGCAACCCATCATTTGAGCCTCAATCTGCGTCTATCGATAGCCGGTATGGCTTTAGGCGACAAAATACAGGCATAGCTGAGTTGTTCTTCTATGCTTGCTTCAAATAAAGGAATTTAACCCATGGCCGAGCTTGAACCGCGACTTCTGCAGGTGCATGCCCTCAAGACCGCTTGCTCGAACTGCAGCGTGCTTGAGTTGTGCCTGCCCATCGGCCTGACCGGCGGTGAAGTCGAACGCCTCGACACCCTCATCGCCCAGCGGGTGAAGGTCAAGAAAGGCGCCGCGCTGTATCGCACCGGCGACCCACTTCGCTCGTTGTATGCCGTGAGATTGGGTTTCTTCAAGACCAGCGTCCTTTCAGTGGACGGCCGCGAACAAGTCACCGGTTTCCAGATGCAAGGCGAAATGCTCGGCCTTGATGCCATCAGCACCGATCACTATGCCTGCAACGCGATCGCGCTGGAGGACAGCGAAGTCTGCCCGCTGCATTTCAACCTCCTGGAAAAACTCGCCCACGATCTACCCTCGTTGCAGCACAACCTGAACAAGCTCTTGAGCCAGGAAATCGTGCGCGACCACAGCATGCTGTTGATGCTTGGCAACATGAACGCCGACGAGCGCCTGGCGGCATTCCTGTTGAACCTGTCGCAACGGCTCAACATGCGTGGCTATTCCTCCCGGGAATTTGTCCTGCGCATGAGCCGCGAAGCCATCGGCTCCTATCTGGGCCTGCGCCTGGAAACCATCTGTCGGTGCATCGCCCACCTGCGCCAGGAGGAACTGGTAGATCTGCATGGACGCAACGTCACGATCCTGGACTTGCCCGGCCTCAAGCAGAAAGTCGCCGGTTGCCATCGTCATGCCGAGCTGTAGTGCCTGCGTTGCATGACCTCTGATCTACATCAATACCCCTCAATGCCTACAGGTCGACATTAAGACGCAGCGTTCGAACCTTCGTATCGACGAAGGTGACCGAACCTTCCGTCTCATGGAGGCCCTGATCATGGCAACGCACCTGCAAGGTACAGAACCGCTCGCCCCCAACGTCACACCTCATCCTTTGGCCGGCAGTTTGCGCAAGGTCGAGCCCAGGCGCCTGTCGCTGAGCCTGCTGATCGCGTTGGTCGTCGGTTCGATGATCGGCAGCGGCATCTTCAGCCTGCCCCAGAACATGGCGGCCAGTGCTGGCGCCGGGGCGATCCTGATCGGCTGGCTCATCACCGGCGTTGGCATGCTCTCGCTGGCCCTGGTCTATCAGACCCTCTCCAACCGCCAACCGGAACTGGACAACGGTGTGTTCGCCTACGCCCGTGCACTGGGCGGCGAATTCCTCGGTTTCAATTCGGCGTGGGGCTATTGGATCAGCGCCTGGATCGGCAACGTCAGTTACCTGGTGATTCTGTTCGCGGCGCTCAGTTATTTTTTCCCGCTGTTCGGCGAAGGCAATAACAAAGCAGCGATTGCCGGTGCTTCTGTGGTGCTGTGGGCGTTGCATTGGATGATCCTGCGCGGGATGCGCACCGCCGCCAAGGCCAACGCCTTGACGACGATCGCCAAGGTGGTGCCGTTGCTGTTGTTCATCGGGCTGGTGATTGCCGCTTTCTCCAAGGACACCTTCAGGGTGGATTTCTGGGGCGCACCGGCATTGGGCAGCACGTTGGATCAGGTCAAGAGCACCATGCTGGTCACAGTCTGGGTGTTCATCGGTATTGAAGGCGCCAACGTATTCTCCGCCCGGGCCGCCGAACGGGCCGACGTCGGCCGCGCCACGGTGATTGGCTTCGTCCTGACTTTGCTACTGCTGATTGCCGTATCCCTGTTGTCGTTGGGCGTTCTCCGGCAACCCGAACTGGCGGCCCTGAAGAATCCCTCCATGGCCGGTGTGCTGGAGGCGGTGGCCGGGCCCTGGGGCGCGGTGCTGATCAGCATTGGCCTGATCGTGTCGGTGGGCGGCGCGTTGCTGGCCTGGACGCTGCTGGCGGCCGAGTCGGTGTTCACCCCGGCCAGGGAAAAGGTCATGCCGCGCCTGCTGGCCGCGGAAAACCAACATGGCGCACCCGCCAACGCGCTATGGATCACCAACGGCTGCATCCAATTGTTCCTGTTGCTGACCCTGTATTCGAGTGCCAGCTACCTGGCACTGATTTCACTCGCCACCTCGATGATCCTGCTGCCCTACCTGTTCAGCGGCCTGTATGCGTTGAAGATGACCTGGCAAGGCCAGACCTACGCCGGCCATCGCGGCCTGCAACTGCGCGACATGGCTATCGCCGTGGTCGCCACGACCTATTGCATCTGGTTGCTCTACGCCGCCGGTCCCCGCTACATGCTACTGAGTGCCCTGCTCTATGCCCCCGGTTCGCTGATCTACTTGAGCGCTCAACGGGCCAGGACGAACCGTGCCCTCAACGGTTTTGGCTGGGGCCTGCTGCTGGTGATCTGGGTGGCAGCGGTCTTCGCCGGCTGGATGCTCTGGTCCGGCCAACTGTCCTTGTAAGTTTCGCAAGCGTGCATTGAACCGTCCGACAACGCTGCCTGGCCATTGGGCCAGGCACCCGCACGGACATCACCAAAGAGGAATATCCCATGTCCAATTCAGTGAAAAAAATGCCGGTCCACACCGACGAAAAAGCTCAACATCCCGCCAGGACCGATTTCTGGCACCCGCTGGAAAAACTTCGTCAACAGGTGGACCACCTGTTCGAGGATTTCAACCGCGGCACCGGGTTATCGCCCTTCAGTCGTGGCTTGTTCGATGTCGAGCCTTTCTGGCGCCGGGAGTTCTCTGCCAGCCTGCCGGCCGTGGACATCAGCGAGAAGGAAAAAAGCTTTGAAATCACTGCTGAGCTACCAGGCATGGATCAGAAAGACATCGAGATCCGCCTGGCCAACGGCAACCTGATCATCAAGGGCGAGAAAAAAGAGGAGAAGGAGGAAAAGAAAAAGGGTTATCACTTGTCCGAACGCCATTACGGCTCGTTCGAGCGCGTGTTCAACCTGCCAAAAGGCATCGACAGCGACAAGATCGAAGCCCAGTTCAGCAAAGGCGTACTGACGCTGACACTGCCGAAAAAACCGGAAGCGCTCAAAGCGGAGAAAGTCGTGCCGATCAAGGCTGACTGATTGCTAGAACCCTGCCCCTCGTCGGCCAACGACGAGGGGTTTTATCGTGTCGATGCTGCTTATAGATGTCTGGTCACGACAGCTGGCCTCGATCATCAAGTCATGATTATTTTTGATTTGAAACAGTCTTTCCATTCCATTGTTGACTAGACTGAAAATCAACACGACATGATAAGTCGGAGGTTGTACTTCATGTACTGGTTCCGCCGTCACCGCCCAAGCTTATTGCACCTTGCCCTCATGGTATGGGTGCTAGCTGTGGCCTTGATGGCAATCCAGGGGTGCTTGGTGCAACCAGACCACAATACAGCTGCACCTCATAATACCGAGCAGTATGTGGTCGATGGCCATGCTCTTCATGCCAGTGGTTGCGTCCAGAACTGTGAAGAAGCCGCCACGGCAATAAAACCTGCATTGCAGATTCCAGCATTGGACCCCCTCCAGTGGGTCATCCTTTTGCTGTTAACTTCGGCAGTATTGATGATCGTGCTTGCCCCTGACGCAACATCCTCCTTGGCCACGCTTGTGCTGGAGCGAGCCGCACCACCGAAGGTCCCAGCCCGCCTGGCTTTCGTCCGTTTCAACGATTAACCCTCCCCTCACAATGGTAGAGCACTGATTGCTCTATGTTGCTGCGTCGCATTTTCGCGGCTCGATTGTTCCTGCTTATCCCACTCCCAGGAGTTCACCATGCACATGCATTCTAAATTCGTCCTGGCTGCCATCTTGGCTGGCGGCACACTCATGAGTTATGCCGAGGACGCACATCACCCCGCCGACGTACCCGTTGACTCAGCCGAGAGCACAGCTTCCGTATCGACGGCCACGACAAAAACCATGGACGAGCAAATACAGAAAATGCAGGCAGCACATGACAAAGCGGCAACGGCCGCAACATCTGTTGAACGCCAGTCCGCCTTGCAAGAAGGCATGCAAGTGATGAAGGACAGCATGGCCATGATGAGCAAACAGCAGGCAGCCATGGATTGCATGGGCATGTCTGGAGCCAAGGACGGCGCAGGCAAAGGCATGATGGACATGATGATGCAGATGATGGAACAGCAGTCGTCCATGATGGAAATGCCAATGGACAAATAGATGGCAGTAGCGCTGCCTGCACTTGGCAACGCGCTCCAGTGTGCACCTGCTTACGCATCACGACGCTCATCAGCAAAAAGGCGAACAACAGACACCCGGCAGAGGAGTACCCACCATGAACCATACCGAATCGGCCTACGGTCTCTGGTCGCTCGTCATCATCAACTCGTTGGTGTTCATTCTGTTCGCCTTTAGCTTCACCCGACCCAAGACGAGTCGCGATTGGCGTTCCTTTGGCATTTTTTCAGCGTTCCTGGTGGCTCTGTTCACCGAGATGTACGGTTTCCGGCTGACCATCTACCTATTGCTGCCCTGGTTCACTCGTAACTTCCCTGGTATCGACTTTTTTTCCCACGACGCTGGGCATCTGCTCGAAACGATTCTGGGATGGGACGTCAATCCGCACTGGGGACCCTTCCACATTTTCAGCAATCTGTTGATCGCTGGCGGCTTCTGGTTGTTAGCCGCCGCCTGGCGTGTGCTCTACAAGGCCCAAAGGAAAGGACAACTCGCGCTCGACGGGCCCTATGCGCGCATCCGCCATCCACAGTACGTTGGCTTCGTGCTGATCATGTTTGGCTTCCTGCTGCAGTGGCCGACATTGATCACCCTGGTGATGTTCCCGCTCCTCTTGTTCGTCTACGCCAAGCTGGCGAAGCGGGAAGAACAAGAGATGCTTGCACACTTCGGCGATGCCTACCGCACTTACCGTGAGCAGACTCCGGCGTTCCTGCCCTGGTCACCCCGCCACGGCCCCGACACGCCCGCCGATGCCCCTCCGGGCTCAGGAAACAAATCATGAACGCTCCGTGGAAAACTGGCATTTCTCTGGCCGTGACCATGGCCATTTCCTACACCGTCTGCGCGCTGCTCTATGCGCTATGGCCGACCCAGGGAATCGCTTTTCTCAACGCGTTGTTCCACGGACTGGACTTCAGTCTTCTTCAAGCCCCGCAAGACTACGGTGTGACGACGTTTGTCGGGCCACTGCTGGTCCTGACCGTATGGGGCGCGATGGTCGGCACCTTGTTTGCCTGGCTTTCCGGCAAGCTCAAAGGCAGGCCTTGATAGCGGCGCCAGACAGGAGACGGTGATGAACGAACAACACATGCAGCATGGCCAGCACCCGCCAACGTTGGCGTCAGGAAAAATGGCGAAAGATCCAATCTGCGGGATGATGGTCGATAAGACCACAGCATTGTCACGAGAACGGGGCGGGCGCAGTTATTACTTCTGCAGCGATGCCTGCCTGCGGACCTTCGAGTCGCCGGAAAGTGAACTGAAGGCGATGAAAACCCGCGTCGCTATCGCCCTGACTGGAGTATTGGCTTTGGCGCTGCTGCGTGCAGGTGCCTTCATCGCGCTGGCTGCCGGAGCCACATTGCTGACTTGGGTACCGATCCCTGCGCTCCCTTGGTTCACTTGGGGTGTGTGGCTTTTCCTGTTGGTCACTCCGGTGCAGTTCATCGGTGGCTGGAGCTTCTACAAGGGAGCCTGGAACGCCATTCGCACCCGCAATATCAACATGGATTTCTTGATCGCCCTCGGCACGTCGGTCGCCTATTTCTACAGTGTCGCGGTGCTGTTCTTCCCGGATGTCCTGCCGGTGAAAGTGGCCGAGCGCGACGTCTATTTCGAAGTGTCGGCGGTCATCATCGCCTTCGTACTGCTGGGTCGGTACATGGAGGAGATCATCAAGAAAAAATCCTCCGCCGCGGTACGGCGTTTACTGGATCTCAAGCCCGCGTTCGCACACGTCATTCGTGATGGAAAAGAAATCGACTTGCCCGCTGCAAGCGTCATGGTCGGCGAACTCCTGGTCGTCAAACCTGGCGAGAAAATCCCCACTGACGGTGATGTCAGTGAGGGTCGGTCAACGGTAGATGAGTCGATGCTGACCGGCGAGTCGATGCCGGTCGACAAACAACCGGGCAGCCCGGTGATTGGAGGTACGCTCAATGGCAGCGGTGTGCTCACTTTCAAGGCGAGCAGAATCGGTGCCGATACCGCACTGGCACAGATCATCAAGATGGTCGAGGAGGCACAGGGCAGCACTGCGCAGATCCAGCGATTGGCCGATCAAGTCACAGGCTATTTTGTGCCTGCCGTGGTAGCGGTCGCCCTGCTGGCCCTGCTGGGCTGGTCTATTGCGGGGAGCTTTGCCCAGGGGCTCTTGGCCTTCATCGCGGTGTTGATCATTTCCTGCCCCTGCGCCCTGGGCGTGGCGACACCCGCCGCGTTAATGGTCGGTGTTGGCAAGGGTGCCGATAACGGCATCCTTATCCGCGGCGGCGAAGTTTTGGAGCGGGCAGAGAGACTGAGCACGGTGGTGTTCGACAAAACCGGCACGCTCACCCGAGGAGAACCCAACGTAACCGATGTGATCCCGCTGGGTGCAGCGTTGGAAAACGAGGTATTGATGCTCGCCGCCGCCGTGGAGTCCGGTTCGGAACATCCGCTCGGCGCAGCTATCGTGCGCGCCGCCCGGCATCGCGGCATCAGCCTGCCGAAAGCGATCGGCATCAATGGGATCGCCGGTCACGGCATCGAAGGCAGTATCGACAGTTGCACAATCTGGCTGGGCAACCGGCGTTTATTCGCCCGCCAAGGCATTTCAACCGAGGCGGCCGAAGAGCACCTCATCGGTCTGGAACGCGATGGCAAGACCGCTATGCTGGTCGGGGTCGACGACCGCTTGCTCGGGGTGATTGCTGTGGCCGATACCCTGAAACCTGAAGCGGCTGAAACCGTTGCGGCATTGCAGGCAAGCGGCATCAAGGTCGTGCTACTGAGCGGGGACAACACCCGTACTGCCGAAGCGGTCGCGCGACAGGTTGGCATCGAGCGAGTGATTGCCGAGGTCTTGCCGGACGACAAGGCCGCAGTGATCCGTCAATTGCAAAGCGAGGGGCAAGTCGTGGCGATGGTTGGCGATGGTGTCAACGATGCGCCTGCCCTGGCCACCGCTGACATCGGCATCGCCATTGGCTCGGGTTCCGATGTGGCCAAGGAAACCGGCGGCATTATCCTGCTCAAGAACGATGTACGCGACGTCGTCACCGCGATCAAGCTGTCGCGCGCAACGATGGTCAAGATCAAACAAAACCTGTTCTGGGCATTCATCTACAACGGTATCGGCATTCCAATCGCGGCCTTCGGGCTACTTAATCCCATTATTGCTGCCGCCGCGATGGCCCTTAGCTCCCTGTCGGTAATCGCCAATTCGGCGATGCTCAAACGTGCCCGTATCGGCTTGGAGGCTCGATCATGAACCGCGAAGTGCTGGTCATCTGTCTTTTGGTGAGTGTCGGGGGCATCGCCACCGTGCTTTACCTGTTGGGGCTGAGCGGAAAGTCGTTCGTCATCGCAGCGATTTTCCTGCTGTGCCCGGTCTTGGTCGGTGTACAACTTTTTCGCGGCGTGCGCCAGTTTGATAAGGACATGACCGAGGCTAATCGGCAACTGAAAAACAAGAATCTGCCTTGATACTTTATACGCAGCATTGGAGCCATCATGAATCATCATCGCTTGCCCCAGCACCGCACAAAGGGAACCAACGGGTACTTCTTAGGCTTCCTAGCCATTGCTGGTTATTTCCTGTTAACCGAGCACAGGGCTCATGTCCTTCCCTATCTGCCGTTCCTGCTGGTACTGGCCTGTCCACTGATGCACTTTTTCATGCATCGTGGGCATGGGCATGGTGGGCATGAGCACGATGGTCGATCCGATAACCAGACCAAATAGCCCGACCACCCCGCGTGACGAAGCGGCCCGCGCTTTCGCGAGCAAGCCCACGCCGAGCAGAATGGGCACAACCTCCGCGAACAGTGGAAATCCCCTGTGGGAGCGAGCCTGCTCGCGAAGGCGGTCGTTCAGAGCTCCACGCTGTCGCGATACTCCGGCACCGACACCGACCACCCCAATTCGTCGCAGATGCGGTGACGCAAGACATCCGACGCGTTGGGCTCGCCATGCACGACATAAGTGTGCCGTGGCGGTGTCTTGAAGCCCCGCAGCCATTGCATGATCTCGTCGGCATCGGCATGGGCCGACAGCGTTTGCATCGGCACCACTTCAGCATTGATCGGCACATCCTTGCCATGGATACGCACCGAAGGCTCGCCCGCCACGATCCTCGCGCCTCGCGTTCCGCCGGCCTGGAAACCGGGCATCAGCAGGGTGTTGATGGGGTTGGGCGCCAGGCTCTTGAGGTGATGCAGTACCCGTCCTCCGGTAGCCATGCCACTGGCGGCGATGATCACCGCCGGGGTGCGTTGCAGATCCAGGGCCATGGCATCCTTGACCGAGCGCACCGGATGGGCGATGTGGCACATGCCTTCGCACTCGTCCCTCGACAACCGATGCTCGTCACCGAAGCGTTGGTACAACCGGGTCACGTCGATGGCCATGGGGCTGTTGAGGTAGATCGGGATATCCGGGATTGCCCGGCGTTGTTTCAGGCGATACAGGTGGTACATCAACAACTGAGCGCGACCGACGGTGAACGAGGGCACCAGCGTGATGCCACGGCGCAATGCGGTGCGGGTAATCACCTCGGCCAATTGGTCTTCGGGTGATTCGTGCGGATGGCGACGGTCGCCATAAGTGGACTCCACCAGCAGGACATCCGCTTGCTCGATGACCTTGGGGGCGAACATCACCGGATCCTCCGGCCGGCCCAGGTCACCGGAACACACCAGCGTCACGCCACCGGCTTGTACTTGAACGGTAGCGGCACCCAGGATGTGCCCGGCGCGCCGCAGCAAAATCGTGACGTCCCGGGCAATCTCCACCGGATGCTCGAATGCGATCGGGCGCAACAGTTTCAGGGCTCGTTCAGCGTGTTCGCGGGTGTACAGCGGGAAGGCCGGCGCGTGCTTGGAAAAGCCCTTGCGGTTGGCGTATTCCGCCTCTTCTTCCTGCAAGCGGGCGCTGTCGCGCAGCAGGATTTTCACCAACTCGCAGGTCGCTGGCGTGGCGTAGACGGGCCCGCGATAACCATTGCGCACCATGACCGGCAAGTAGCCGCTGTGGTCCAGATGGGCGTGGGTCAATACGATGGCATCCAGATCACGCATCGGCAGTTCGAAGGGATCCCAGTTATGCAGGCGCAACTGCTTGTACCCCTGGAACAGGCCGCAATCGATCAGGATGCGCTGTTCGTCGTGCTCCAGCAGGTATTTGCTGCCGGTAACGGTGCCCGCGGCCCCGAGAAATGTCATGCGCATGGCGGTGCTCCTGGACTCGATGGGAAAGCTATTGGTCGCATTGTTCGCCCAGGTGGACTGTGATTCCCGTCACTCGTATCGCCGCCAGGCTCCATTTCTTCAGACCGCCAGGATGCTGCACTGCACCTGATACAGAAGGTGCTCTGTCGTGCTGCCCAACAGCCCAAACGGATCACTGTGTTGGGAGCGGCCCATGACGACCACATCCACGTCATGTTCGAGGACAAACTCACTGAGCGCCGAGACGGGATGCCCCAATAGAAAGTGCCTGCGTTCGGCAGGCACGCCGAACAGGTTGGCAAATTCCAGGAAGGATTTCTCCAGGCTTCTGCGCAGTTCCTTGCTGAGCTGCGCCAACGACAGCCCACCCCCTCCCGCATCGCCCAGGTAGACCGACGACACTTCAAAGGCATGAACCAGGTGCAACTCCGCGTCGCACTGCAGCGCCAGTCCAAGCGCCTGGCTGATAATCCGATCGTTGAGCCCGCTGTTTTGTGCAAAGGCGCTCGAAGGGTCCACAGCGGCGACCACTTTGCGCGGCAAGGCGTGGCCGGCAGCCCCCACCATGTACAACGGAACGGGGCACTTGCGCAGCAGCTGCCAATCCAGCGGCGTGAAAAATGCGCGTTTGAGCAGTGACTCGTGCTGGACCTGCTTGATCAGCAAGTCGGGTTGGATCTGAGCGACGTGTTGCAGGATCTGCTCACGCATGCTGTCCACCCACGCCACTTCGGTGGTGACTCGCAGGCCCCGGCGACGCATCTTGTCGGCCTCCTCCTCCAGCCAATCGCGCTGATCCTGGAAATAGGTCTGCCGCGCCTCTTTACGAGGCTCCTCCTCAAGCAACGACAAAATATCCAGCGAAGGGATCAACGCCGTGACATGCAGATGCGCCTCGCTGGCAGCCGCCAGGGCGGCGGCGTGATGCAGGGCGGGAGAATGACGTTGTGCCGGGTTGAGGATCAATAACAGGCGTTGGTACTGGCTCATGGTGGATCTCCCAGTGTAGGGCCGGTACGCCACGGTGCAGCGTCGAGGCCGTGGTAAGTACCGGCTGTCATGGCGGCGTAGACGTCCAGCGCCAATCCAGCACCTCGGGCAAGTCCTGCCCATGTTCGATGACGTAAAGCTGATGCTTTTCCATGGTTTCCCAGTATCGATCACGAGCACCGTCCACCAACGGTTGCAGCCGTGGCACGCGCTGGATGACGTCCAGGGCCAACCGATAACGATCGAGCTGATTGATCACCACCATGTCGAATGGCGTGGTGGTGGCGCCCTGCTCCATGAAACCGTGGACATGAAAGTTGTCATGGTTATGGCGTTTGTAGACCAGCCGATGAATCAGCGACGGGTAGCCATGAAAGGCGAAGACCACTGGCTTATCCACGGTAAACAGTTCATCGAACGCTGAGTTCGACAGCCCATGGGCGTGTTGTTGCGACGGCTGCAGCACCATCAGGTCCACCACATTGATGACCCGTACGCGCAGGTCCGGCACGTATTGGCGCAGTAATGTGACAGCGGCCAGGGTTTCCAGGGTCGGCACATCACCGGCACAGGCCATGACCACGTCCGGGTCTTCATCGTCCTTGCAGGCGAAGGCCCAACGACCAATGCCGGCCATGCAATGGCGAATGGCCGAGTCGATGTCCAGCCACTGCCATTGGGGTTGCTTGCCGGCCACGATCACGTTGATGTAATTGCGGCTTTTGAGGCAATGGTCGGTCACCGACAACAGGCAATTGGCATCGGGAGGCAAATAGATGCGCACCACGTCGGCACTTTTATTCGCCACCAGATCGATGAACCCTGGATCCTGATGGGAAAAACCGTTGTGATCCTGACGCCAGACATGGGAAGTGAGCAGGTAATTGAGCGATGCGATCGGTGCACGCCACGGTATTTGGGCAGCGGTCTTGAGCCATTTGGCGTGCTGGTTGAACATCGAATCGACAATATGGATGAACGCCTCATAGCAGGAAAACAACCCATGCCGGCCGGTCAGCAAATATCCCTCCAGCCAGCCTTCGCACACTTGCTCGCTGAGGATTTCCATCACCCGGCCGTCGCACGCCAGGTTCGTATCGCCCGCCTCCAGCGCCGCCATCCAGGTCTTGTTACTGACCTCGTACACCGCATC
>Ga0307408_100002837_pt1 | contig 12018 bp, 13 predicted proteins | sample 322Cmetagenome_FD_202116 | JGI IMG/M metagenome (GOLD analysis project Ga0307408, IMG submission 202116) | Maize rhizosphere microbial communities from greenhouse at UC Davis, California, United States - 322HYB-C-3 | ecosystem: Host-associated > Plants > Roots > Rhizosphere > Soil | place... | reverse complement strand
CAAGCTGCGCACCGACCCGATCCTGAAGCTGATGATCGTATCCCTGTCCTTCTACGGCATGGCCACTTTCGAAGGCCCGATGATGTCGATCAAGACCGTCAACGCACTGTCGCACTACACCGACTGGGGCATCGCCCACGTTCACGGCGGCGCGCTGGGCTGGGTGGGCTTCATCACCATGGGCTCGATCTACTACCTGATCCCGCGCATGGCCGGCCAGACCAAAATGTACAGCACCAAGCTGATCGACCTGCACTTCTGGGTCGCCACCATCGGCGTCGTCCTGTACATCGCCGCCATGTGGATTGCCGGCGTGATGCAGGGCCTGATGTGGCGCGCAGTGAATGCCGACGGCACCCTGACCTATACCTTCGTGGAAAGCGTGAAGGCCACCTATCCGTACTACGTGGTGCGCTTCATCGGCGGCACGCTGTACCTGGCCGGCATGTGCATCATGGCCTACAACGCCTGGATGACCCTGAAGGGCCGCGAAACGACGCGTGCACGCATCCCTGAATTGAGCATGGCCGCCTGAGTGGCAACTGATCGGAGTAGAAGATGAAATTTTCCCATGAATGGATTGAGAAGAACCCCTGGCTGCTGATCGCACTGGTCACGCTGGTGGTATCGGTGGGCGGCGCGGTGGAGATCATCCCGCTGTTCTTCCAGAAGTCGACCACGGAGCCGGTGGCGGGCCTGAAGCCTTACTCCGCGCTGCGCCTGACCGGCCGCGACATCTACGTGCGCGAAGGCTGCTACACCTGCCACTCGCAGATGGTGCGTCCGTTCCGCGCCGAGACCGAGCGTTACGGCCACTACTCGGTGGCGGGCGAGTTTGTGTATGACCGCCCGTTCCAGTGGGGCTCCAAGCGCACCGGCCCAGACCTGGCGCGCGTCGGCGGCCGCTACTCCGACGAGTGGCACCGCACCCACCTGAACAACCCGCGCGACGTGGTGCCGGAATCGAACATGCCCAACTACCCGTGGCTGGCGCAGACCAAGCTGAAGCCGGAAGACGTGGTGCCGAAGATGCGCGCCTTGAAGCGCATGGGCGACCCGTACACGGAAGAAGAAATCGCCGCCGCACCGGCCGAACTGGCCAACAAGACGGAAGAGGATGCACTGGTGGCTTACCTGCAAGGCCTGGGCACCCTGATCAAGACGAGGAACTGAGATGGAAAACTTTTTTGGCAATGCGAGCAATGTGATGACGGTGATTTCCTTCCTCACTTTCCTTGGCATCGTATGGTGGGCCCAGCGCGGCAACTGGGAAGAAGCAGCCAAGCTGCCTTTCGCAGACGAGGAGAAGGACCATGGCTGATTTCACCAGCGAATTCTGGAACCTGTACGTCGTCGTCCTGACGGTCATCGGCATCGTCGGCTGCGGCGTGCTGCTGTGGTCCCAGTCGTCCGTCAAGGGTTCGGCCCTGAAGTCGGTGGACGGCAAAGTCGGCACCACCGGCCATATCTGGGACGAAGACCTGACCGAGCTGAATACGCCCATGCCGCGCTGGTGGATGTGGCTGTTCTACCTGACCATCGCTTTCGCCATCGGCTACCTGTGGCTGTATCCGGGCCTGGGCAGCTATCAGGGCTCGCTGGGCTGGACTTCCGCCAGGGAGCACAAGGAAGAACTGGCCAAGGCCGAGAAGGAGTACGGCCCGCTGTTCGACAAGTACAAGGGCCAGGACCTGAAAGCAGTAGCGGCAGACCCGCAGGCGCACGCCATCGGCGAACGCCTGTTCCTGACTTACTGTGCACAATGCCATGGCTCCGATGCACGCGGCAACAAGGGCTTCCCGAACCTGGCCGACAAGGACTGGCTGCATGGCGGCGATCCTGACACCATCAAGCTGACCATCATGAAGGGGCGCCACGGCGTGATGCCTCCAATGGGCGCCGCTGTGGGTTCGGAGAAGGATATCGAGAACGTTACGCAGTACGTCCTGAGCCTGTCGGACAGCACGCACGACCCGATCAAGTCCGTCATGGGCAAGTCGAAGTTCAGCGCCTGCATGGCCTGCCACGGCGCAGGCGGCAAGGGCAATCCGATGCTGGGTGCGCCCAACCTGAGCGACAAGACCTGGCTGTACGGCGGCAGCGCCGACACCATCATGGAAACCATCCGCAAGGGCCGCAACAACACCATGCCTGCCTTCGAAGACTTCCTTGGCGAAGGCAAAGTGCATGTGCTGGCTGCCTACGTTTGGGGCCTGTCGAACCCTCCAGTCACGCTTCTCAGCAAGAAATGAACGCCCCCGCACCACAAGTCATCAAGATGTACGCCAAGCGCGAGGATATTTTCCCGCGCGAGGTGAAAGGCCATTACCAGAACCTGCGCTGGATCTGCCTGATCCTGACGCAACTGGTCTTCTACGGAGCGCCCTGGCTGCAATGGAATGGCCGCCAGGCCATCCTGTTCGACCTGATGGCGCGCAAGTTCTACATCTTTGGCCTGGTCTTGTGGCCGCAGGATTTCATCTACCTGGCGGCTATGCTGATCGCCTGTGCCTGGGGCCTGTTCCTGGTCACGGCGGTGGCTGGCCGCGTGTGGTGCGGATTCTCGTGCCCGCAAACGGTCTACACGGAGATGTTCCTGTGGATCGAACGCAAATTCGAAGGTTCTCGCAGCGCGCAGATGCGCCTGGCGAAGGAATCCTGGACCCTCAACAAGATCTGGCGCAAGGGCGGCAAGCACGCCGCCTGGCTGCTGCTGGCCTTGTGGACCGGCTTCACCTTCGTTGGCTACTTCTCGCCGATCGGCACCCTGGCGTTTGAGGCGCTGACCTTCGACTTCGGCCCGTGGGAATGGTTCTGGGTCGGCTTCTACAGTCTGGCCACCTACGGCAATGCCGGCTGGCTGCGGGAGCAGGTGTGCAAATACATGTGCCCTTACGCCCGCTTCCAGAGCGCGATGTTCGACCGCGACACGCTGATCATCACCTACGATGAAAAGCGCGGCGAACCGCGCGGCCCGAAATCGGATGGCTCCTGCATCGACTGCTCGCTGTGCGTGCAGGTTTGCCCGACCGGCATCGATATCCGCAAGGGCTTGCAGTACGAATGCATCGGCTGCGCCGCCTGCATCGACGCCTGCGACATCGTAATGGACAAGATCGAGCAGCCGCGCGGCCTGATCCGTTACAGCACCGACCGTGCGATGGCGCAAGGCTTGAGCGCGAAAGAGATCCGCAAGCGCGTGATGCGTCCGCGCGTGCTGTTGTACACCGGAGGCCTGCTGCTGTTCATCGTCGCCGTGTTCACCACGCTCGCTTTGCGCACGCCGCTGAAGATGGACGTGATCCGCGACCGCGGCTCGATGGGCCGCGAAGTGGAGAACGGCATGATCGAGAACGTTTATCGCCTGCAGATCATGAACACCACCGAACAAGGCCATACCTACCGCATCCGCGCCAGCGGCATCGATACCCTGCAGGTTGCCGTGCCGGACACCGTGGAAGTGGGCCCGACCGAAACCCGTGCCGTGCCGATCCGCCTGCGCGCCGATCACGGCAAAGGCGAAACAGGGTCCAACAAGATTGCGATCGAACTGACGGCGCTGGACGATCCATCGCTGGCCGTCAAGGAAAAAGCGGTATTCATCGTACCGCGCTAAGGAGTTGGAAATGAATGCTACCGTTGCCCACGCCGACGCCGCGCCCTGGTATACCCACCGCTGGCCATGGCTGCTGATGCTCGGCCCCGCCGTTGTCGCTGTGGCAGGCATCGCCACAAGCTATGTCGCTTTCACCAGCCAGGACGCGCTGGTCGTCGGCGACTACTACAAGCAAGGCAAGGCGATCAACCAGGACTTGCGGCGCGACCGTGCGGCCGCCGCCCTCGGCCTGTCAATCGAGCTGCGCTACGACGCGGCGGAGGGACTGCTGCATGGCCATATCGGCAGCGCCAGGCCGCTCGCGGACGAAACGCTGTCCGTGCGCCTGCAGCACGCCACCCAGCCGAATCGCGACATGGTGCTGATGGCCCGCCCGGATGCCGCCGGCAACTTCAGCATGGCGCTCCCTATGCTGGAACGCTCGCGCTGGCAAGTGCTGGTCGAAGGCAAGCAGCGCGACTGGCGCCTGGAAGGCGCATGGCAATGGCCAAACGAGCGCGAAGTGGCGATCCGCGCCGACGCCGGCGCGCCTTAACCGACCAGGTATTCGCGCGCCAGCGCACGCGCCCGATGCAGGCGGCTCTTGGTAGCCGCCGTCGTCAGCCCCAGTTCCTGCGCGATCTCCGCAATGCTCAACTCCTCGAAGTCGCGCAGCAGCACAATCTGCAGGTAATCGTGCGGCAGCGATTCCAGCGCCTGCACCAGTTCCGTGCGCAAGCCGGCATCGTCATGCGACGCCAGCCATTGCTCCGCGCGCTCTTCGTCATACGGGTCGTAGTTGAAGGCGCGCCGGCCCAGCCGCCGGCACTCGCGCTGCACCACCTTGAACAGCCATCCGGAAAACGCCGCCAGCACCTTCAGTGACGACAGGCGGCGCGACATCACCAGCAGAACCTCCTGGACCGCATCGTCCACGTCGCTGATCAGGCAATTGCGCTGGGCGTAGCGGCGGATATCCGGCTGGCATACCGCCAGCAGCTTGGCCAGCGCCTGCGGGTCGCCTCGGTGGGCTGCCTGCAGGACCGGCTGGTGCTGTTCGAGAAGTGCCATTTACCGTTTTGCCTTATCCAGTTTGCGGCCCACCATGGCGCAGGCCGGGCAGAATCCAAAGAGCCCGGAAAGCACGATGCCGGCCGCCGACAACGCCACTACCGCGCCCCACATGCCCCCCAGGGCCAGCACGCTCCACGCCACAACGGCCAGCCCGACGATCACTCGCAGGGCGCGTTCCCAGGTTGGTACATTTTTAACATAGAACATTTTGCACTCCTTTTCACAGGCAGAGGGAAATTCCTCGCCTGCTAAGAGGAGCCGGTTCAGCATTTGGATTCGCGGTTACAAAAATAAATTACACTAGCCAGCAGCCCCCCGCCCAAAGGACGTCGATGAAGCCTCTCGGGATCAATGTGAAGGTCGCACTTGCCACCAGCATCACGTCCATCGTGATGATCGCCCTGGTGACCGTGTTGCAGGCGCAACGCCTGCGCGAGGACTTCACCAAGGTGCTGTTCGCCCAGCAGGACGCCCTGATCGCCCGCACGGCCGAAGACCTGGACGACAAGCTGACCGCCTTGCTGGACGTAATCGCCCAGGCGGCCCGCAAGCAGCCGCGCCGCCTGATGGACGATCCTGTCGCCCTGCGCAACTGGTATGAGGAACGCGCCATGTTGTCGATGTTCGACGACGTCATCGTGATCGATGGCGCCGGCGACGTGATCGCCGACGTTCCTTACATCGCTGGCAGGGAAAAGGTCTCCGTGGCAGACCGCGAGTACTTCAAGAAGGTGGTGGAGACCCGGAAACCGATGATCGCGGGCCCGATCAGGAGCCGGGTCAGCGGCCAGCCGATCGTGCAGATGGTGGCGCCGATCCTGGACGACCGCGGCAAGGTGGCCGGCGTACTGGCCGGCGTGCTGCGGCTGTACAAGGACAATATGCTGGGCCACCTGCGTACCGCCAAAGTGGGCAAGACCGGTTACTACTTCGCCGTGACGCTCGGCGAGCCCTCCATTTATGTCGTTCACCCCGAAGCCAGCCGCATCCTGCAGCCAAGGGCCCCGAATGCCAATCCCGCCACCACGCGCGCCATGAAGGGCGAGTTCGAAGGCACTGTCTTCAGCACCAGTGCCGCCGGGGTGCCTGGCGTGAGCAGTTACCGGCGCCTGAAATCCACCGACTGGCTGCTCGCCTCCATCCTGCCGGTGCAGGAAGCTTTTGAACCCTTCGAAGGCGTGCAACTGCATATGCTGGCCTGGGGCATAGCGGCGTCCGTGGTCTCAGCGCTGCTGATCGGCTGGATCACGCTCTACCTGCTGGCGCCGGTGGCAAAACTGCGGAACGCGATCCAGGGCCTGCGCGCCGCACCGGCCAGGTTCACGCCGATCCCGGTCACCCGCAAAGATGAAATTGGCGAACTGACCGAGGCCTTCAATAGCCTGATGCAGGAACGCCAGGCGGCCGAAGCGCACTCGCAAACCCTGATGGCAGAAGCCGACTTGCGCGCGGCCGAACTGGAGCAGGAGCGTGACCGCGCCGAGGCCGCCAATCGCGCCAAGAGCGACTTCGTGGCGAATATGAGCCATGAGATCCGCACGCCAATGAATGCGGTGCTGGGCATGGTTTATTTGCTGGGGAATACCTCGCTTAGCGCGCAGCAGCGCAAGTACCTGAACATGATCCGCACTTCGGGCCAGTCTTTGCTGGGCATCCTGAACGACGTGCTGGACTTCTCCAAGATTGAAGCGCGCCGCATGGAGCTGGCGCCAATCGACTTCGACCTGGACGAGGCGATGGCCACGCTGGCCACCACCATGACAATGAATGCCGGCGACAAGGAGCTGGAACTGGCGATCGTGGTGGCGCCCGACGTGCCGACCCTGCTGCATGGCGACGCATTGCGGCTGCAGCAGATCCTGACCAACCTGGCCAGCAACGCCATCAAGTTCACCGAACACGGCGAGGTAGTGGTCTCGGTGAAGGCTGCGGTGCGCGTTGCAGACCGCGTGCTGCTTTGCTTCGAGGTACGCGATACCGGCATCGGCATGACGGAGCAGCAGACTACACAGTTGTTCAATGCTTTTTCGCAGGGCGACGAGAGCATCACCCGCCGTTTTGGCGGCACAGGGCTGGGCCTGGCCATCACACGCCGCCTGGTGGAGCTGATGGGCGGGCAAGTACAGCTCCAGACCGCGCCGGGACAGGGCAGCGCCTTTTCCTTCGAGCTCTGGTTCGGCGTGCTGCCGGAACATAGCGAGGCGCGGCGCCTGCCTGCCATCGGTCCATTGAACGTACTGGTGGCAGACGACAACAGCACCAGCCGCAGCATGATCGCGCAACTGCTGCGTGCCTGGGGCTGGGACGCGGACGAAGCCGATTCAGGCGAAGCTGCGCTGGCTCGCTTCCGCGAGCAGCTGGCCGGGCCCCGCCCTTACGACGTCGTGCTGACCGACTGGCACATGCCAGGCTCGGATGGCTACGCATCGGCGCGAGAAATACGGCGCGCAGCCGAAGGCCACCGCCAGCCCATCGTGGTGACCATCAATGCCTTTGCACGCGCCCAGGTCGACGACATCGCGAGCACGCCTGAGGCGGACGTGGTGCTGGTCAAGCCGATCACCGCTTCGAGCCTGTTCGATGCCATGCACCAGGCGCTGGCAGCGACCAGCGACAGCGAAGACGCCGCGGCGTCGGCCACCGCACTGGGCAACCGGCTGCGCGGCGTGCATTTCCTGCTGGTGGAGGACAACCTGCTGAACCAGGCGGTGGCGCGCGGGATCCTGGAACTGGCCGGCGCCACGCTCGACGTAGCCGGCGACGGGCAGCAAGCTGTGGATATCCTGCGAACCAGCGCCAGCCGCTATGACATCGTGCTGATGGACATGCAGATGCCGGTGCTGGATGGCTTCAGCGCCACGCGCATGATCCGCAATGACCTGAAGCTGGACCTGCCGGTGATTGCAATGACCGCCGGCGTGCTGGCCTCGGAACGCCACCGCTGCACCGAGGCCGGCGTCACCGATTTCATTGCCAAACCCGTAGTGATCGAAGAAATGATGGCTGTGATCGAGCGCAACCTGCGCCGGCCATCCGCAGCCGTACCCGCCGCGGGCGACGCCGCCGCGGCGCCATCCGAGCAGTCGCCGTCGGAACAGGTTTTCAGCATGGACAGCCTGATGCGCGTGATGGGCAAGGACCAGAAGGGCCGGGCGGTCATGTTCAAGATGGTGCGCGGCGCGCTGGAAGGCGGCCTGCAGCCGATGGACGATGCCGATGCGGCAGTGCGCGCAGGGCGTCCGGGCGAAGCGGCGCGCATCCTGCACAGCTTGCGCGGCGCGGTCGGCGTACTGGGGGCGAAGCGGCTGGTGAAAGCCACGCTGGACGCCGAATCGGCGATCCGGGTCGGCAATCCGGACAATTTGCCCGGCATGCTGGCAGCCGTGCGTTACGAGCTGGAGCAAGTACTGGCGCACGGACGCCGCTGGCTGGAGCAGGAAGACCGCTAGCTTTCGCGCCGGTTCAGGTAGGCGCCGGCGGCCAGTCCCGCGCCGAAAGCCAGATACACCATCAGCAGCGAAGTGCGCGACAGGCGCTCCTCGAATCCTGGCCGCAGCCGGGGCGGCGTCAACTGGTAGTCGGTGAAACAGGCGACGGCGCTGGCTGCCGCCGCCACCGTGGCGGTGGTCGCGGCCTCCTTCTTGTCGAGCGTCTTGCAGCAGGACTTCTCGAACAGCGCGGCCCAGAACATCGACGCCCCATGGTGGATCAGGTATCCGACCAGCGTGTGCTTGAGCGAAGGCTGGTCGGCGCGCGTTGCCTTGTCGCCCCACAGCCAGTGGCTGACGGCATTTACCCCTGCAAACATGCTGCCGGTTTCGCGTTTGCCGCAGGCGGCCAGCACCAGCGTCGAGGCAAGGCTGGCCAGTGCGCCGGGCAATACGCTGTGCTTGAGCGCCGTGCTCCAAGTGTCCATGGCGATTCTCCCTTTTCGTGTAATGTCCGATGACGGGAGGAGGAGCCGATGCGGGTGCTGCTGACCGGTGCTACAGGGTTTATCGGGTCGCGTGTTGCAGCGGCCTTGCTGGCGCGCGGTCATGAGGTCATTGCTGCCGGGCGGCATCCCAGCCGCGATGTTCGCATGGGCTTTATTCCTGCCGACTTCGTCCAAGATACCGAAAAAGCTGTGTGGGCGGCGCGCCTCAAGGGCGTGGACGCAGTGGTGAATGCGGTCGGCATTTTTCGTCCGCAAGGCGCAGCTTCTTTTGCGGCCGTGCATGATGCGGCGCCGCGCGCGCTGTTCGCCGCCTGCGCAGAGTCGGGCGTGCGTTATGTGGTGCAGGTGTCGGCGCTTGGTGCGGATGCCGGCGCCCATTCGGCCTTCCATGCGAGCAAGAAGGCGGCCGACGATGCGCTGGCTGCGTCCCGGCTGGACGGCTGCATCGTGCAGCCATCGCTGGTCTATGGTGCGGAGGGCGCCAGCGCGCGCATGTTCCGCATGTTGGCCAGCATGCCGCTCGCGATCCGGCTGGGCGGCGCGCCGCAATTGGTGCAGCCGGTTCATATCGACGATGTCGTCGCCGCCATCGTTATCCTGGTCGAGCGGGCGGCTGGCGGAGGACCAGCCGGCGCCGGCGTGGCGCGCCTGGCACTGGTGGGCCCGGAGGCGATGCCATTCGTGGACTATTTGCGGGCGCTGAGGGAAGCGATGGGCCTTGGACCTTGGCGGCTGCCGGTTCTGCGTTTGCCGGACGGGCTCGCACGCGGCCTGGCGTGCGTTGCAGGGGTGCTTCCAGGCAGTCCGCTGGACCGGGAGGCGCTGGACATGCTGGCGCGCGGAAATACCGCAGACGCGGCAGCACTGGCTGCGCTGCTCGGTCGGCAGCCGCGCGCGGTACGCGACTTTATCCCGCAGCCGGGGGCGACGCGCAGCCGGGCACAGCTCGACTGGCTGCTGCCCCTGATGCGTTTGAGCATTGCCATTGTGTGGATCTGGACCGCCATCGTATCCGCCGGCCTGTATCCCGTCGCCGACAGCTACACGCTGCTGGTCCGTACTGGCGTGCCGGCCATGCTGGCGCCACTGATGCTGTATGGCGCATCCGCACTCGACCTGGCTCTTGGCGTGGCAACGCTGGCCTGGCCGCGCCGCAGCAGGCGTTGGCTATGGCTTGCGCAGATCGCCCTGATCGCCTTCTACAGCATCGTTATCGCCTGGCGCCTGCCTGAATTCCTGCTCCATCCTTATGGCCCGATCAGCAAGAACCTGCCCATGCTGGCCGCGCTGTGGATGCTCTACGAACTGGAGAAGCCGTCATGGAATACCTGATCGTCAAATGGCTGCACATCCTCTCCTCAACGCTGCTGTTCGGCACGGGCATCGGCTCGGCGTGGTACCTGCTGTTCGCGGTGGTCAGCAAGAACGTGCAGGCCATTGCCGTGGTCACCCGCATCCTGGTGATTGCCGACTGGCTGTTCACCGGCGTCACCATGATCGCCCAGCCGGCCACCGGCTTTTACCTGATCCACCTCGCCGGCTTTCCGCTGCAGACGCCCTGGATCAAATGGTCCATCGTGCTGTTCGTGATCGCCTTGCTGTGCTGGCTGCCCGTGGTCTGGCTGCAGATGAAGATGCGCGATATCGCGGCGGAAGCGATGCAGCACGCGGCGCCGCTGCCGGCCCAGTTCTGGCGCTACTTCCGCGCCTGGGTGGTGCTTGGGATTCCGGCCTTCTTCGCCTTCATCGCCGTGTTCTACTTGATGGTCGTGAAGCCCGCCTGGGGATAGATCGCCGCGCCGCGCTCCAGCATGCCGACGAAATCGCCGATCCGTTTTGCCCGCGTTTCCGCGCGCTTGGCCTGGTGGGTGCGGAACAGGATCGCATAGCGGTTCTGCGAGCTAAGCTTGGCGAAGTTCGCGCGCGCCTGGGCGCTGGCATCCAGCGCTGCCTGCAAGTCGGCCGGTACTTCCGCTGCGCTCCATGAGTCATACGCCGCTTCCCAGCGGCCATCCTGCCTGGCGCGTTCGACTTCCGCCAGCCCGGCTGGCTGCATCAGCCCTTTCTCGACCAGTGCGGCGACCTTGTCGCGGTTCACCTTGGACCAGATGCTGCGCTTGGCCCGCGGCGTGAACTTTTGCAGCCAGTATTGCTCGTCGATGCTCTTCTTCTGGCCGTCGATCCAGCCGAAACACAGCGCCGCATCCAGCGCTTCCGGGTACTGGACCGATGTTTCCGGCGCCTCCTTCTTGGCGATCTTCATCCACACGCCGGGCGAAGTGGCATGCTGCTTCTGAAGCCACGTCCACCACGCTTTGCCGTTGGCAAACAGGCGCTGCTCCAGTTCAACTTTGGTGCTCATAGCTTGACCTTTCGTGCGACTTCGACAAATGCCTTGGCGGCCGGCGAGGCCTGCGCCAGGTTGCGCAGCGCCAGCCCGACCCTGCGCCGCACCGGTGGCGAGAATGGCCGCACCGCGATGTTCGGATGGCTGGCAGCCAGGTCGATCGGCAGCGCCAATTCTGCCATGCCCGACACGCCATCGCCGCGCCCCACCATGCCCAGCACGGTCAGGACCTGCGACATGCGGTAACGGACTTGCGGGCACAGGCCCTGTGCGGCAAACAGCGGCTCGATCAGGGTCGAACAACCGGCATCGGGCATGATAAAGGGCTCGTTTGCCAGGTCGTGCGCGCTGACGGATTTCTTGGCCGCCAGCCGATGGCCTGCCGGCAGCAAGGCCACCATCTGGTCTTCCACCAGGTCGACGGTGTCGAAACGGTCGTCGGGCTGCTGGATAAAGCCGATGTCGACGCGGCGGTCGAGAATCCATTGCAAGGTGTCGTCGTCGGTGCCTTCGTCGATGCGCACTTCAATGCCGGGATAGCGCTTCTGGAAGACATCGAGGATGGCCGGGATCAGCTTGAGCGACGAGGTCGGGCCGAAGGAACCGATGCGCAGCAAGCCCTTATTCAGGCCGCTGGCCGCCGACACCTCCTGCCGCATCGATTCCGCCAGGCCCAGGATCTCGCGGGCGCGCACCAGCAGGCGCTGGCCCAGTTCCGTCACATCGGCCGTGGCCCCCTGGCGCTCGATGAGCTGGGCGCCCAGTTCCTGCTCCAGCGACTTGATGGCGTGAGAGACGGCGGACTGGCTCACGCCCAGCCGCATGGCGGCGGCGGTGAAGCCGCGCAATTCCGCCACCAGCGCGAAGATTTCCAGTTGGGTGAACGTCATGAGTATTTACTCATTTTTCTATGAGTCAGGATTAGCATTAATGTATAACCTCCTTCACCGACACGCAAGGCCCACTGCCATGATCTACCTGAAACTGATCGCCTGCACCCTGATCTGGGGCGGCACCTTCATCGCCGGCCATATTGTCTCGAATGCACTGCCGCCGCTGACGGCA